>OHTE01000305.1_pt1 | contig 12501 bp, 3 predicted proteins | sample 1578881 | NCBI WGS metagenome assembly OHTE01 (sample SAMEA3879523, study PRJEB24766) | human gut metagenome | biome: human-associated habitat; feature: feces | place: USA | collected 1985/1987
AGAACTTAATCTACTCACTCCCCCTACTTCCATCATTAACAATTCACTTAGATTTACTGGCATTATTAGGATTAAATAACCACCAAAATATACCAGCACAAATTACTGTTGCAGCTAATTCACTCATAATTTATATCTCCATTTATAGCCATAGGATTTACCATTAGGGTATATCCTTAGCTGATTATTAATTGCTTTCTTTATCTTCTCCCAATCTTTATTTAAGGTCTGAGACAGTTCCTTGGCTGCTTGAGTAGTAGAATTATACTCTGCTATAAATTTCCCATCTAAGCTATATTGTAGAACAGGTTTATTAAGCCAGCTATTTGATTGTCCTCTTTTATTAATAGACTGTCTCTCTTTAACAGTTCCATATCCAACATTGTATTTTCTTGTACACCATTCAAGATTAGACACAATATTATTGTTCTTAATTTCATCCTTATGATTAATCTCTTTATAATCATTAGGATTGGGAATGAAGTGTATTGCTACTAATCTGTGTACAGAATGCCATTTAGCAATATGATTGCTACTTTTTAAGTTTACTAACTCATAGCCATCATCATTAATCATAGGCTTTAGGACCCTATCTCCTAGACTACATCCCTTCCCACTTCTTCCAAGAGACTTAACCCTACCTAAGTTTGATACTTGGTACAAACCTTCATATCCTTGAATATCTTTCCAAATTTCTTCCATATTAAATGTTCTATTGTTCACTGCAAAGATACAAATAAATCCACTAATATGCAAGTGGATAAATAAATTATTTATAGTGAATAAAAAAAAAAGAGGAGAGAAATCTCCTCTTTTAATTATTGCTTGAAATAAGGTATAGCCAATTCAGGGTCTATACCTCTTGTAATAGTACTTCTCATAGGAACTAATGGACTTTTCATTAAGAGCCTATAAGCCTTAGTCTTATCCTTAAACTGTCCTGACTGTATAAGAGCATCCTCACCTGCAAACACTTCATAATTCATTGGGTTAATCAACCCAACTAAATCTAAAGCAGATTGAATTGTCTGGACGGCTGCTGCTGGGGATTTCATAATTTTCAATCCTTCATCAACCATAGGCTTTCCTGGGATTAAAACACCAGTTTCTGTCTTTAGTCTTCTAAGTTGATATTCTACTATCTTAGTAAGCCAAGGTCTGTTATCCTTATCATCCCAATCAATCATTCCAAGTACTGCCACTATCGCTAAATAATGGGCAACCTCAGTAACTGCTCTTTTAATATTAGCCTTTTCAGTTTTTGATAATTTGTTCCAATCTGATACTATATCAAATTGGGACTTTCTAAGTTCCTGTGCCAACTGCCATAGAAACCTGCCTGTAGTTATGTAGTAACCTTCAGTCCAAGTTTGTAAGTCCATATTGTAAGAAGCTGATTTGAACCTTCTGTTAAGTGAGGGTTTCACCCACTTCCTAAACATTATTGCCATTCTACCTATAGCCAGCCTTTGTACTGCATTTCTGTCAGCTTTATTATAGATACCATGCATTCTTTGGTTTATAGCAGCGGACTTTCTACTGAAAGCTATAATATCATCCTTTGTGAATGCAGAGCCGTCTTCCTTAGTATAACCTTGCTTTAATTGAAGTTTAGCACCTAACTTCTTATTATTCTTATCAATAGGGACTACTTCCATAGCATCCCATAAAGATACTATTTTGCCATCAGGAGCCTTCATTTTGTAAGCATCTGCAAGTGCCAATGAGGTTCTATTCTGCATCCAATGTTCTCCAGCATTATTCATAAGGAATAATGCAGATGTACCAAACATTCTGCTAAACCATGTCTTCCTGTCAAAGTTTACTTCCTTGACATCAGTTTCATATTCCTGCATAACATTGAATAGTTCATCCCACAAGGCAAGCTTGCTTGTTTTCACCCTATTGCCAATCTCTGCAAGGAATTCAGGCAATGCCTGACCATAGTTCCTGTCAGCCCTAAGGGTATTGGATTCATTGAAGAACTCTCCGGAGAAAGACTCAATCCTCATCATCACTCCACCAGTAGCCACATTGGAGATACCAGATAAGACGTTAATTGCTAATGTGTTAAGAGAAGTCACCCTATTAACGAAATTAGCTACCTTTCCTTTATCAATCTTGGTATTGCCAAATGTTCCCTCATCTGCCATATACCTGCCATATACTTGCATCTCAAAGAAATCATTTAATCTCTGCATGAACCTTGTCTCATCTCCTGACTTAGTCAATACTGATTCTACCTTTCTTCCTACAGATTTGAACTTCTCTGCAAGAGGTTTACCTCCTCTTACTTGTACTATTTCCCTTTCCCTTAGCATATCCCTGCCAAGTTCAAGAACATCAATTACCTTACCCATCTCATTGAAATCATTTGCCATGGCAGCATAGGCTGTAAGGGTAGATGTCACATCAGTAGACAGGTCATTGGGGCTTTCTCCCTTCTTCATCTTGGTATAATAGATGGGAAGTACCTGCACTTCTCTGCCTTCAAAGTCTTTCACAGTAGCCCTATCACCAAACTCGGTATCATCTGTTCTTCTGATGAACTCATCCTTTATACTTTCCCATATTTGTTTTGCTCCGGACTTTACACCATCAGAAGACTTTACCCTTTCAAGTAAATCTTTTCTAATCTTAACTGCATTGGTTAAGGTAGTATACTTGTCAGGAAGGTATGAATCTAGCTTGGCCTTTATATCCATAACCTTATTATAGTACTCTTTCTGAGCAGGATTCAGGTTTTGATAAGCCTTATTGCCATAAATGGATACCTTAGGTTGTTTCTTTCCATCAACAATCTCCATATTGGCATCAAACCAAGCCTGTCTTTCCCTCCTGTACTTTTCTGCATAATCACCAACAGGATTATGCCCATACTTCTCATTAAGAGCCTTGAACATTTCCCTAACTTTCTCTTTGAATAAGCCTTGGTTAATCTCAGATATATAGTTACCTGTCAGATTACCTTTGCTGTCCCTTTCAAACATCCAGTCAGTATTCTTTATACCAGCTTGTTCCAGCTTAATAGCAGCAGCCTGTAACTCCTTCATGACATTAATAGTCTCAAGCCTTGCATTTTCCTTACTCTTCTTGACAGCTTGGTCCATTACCTTCAACATGTAGTCTGAGGAGTCTGCCATAGAATCAAGCCACCTGTCAAAGAATGATATATCATTGTCAGCCACCTTGACCAAGTCCTCGGCGGTCATGGTTTTACCCTTAAACTTACCAAAGGGGACAGTAATGCTTTCCCCTACAAAGGGCTTGATAAAATCAACAAAGAGAGGCATTGATACATTATTATATTTGACAAACAGGTCACCAAGCAATGTACTTGTATTGTCAAGTGCTACCCTTACTCTTTGACCATATCTGTTGTCTTCATATTTTTCCTCATCAACAAGGGATTTTCTTATGTCATCAGTAATGTGTTTGTAACTATATAAGTAGTTCCTCACATCCCTTAATACCCTAGCCCTCTCATTTGCATCAGCGGCAGGAGTATTCTGTAACATAGTGAGCCTGTTGTTCACTTTAGATAACTCTTCAAGTGCATTCTCCAAGAATGTATAAATGCCTTCTATCTCATTATTATCAGCCAATTCAATATCCAACCTATCAATAAGGAGCCTTTGGTTGGCACTAAACTGGCTATTGGGGTTTCTTTTTTCGTAAATCTTCAGCCTCTTTAGCTCATTGCCAATGATTTCCTGAAGTAGTTTCTTATCTCTAGTTATCCTCTCTGAGGTATTATAGAATACTCCACTTGATTTGATATTGTCAACATTGATAGTCTCATCCAAGCTTCCATCAAGTATCTGCCTTGCTAAAGAGCCGAAATTCTTGTCAGCCTCCTTCATGGCTCTTTGGATAGAACTTGCACTGAGTTTCTGAAAGAAACCCTTAACTGCTTGGATTACTCTTTGCAGGAGATTTTTATAGGGCTTTGATGGAATATCTCCACCTTGTAGCAAATGCTTTGCAAGCAATTTACCCGCAGCTTCTTTTGCCAGCTTAAACTCATCACTATGATATAGTGTATTATAAGTATCGTAGTCCTCACCCATGATTTCTCCTGTCAGCCCATTAGAGGATATATTATTGACTAGCCTTGTCACAAGAGGATTATCCCCCATGGCCTCAATGGCAAAGTGTGCAAACTCTTCAGGAAGAGCCTTCTCACCTTGGATACCATTAGCAAGCCTAATCATTTCAATAAGACCATCTGCCGCATTCCTTGCAACATCAAAGTCAGTTACACCATGAATACCCATTCTCTTTTCAAGGTCAGTCAAAGCACCTATCCCTATACCATGGGATTCAAGAATACTTCTCAACCTATTATTAAGGTTTTCATTGTATTCCATCTTATCTGCATCAATGGAATTGAATCTGTTCTTTCTTTCCACCTTTATCCCTATAAAGGTTCTTGGAGATTCATAGTCCTTAATCTTGATGACTCTGGCTACATAATCATCCCTAAACTCAGAGTTTTGATTAAAATATATGGCTCTCTGTTTTAAGTCTTTGTAGTTCTTATCATTGTCTATCCATAGAGCAGGTCTGTCCATTCCTCTCTTGTAATACCCAATCTCCTTGTTAAGTACTTCAAGTACTTTAGACTCAGGAATAACCTCACTAATATTAGTTTGCTTTAATAAACTTCTCAGTGTAGGCTCATTGTTTTCATCCAATGTTAATTTTGGCATAAAGTTCCTTACAAAATAGTCAGACTTTGTAATTTCATATATGTACCTAGCCTGTTCTCTATCATTGGAAGTGAAGGACAGCAAGTCCTTGAATAACTTGCTGCCCACTTTTTGACCATTTTTATTTTTTACTGTTGGAATAATTGCGCAATCTCTTGCCATACTTTTGTAAACTTTATATAATATGGATTATTAACAGATAGTATTCCCCTCTGCATCTCTATATTCTGTATTAGGTTCAATGGACATTATGTCATCCACTCTAGGAGCAGAGGTATCAAGAGGAGTGCCATATACTTGTTGGAAAGCATCCACATCTACTTGAGGAATATCTTGATAATCAGGCATGGAATCATAATCCACTTCCACATTCCCATCATCAAATCTTGATAATGTATCTGCATAAGGGTCATAATCCTTCCTGTTCTTGTCAATTACAGTTTCCATCTCTTCTGCATCCTTACCATACTCATATTCAATGAAACTGCTCCTGAAACCTAATGGCTCAATCCTTTCATAGGTTGCTACATTGGCCTGCTCAGTACCTAATGAGAGTAACTTGTAATAGACATACCCTCCTCTGATTCTCTTGCCTATATACTTGAAGAAGTCATAGACTGGGCCATCAGGGGTATCTATCCTTTTCTTGATGACTTTCTTATCACCAAAGGTAGCATCACCATCAATCACAAATGTAACCACATCCTTGATTTCATTATCCTCTCCTATGAACTGAACAGAGGCTGTGTCAGGAACTTCAGGAACCAACTTCCTATTATCCAAGTGGTTATAGACATATTGGTCTACAAATTGACTGTAATCATCATTGGATAATGTAAGACTTCTTAGTGTACTTATATACTCCGGTATGATGTTTCTCACTGCCACAGGAGCCAAGTGGATGAAGGTATTTGGGCCAAATGCAAAGCCATTCCTGTAATAACTGTACCTAAACAGGTTAAGAGCAAGTCTCTGGGCTTCAGGATTAGACATATATAGGAGAGATGTCCAATCCCTCATATATCTTTCCCTTAAAGTAGGACTTAATTGACCTACATTCTTGAACACTACAGTGTCCACAGGATTAGTGTCATTTGCCCTTATCACCCTGAGTCTCTTAATAAATTCGAGGTCAGCTATATCCTCATTGTCTGTTACTACCTTCTTAAAGTAAGCAGGGAAGTTATTGATGAAATCTTTTCTCTTTTCAGAAGAAGAAACAATAATATCACCTACTTCAGAGTCAGGATTTACAACCAGCTCAGAACCAAAGAATCCATTCTTTGACATTATATAGGCAAGCAAGTCATTGTAGACACTATTCATAGTCTTTACATTTAACCTGCCAGTCTTTGTCAAGTCTCTAAGGCTATCAATTACAGCCCTGAATGATTCAGTATATTGAGGGAAATAAGAACCTAACATTCTCTCTGATGTCTGCAAGCCAAGGGTGTAGAAAGCCTGTAAGAATGGAAGAGGAGCTGATAATAATCTTTCTCTAAGAGTGTCAGTATCCGGATTATCTGCAAGCAAATCATCATATATGACATTGGCATTCTTCAATGGGAACTTATCATTACTCTCTATTTGGTCTAACAGGTCTTTTACTTTCTGTATCTTCAACTCTGTATCTGCAATAGTAGGACCAGCAGCACCACCTTGGGTATCAGACCTTGTGGCTTGTACTAATTGACCCAAAGCATTGGCAGAGTTCATGACTCTCTTGAACAGATAACCAACTGCAACTTGTTTCTGATAGAACTCTATCTTCCTAAAGTCAGAAGTCTGAGACCTATCAGTAACAGCCTCCTTGGCAAGCATTATATTGTCTGCAAGCTCTTCAATGTAGAAGCTGTTGTTCTTGTAATTATCATAAGTCAAGTCACTATTGAGAGCAGCCCTTTCCTTGTACTTGTCAAGTACCTCATCAATAATAGTATCTTTGCCTTTACCCTCTCTGCTCTCTCTAAAGTAGGTTTGAGTAATTTCTTGGACAATAGGCTGCATCATAAGCAAACCTATTTCAATAGGATTGTAACCTAACCTCGAAAGAAGCATAGAAGCATCAGCAGTAAATGTATTCTGATTAAGTGCTGCAAGCACAGGGTCTTTCACATTATCCACAGAAGCAGCTAGGAAGCCAGCATTGTTCTTTGAGATAAATTCCTTATCCCTATTCATGACATCATGCAAAGATGTAAGTCTCTTTCCATTCAGTGTAAATGAACCATTTTCCTCATCTAGAGATAGCTGGGTGTGCTGCATCAGGGCATGGTTGGCATTATGGTTGGCATATATACCAATCAGCTTTGCACCAGTCATATTCTGTTGATGTAACATTACCTGAGTTCTTGGAGATAATGGGTCCATCTTGGTTTTAGTCTTTTCCGCCAGCTTATCAAGAGTGTCAAGGTCTAAGTCAAACAAGTATGAAGCAATGGACTTAGGATGAGATTTACCATTCTTTTGAACAGTCTTATCAAGTTTTACTCCTATTGCTTGCAAAGCGGTACTCAAATCACTCTCATAGGAATCATTTAGGATAGTCATTATCCTTGCAGACCTCTTTTGATAATCAAAACCACCGGGGTTAAGAATCTTAGAAGCTGTATCTGCATTAGTGAGAACCCCATACATCATATCTATCAACAAGTTATTTCTTGCTTCAAGATTATTCTCCTGTGGAGATTTGCTGAAATCATACTTGGCCTTTCTTATCTTAGTCTCTACCAAACTTCCCTTTATGCTATTGTAATAGTCAAACAGGTGCATCTCAGGAGTATCCTCAGAGAATGATATATTGCCATTCCTAATCTGGTCAATAGTCATTTTGACATTGTCTATGCCCCACTTCCTGAATCCCTGATTCTGCATAACCAAATCAGTAAACTTTTTCCAATTCACTTCCTTGGATATATTGAACTCAGGCAACATGATATACATCTTGTCCACATCAAAGTCAGAACCTGACAGAGTAGTAATCTCAGCAGGAAGCATGATTGCAGAACCATTCTGTTGAGGCAGGAATCCCTTGATATACAGAGGAGCCATACTATACTTATCCTCTGTTGGGACTCTATAACCAATCAACTTTCTTAAGTCCTCAGGTAGCTTGGTCACATCAAGTTGGTGAGTATTTGGGTCCATGAGAGGCTCATAGAACTCTCTGCTATATGCAGGCATATAACATTCAAGGTACTTGATTCTCTTGTTGGCACCTTCACCTTCAAATACTACATGAAGCTCATCAGTCAGGCCATAATCAGATACCTGAATCAATGCTCCACCTCTAATCTTCTGTTTAGTGATTCTACTCTTGATTACACTATTAAGTAATGTCTGTACTTTTTGAGACTGCACAGGGTCAGAGAGAGGTATATTGAAGTTGTTGTTCTCATCAAGAGTACAGGCCCTCATCATATCCATGCCATATCTCTGATTACCTCTAATCTCTTCAAGTAGGATTTTCTCCACTTCCTTTGAGTCTTTGAATATCTCATCCACATCAGCAAATGCTTGTAGGATATTCTCAGTATTGATAGCATTATACAAGTCAAGCCACTCTTTTTTAGTCATGCTTCTGCCATCCACTGTAATGGTAGTATCATCACTAATGTCAGCAGTAATAAGCTTTCTAATCTGAGTACCTACCAATTGGACTGCATCAATAGCATGCTCAGGAGTTGTAGTCTGAATACCATAATCCTCATAAGATACCTTATGTACTACATTAGGATTCTCATTACCAAATCCGATACCTGTAGTATCCTTTAGTCTTTGGGTGACTTCGTCCTCTGTACTTACATCATTCAAATCTATGACACCTTGTTTCCCAACCTTAGTGGTGGATTCAAACTGTACCACATCAATCTGATTATCCTCCATAAACCTATTTATGGCTTTTAGCTTGCTTGACCTTCCTAATGGGCCAGCTACCAACTCATGCATTGCAAGTAACAGAAACTCTGAGTTCTTATGTTGCACAGGGGTTTTGATTCCAGTATGCCCTTCAACCCCACTGTTATTGTTGACTTGTGTATAGACATAAGGCTTCTTGGTCTGCCAAATGATATTGAAGTCCTTTATATTCCAATCTCCATTCTTGAAATTGTTATATGCCTGTTCCATATCATCTGTCCACTGTCCTGACATTCCTAGAATAGCTCTATAAGAACTCAGGCTTCTATAAGCTTGGGCATCTGCTACATTCACATTTCTGAACTTGCTAATGATATTATCCCTGTCTGTCTTGGTCATCTCATTCTTTCTGACCCTTTCATCAAGCACAGTTCTAATATCTTCAAGTACAGAAGACACTATTTCATCATCCTTCAAGTAAATAGTTCTTTCCCAATCTCTGCCAATTCTCTCACCTTTATAAGTAGCTTTAGTATTCAGTCTGAGGGCAGGAGCATGAACCTCCTTATATCTCTTCTGAAAGTCCTCAAGGTTCTTGTAGAAAGCAAGGTCAGTGGTAGTAAGTTGGATAATCTGTGAAGTAGCTAACTTACTATTCCAATAATACTCTCTGAGAGCATCTTTAGCATTGTTCTTTACAAATAGGCTCCTTGAGATTGATTGGGCATCTTTCAATTCCATCTCACCTCTTGTAGCCTTATCTATGAGTAAATTACTAATCTGCCCCATCAAGTTGTTTGCTTCTCTGGTACCAAAAGCACTATTATTGTTATAGGCTCTAAGTAAGAGTTCCATATTGGTGTTCCATAGAGAACCCAAAGCATCTTTAGCTTTGATAAGTGCTCTTGCAGTTATGCTGTTTTGCTTGGACTGTCCTTCAAAAGGCAAGTACTTGTATTTGCCATTAGGAAGCTCATCAAGTAGACCTACTGCCATCCAATCCCTGTAGGTTTGTTCAAAACCATCTTCCATCATGTCATTAAGTGTTTCTCTTAGAAACAGTCTAAGTTCAGCACCTGTGCCTTCATTTCTAAGCCTGTTAAGTCTGTCAATGAAGGTTTCCCCATTGTCATATTTGATATTATTAAGAGTAGGCAGGAACTTAAATTCTGCACCTCCAAGACTTTTTATAGAGCCATCTTTCTTCCTGACAATATCATAGTTTGCTATAGGCTCAACACTTCTATCACCTCTCTGATATGCCTCATCCCTCTCTCTGACCAGCATAATTCTGTCATATTCCTGATTAACCAAGTCTACTAACTTGTCAAGGATAACATCATCATAGAGCCTCTTCTTACCATTCTCATCCAATACATCTCCTGTGGTGTACTTTCTGAATTTGATAAACTCGGCAGAGGGACTATCTGAGAGTATAGGTACATGGTACCAAGCATACTTTATGCTAGATTTGGCAGAATCAGGGTCACCCCAATATTCCACTAGAAGTGCTAAAGTATAATCTAGGTCATCCCAGTTGGTATAATCTACCTTATCAGAGTTCAATACCACCTTATGACTGAGTCCTTTTCTTAGCTCCTCTGATTCTTCAATCTGCCTTAACCAGTCATTTCTCCAGTGCCCATCCTTGTAGAACCATTCATAGTCCTTGAACTCTGTCTGCATAAACTGTTCAAATCTCTTTTTGTCATTCATGACATTCTTGAGGTTCTTAATCAGCTTACCTAAATAATTGGGGGTAACATGGGAATAATAGGATTTGTCATTCTCCCTTACACTACTTTCTATGGCATCTTCAGTTACTTCTGCCATCATACTTGCAATTGTATTATAGGCAGAACCAAAGGTATTGATAAGGTCTCCTCTCTTAACTGCTCCATTCTCATCCACCTTATCCTGCACTTTACCTCCAGCAACTCCACTAAATATAATGTTTAACTGAGGTAATAGAAGCGTGATAGGGTCAGTAAATGTAATCCCCGTAGCAGTCTTTATATTAGTCAATGAAGTCTTTAATACAGAGGGGTTAGCATCAATACCTAACATGTGAAGCAACTTCATTATGGTATTCCACACATCCTCTCTTTCCAAGAGTTGAAGTCTGGACTCTGTATCAAGATTCTGAAACATATTATTTAATGTCTCAGTCAGTTGTAATCCTTTGGCTGCATTATCCCTATTTATTTCTCCATTCTTTTCGTATATGCTATCATCATCAAGCTGTACTCCATTCTCATAATTATCCCTCCAAGCATCAAGAAGGTAATACACACCTTCAGGCTTGTTGATGGCAATAGTCTCCATCTTGAGTGTACCATCAGGCATTATCCTCTTCTTCTGAATCCAATAAGGCATATAATCCTTCCTGAAGTCCTGATAGAATTGAGAGAACAAAGTCTCATCACCTTGAATAAGCTTGGTAACCTGCTTTACCCAAGGCTTGATTTTTTGTAAATCCTCCATGAGAGGAATCATATCATCAGAGTTAATCATATCCTTTAACTTGTCAATGAAGGTAGCATGGACATAGTCTGCATCAAGGTATCTTGTGAAACCCAAATCATCCTTTTCATATTTACCTCTATAGTCAAGTTTAGGTACTTGTCTGATTACTTTTCTTACAGCCTGTGACAGTGACTCATGAGAACTTACTTGTCTGAAATTGGTCATCCAGCCATCCTTATAAGCCTCTTCTTGTCTCCAATCTTCTGCCTCATTATCCACTTCGCTATTGCCTTCTGGGTCATCATTATTGAGGTTTGCATCAGCAGGTGCAATATAATTGGGGTCTATTCTAATACCCTCTGTCATTACAAGCAATGTACTTGCTTCCTCAGCAAGAGCCTTATAGACATAAGGGTCATCAACTATCTTCTTGTATTCCTGATTCTTGTAGGCAGCTTTCTTCTTAGCAGCTTCCAGCTTCTGCTCATCAGAAAACTTATCAGCACCTTTCATGGAGTTGATTGCATTAAGTTCCTGCTGGGTTCTGCCTTCTTCAGTATCTTGCACATAAGAATTGAAGATATTGGCTACTCTCTTAAATATACCAGCAGGTGTATATTTCCTTATGGCAGAGAGTCTGTCCAAGCTATTAAGCTCAGCCTGCAATCCCTCTTTCTCTACACCACTTACATTATCAATTCTTCTCTTCAAAGAATCAGTCATCTCCTGTAGGGCACTATCAACTTCATTACTGAAGAGTCTTGCAATAAGTGCTACTCTATCCCTTCTTGTTGCTGGGTCAAAGAGTAAGTCCACCTTTTGCTGCTCCTCAATAGAAGTAATCCTTGGAGTGTCAAAAGAACTACCAAGTGCTTCATCAAGCTGTTCAACAGCTTCTCCACTTCTAAGCTCCTTAATGAAATCATTAAGTTCACTTCCTGATGGAATATCCTCAATAGACTTACTATTCTTTTCCTGCCACATACCAACCAGATTGAGTACTGATTGTTCTGTCTCATTAGGAAACTTTTTAGCTAATTCTTTAATTCTTGGTGTTATAGTTAAACAACTCATATAATTAAAAGTATTATTTTGTGCAAAGGTAAGAAATTTAATTTTAATATGCAATGTGCTGCATAGAAAGTTAAGGAGGAATAAGTGATTAACTTACTCCTCCTTGCAAAGTTACTCAACTGTATATTTTACTCCATTGTAGATAAGTTGAGATATGGTGTTAATGTTTACCAACCTCTCTCCTGTATCCTTTTCAGTCTTCTCAATGTCCATATCCATACACCTGTATTTGCCATCTCTTGAGACAAACTGAATCTTGAAGCCCCTCAATACCCTGTCCTCTCCTTCAGTATAATCCTTTATAGGATTGCTTTGAATAAACTCGAGAGCTTCTTTATAGGCAGTGGCCATAGACTTCTTCTGCCTCCTTGCCTTATCAATCATACTAATG
>OHTE01000308.1_pt1 | contig 12426 bp, 8 predicted proteins | sample 1578881 | NCBI WGS metagenome assembly OHTE01 (sample SAMEA3879523, study PRJEB24766) | human gut metagenome | biome: human-associated habitat; feature: feces | place: USA | collected 1985/1987
ACAAGTAAAGAAATTGTCTGCGAAGTTCTATACTTTATAAATAAAAGTTTTTGTGTAATAGTTGTTTAATGACTAAAAGCAGACTTTAGGGAGTGCACTGACTACAGTTTTTAAATTTACGTATGGAAACAGTTATGAAAAGTAGTAAAAAGTAAAACACACACAAATATTATAGTTGATTTGTAAGCAAAAATTTGCTTTTATCATCTTTTTTACTTACCTTTGCGCCCAAAGTAGTTCAAGAAGTGAGGAAAATACGCAGATAACTGGCGTAAACCGACCTAAATTAGAACGAATAGCTAAAGATATATTATGTAATGCAGACAGTAAAAGAAGAATCATATCAAGCGATATTTAGGAAGTACTACCCTCGAATGTTTTATTATGCTAAACGTATCGTAGGGGAGGATGCTGCCGATGATGTAGTTCAAGAAGCTTTTCTTGAATTGTGGAATCGTATGGATGCATTGGAGACGGATGTCCCGCAGATAGAATCATACCTCTATAAGACGATTTATTCTAGAGGATTGAATTACTTGAAGCGCTATAAGAAAGTCAATACTGCAGCCATTGAAGATATCAACGAAATGCGTATGTCGTGCTATTTCTCTTCGTTGGGAGATGGAGAACAGGACATGGAAAACATGGAGTTGAGAAGAAAAATCAATCAGGCCATAGGGGAACTTCCTGATAAATGCAGGGAAATATTCGTTTTGAGCTATCTCAAGGATATGAAAAATAGTGAGATTGCTCTGATGATGAACGTATCCGTACGTACCGTTGAAGCTCATATTTATAAGGCTTTAAAGTCTCTTAGGGCTCGTTTGGGAATATTTTTTGTGTTTTTTGTACCTTTTTTATAGGTTATTGAGTAAGTGTTTTCTCAACAATTATTGTTGTGGTATTTAATAAGATTGTTAATTAATTAAGGATATTAAGCACGATTGTTATATGATAAATGAGGAATTAAAGGCGAGATTCTTGGCAGGTGAGTGCACGGAAGAGGAGCTCATCGCATTAAGGGATATATTAAAAAATTCTCCGGAGGAAAAACAAAAACTTTTCAAAGAAGAAAAGTTGAGCGATGAGTTCAAGGCGCAGTTCATGCCAAGGACCCAACTGATGCTTGCTGAACAGAGAATGCAGGCTAAGATCAGGGAGATGAAGGCTGAACAGCAGGCTGAGCATCATGCGCATATAATAGGTATGTGGCGTCGGGCTGCTGCGATTGCTGTGGTCTGCGTATTGGGTGGATTGGCCTGGTTCTATCTCCAGCACAATCCGATTTCTAATATGCAGATGCAGGTGGTGATGGCCAGTGCCGACAATGATACGACGGTTACTTTACCTGATGGAACTAAGGTCTGGCTCAACAAACTTGCTTCCATCAAATATCCGAAAGAGTTTGATGGTTCCGACCGTAAGGTAGAGATAGACGGTGAAGGTTATTTTGAGGTTACCAAAAATCCGCACAAGCCTTTCATCGTAGAGAGCGATGTGATGAGTGTTAAGGTGCTCGGTACCGTTTTCAATTTCCATGTGGATAAGGCTCATCAGCAGGCTTCCGTCAGTTTGCTCGAAGGTAAGGTAAGGGTAGAAGGAAATCATGATGAGGGTATGATCGTCTTGAAACCAGGACAGAAGGCATGTGTGGATGCGCGCTTAGGTAGTATGACGGTTTCTGAAACCGATGTCTATAAGAATGCAATGTGGCATGAGCACAAGACTTTCTTCAATAATGCAAGCGTGAATGAAATTGCCAAGATGCTGGAGAATATCTACGATGTGCAGGTGGTTGTTGATCCTACCATCAACCAGGATAATACTTACTCCGGTGTCATCAAAGAGAAGGAGACCATCGACTCGGTTCTCGATCTCTTGCAGAACACCCTGCCTATCCACTATCACGTGAAAGGCAGTAAGGTATTTATCACGAAGTAGTGAATCAGTAAGGTTTACACCTTAATTATATACTGTTATACGAGAAAAAGAGAGCACTTATTCAAAAAAATAATTTTTTGGGTAAGTGTTTTTTTGTTTTTTGCTGTTATATATTTGAAATTAATAACAACAAAAGGTAGTTATAATAACTTAAATGCTAAAAACAAGGATTATGACACATTGGTATCATTTACAAAAAACTAAAACCGCAGCTGCAGCCTTGGCTCTGATGTTGGTTTCCAGTTCCTGGACATCTGTAAAAGCCCAGATTTCGTTGAATGTTTCTCAGACCACTTTGGGAGCAGTCATCCAGAAAATCCAGAAACAGTCTAAATACCAGTTTACTTACGACGACAACTTGTCAAAGATGCAGGTGAATGCCGTTCAGGTGAAGAACGGTAAGGTAGAGGATGTTTTAAACAAGCTCTTGAAGAATAAGGGTGTATCTTATGTGATTAAGGATGGAATCATCTATCTGAAGAAAAAGGAAATTACTACAACTCCAAGCACCCAGCAACCAAGACAGAAACGTACATATAAGGGTACGCTTCTCGATGAAAACAAGGAACCTCTCATTGGCGCTACCATCCTCGTAAAAGGCACCAATCATCGTGCTGTAACTGATATGGATGGTAATTTTACCATCGAGACCGATGAACCTGCCCCTGTCTTGCAGTTTACATATCTCGGATATAAGACGATGGATATGGCTGCAAAGGAAGGACATAACGTGAACGCACAGATGCTTCCTGACTCTCAGGCGTTGAAGGAAGTGGTGGTTACTGCCCTCGGTATCAAGCGTGAGAAGAAGATGTTGGGATATTCCGTACAGGATGTCAAGGCGGATGCTCTCAATACGACTGGCGACCCTTCTGTGACTGGTGCCCTCGACGGTAAGGTGGCTGGTCTGCAGATGAATACTTCCAGTACGGGTCTCGGTGGTTCTACCAAGATCACTATCCGTGGAAACTCTTCTCTTACTGATAATAACCAGCCTCTTTGGGTGGTAGATGGTGTTCCTTTTACCGACAACCAGAGTTCTGATGTTTCTGCTTATGGCGGATACGACCGTGGTGGCACTTCTCTGGACATCAACCCAGAGGATATCGAGTCTATCTCGGTACTCAAAGGTGCCAACGCTGCAGCCCTCTATGGTTCACGTGCAGGTAATGGTGTGATCTATGTTACAACCAAGAAGGGTAGTCATAAGCAGGGCTTCGGCATCACATACAACGGTAACTTTACTTGGAGTAAGGTGGCTGAAACAATCCCTATGCAGAAGCAGTACGGACAGGGCTCTCAGGGTGCTACGGTTTATAAAACTGATGAGGATGGCAACAAGACGCTTTCCAGCGAGTTGGCATTCGGTGCTCCGCTTGATGGCAGAATGGAACCTTCTTTTCTCGGTGAGAACATCGCTTACCGCTATTATGGCGATAAGTTGAAGGATTACTTCAATACAGGTTTCTCCCAGTTCCATACCGTAGCTCTCGGAAATTCTGATGAGAAAGGTCATTTCCGTCTCTCTTTAGGTTTCAACGACAATAAGGGTCTTTTCGATGGAGAGAAATTGGATAAGCTGATAGTTGACCTTAATGCAGGTAGAACTATCAATAAGTATCTTTCTACAGATAGCAAGATTTCTGTTTCTCGCATGAAAGCTGAGAACCGTCCGATGACTGGTCTCAATGGAGAGGTAGCCCAGTTGCTTTTCATTCCAGGCAACGTGCGTTTGCAGGATCTTCAGACTTATACAACTCAGGACCAATTGCATCGCAACTGGTTCGGACCAGATATGCAGAATAGCGATGAGCGTTGGCGTGCCTTCGGTTACTATGGTGCTAATGTCAACGTAACCGACTGGTTGAAGTTTAATGCTAAATATGCTTTCGATTATTATCGCACACGCATCCAGGCCACAGACTTGAGTTTGGGTAACTCTGCTGTGAGCATTCCGGGCAGACACTGGAGCGAGATCGTTACCGATGATAATATGAGCCGTTCGGAGGAAAACAACTTCGAGCACAATATCTCTTTCCTCTTCTTGGGTGACAATCAGGTGACCAAGGATTTGCGCTTGGGTTACAATCTGGGCGCCAACATCATGTACCAGAAGTACGAGTTGCTGAGTGCTGCTACCAAGAATATGTTGGAGAAGGATAATTGGATTTTCAATACAGGTTATCAGTTGACCAATGCCAGTGAGAATGGCCATGAGCGCTCTATGTACTCAGCCTTCGGTTCTTTGCAGTTGGCTTTCCGTGAGTATCTTTCATTGGATCTTACAGCCCGCAACGACTGGTCATCTACCTTGCCAAAGGACAACCGTTCTTTCTTCTATCCAAGTGCAAGTGTGAGCTATATCTTCAGCGATTTCATGCGCTCTATCAACCATTCGTTGCCAGCGTGGATGACTTTCGCCAAGACTCGTCTGTCTTTCGCTCAGGTAGGTAAGGACCCAAACCCATACAATCTCTACAACACCCGTTCTTATACCTATGAGAATGGCATCCGTGTGCCAATTCCACAGACCGTGAAGAAGAACAGCAACCTGAAACCAGAGATCAAGTCTTCCTTCGAGTGGGGTCTTGAGATGAAGTTCCTGGAGAACCGTTTGGGATTTGATTTCACCTATTATTATACCAAGACCAAGAACCAGGCTATGCTTGTAGATGTATCTGCTCCTTGGACACAGCAATGGGTGAATGCAGGTAAGATTACCAACAAGGGTATTGAGCTGATGCTTTACGGCACACCTGTCAAGACCAAGGACCTCAAGTTCGATCTCACCATGAATATTTCCAAGAATATCTCCCGTGTAGATGAACTGGCTAATGGCGTGGATTACATCTACTTTAATGGCGATGGCGACATGCCAGTCAAGGTAGGTGCGAAGGCAGGAGGTAAGTTGGGCGATATCTATGCCAATAACCTCATCAAGCGCGATGCGAATGGTCAGATGGTGATTGGCGAGAACGGTCTTCCAATGCCTGTTACCAGTAGTGATGCAGGCGGAAATTTGGAGCAGTATATCCTCGATCATCCTATCGGAAACATCGAGCCAAAGCTTCTCATGTCTGTTACTCCAAGTCTGAACTATAAGGGTGTAAGTCTCACTGCGATGTTTGATATGCGATTTGGCGGCGATATCGTGAGCGTATCAGAAGGTATGGCTACTGCTGTAGGAACTTCAGAGCGTTCGGCTTATCGTGGTGAGTACAAGGAGTTGAATGGTGTGAGCGACTACTATATGGTAGTTCCTGGTGTGACAGCCGACGGACAGGTGAATACCAAGGAGGTAAGTGCACAGTCTTACTATTCCAACATCGGTTTGTACAAGTCGCAGAAGGGTTATGCAGAGATGTTTATCCACAGTGCTTCCTATATCAAGTTGAAGGAACTCGCATTGGGTTACAGCCTCCCAAAGAGCGTGCTCAAGAAGACTCCTCTTACCAATGTGAAGTTGTCATTTGTGGCACGTAATCTCTGCTTCCTGCTGAAACATACACCAGGCAATCCTGATGGAGGTTATGATACTTCTATGTTCTCACAGGCCCTTGACTTTGCCGCAGTGCCATATACCCGCACCTTCGGTTTCTCAGTCAATGTAGGCTTCTAAATACTATCAACTACAACATAAACAGTTCAAGACAATGAAAAAGACGATTATATTCAAGACGATGCTTGTGTCCATGGCATTGGTAAGTTTATCTTCCTGCTATGACATGGATGAGATGAGCAAGAATCCATACGAATTGCCTGATAACACTACTGGCGGCGGTGAAGAGCAGCCTGGTGAAGAGGACAATACCAAGTATGCCGATATCAATATCGACTATAAGGTGAGCAAGGAAGACTCCTTGGCGTTGAAGAGTGAGTTGAGCTCTGCCAACTCTGTTTTCCGCAACTTCCTCTATGAGGGATTTTTCAATGACTATCAGATCACTACCAACTTGAGTCATGATATCTATGCAGGTTTCGTTGCCAATAACCAGCCTAAGCATGGTGGTGCATCTCCTGATTATTCATATAAAGATGGATGGAGTGCTGCGCGCTGGAGACATTTCTATACCGACCGCAGCAGTGAGTATCGTACCTTGTTGCGTGCCTATAAGTTCAATGAAAATACCAACAAGTACAAGAACTTATTCTACGTCACACGTATCTACTATGCTTTCGTAGCGCTTGCCAACACCGATACTTATGGCGATATGCCTTTCAAGGAGTATGTACAGGCTAAGATTCCTGAGACCAACAATGTGGCTTATAATACTCAGGCAGAGGTTTACGATGCCATGTTCCGTATGTTGGAGCAGGCTGTTGATAGCATCAAGCCAAACGATGCAACTCAGATAGGTTACGCTACCGATGATATCTGCTATCATGGTGACTGGAACAAGTGGCTCCGCTTTGCCAATTCTTTGCGCCTTCGCATGGCTTTGCGTATTTCCAATGTAGATCCTGCCCGTGCTAAGGAGGAGGCTCAAAATGCTCTCAACAACCAGTATGGTCTGATGCAGAGCAATGAAGACAATATGCAGATTGTTCCTAAGTATGCTCCTGTAAGCCAGGGCGGTACAGATGACGTTGGTAACGAGCATCCTCTGGTGATGTGTAGTGTCTGCTACAATGGTGAGAGCGTAATGTCTAAAGATCTGGAGAACTTCTATCGCAATGCCAGTGAAGGTGGAGCAGAATATAAGATCAAGACAGGTAGAAATAACTATGTCACCAAGAAGATAGACCCACGTTGCTTGGTAAGCTGGTATCGCATCAAGATGACAGAGAGTACTTTGCAGGCTGGTGAAGATAGCCAGAGAGAAGACTTCGTAGGTTGTGAGCGTGGTGCTCAGGCTCCTGTCATAGACATGGGAACCTTGAATTATTCACTCACCCGTACTGCGCCTAAGAGTCTGGGCAAGAACTTGAATCCTAACTACTTCTTCAGTCGTGAGCGTGCTTACCTCCTCTTGGGCTATGCTGAGTCTGAGTTCCTGAAGGCAGAGGCTGTTTTGCGTGGATGGGCTGGCATGGAACTTACAGGTACCGTAGAGGATTACTATAAGTCTGGTATCAAGGCATCTATGGACTACTACGGCATTGCCAATGACAAGGCACAGGCTTACATCGATGGTGAGAAGGCCCTTACGGGTAAGGTGTTCGAGGGTAAGGGCAAGGAGAAGCAGCTTGAAGCAATCATCACTCAGAAGTGGATGGCTATCTTCCCTAATGGTAATGAGGGATGGGCTGAGTTCCGTCGCACCGACTATCCTGCCTATGGGTAAGAATATCAAGCGCATTCTCTATCCTTTCAGCGAGAATAACAACACTTACTTCACTTCTCATCCAGAACTCCAGAAGGTGAATACTCAGGGCACAAGACTCTGGTGGGATGTGGCTGATACCAATGACGCTGACGGCCATCGCCTGCAGCCAAACAATTTCAGATAATCATTTAGACTGTTGTCTATGAAAAGAAAATCAGTTTTGTTCATATTTGTATTCTTCACCTTGATAGCGCAAGCCGTCAGGGTGAATGTACAGAATGCGGTAGATTTCGTGCAGCCTCTCATGGGTTCCGATTCCGACCATGAACTTTCCACAGGCAATACTTATCCTGCCATCGCCATGCCTTGGGGCATGAATTTCTGGGTTCCACAGACAGGAAAGATGGGCGACGGATGGCAATATACCTATGCAGCTAAGAAGATAAGGGGTTTGAAGCAGACGCATCAACCGAGTCCCTGGATCAATGATTACGGTCAGTTTTCATTGATGCCTATCGTGGGTAAACCGGTATTTGATGAGGAGCAGCGTGCCAGCTGGTTCTCTCATAAGGCAGAGAAGGCTACACCTTATTATTATAGTGTCTATCTCGCCGACTATGATGTGACGGCAGAACTCTGTCCTACGGAACGTGCAGCCCTGATGTCCTTCACCTTTCCTCAGACCGATAGTGCTCATGTGGTAGTTGATGCTTTCGACAAGGGCAGCTTCATCAAGGTTTTCCCGAAGGAGCGAAAGGTGGTGGGCTTTTCTACCCGCAATAGTGGAGGTGTTCCTGAGAATTTCAGAAATTACTTCGTTATTGAGTTCGACCATGATTTTGAGGCTTTCGTCAATGTGAAGGATGGTCAATACCAGGGTATGGTTCAGGGCGGTTATCAGGAGACTTACCAGCAGGAAGGCAATCATGTGGGCACCATCATCTCCTTCAAGATTCGTCAGAGAGGCGAGAAGGTTGTGGCTCGTGTGGCTTCTTCCTTCATCAGTGAGTCACAGGCCTGGCAAAACCTTCAGGAATTGGGACAGGCAGATATGCAGCAGCTCTGTCAGCAGGGTAGAAACCGCTGGAATGAGGTACTCGGCAAGATAGAAGTGGAGGATGAGGACATTGACCATCTCCGTACTTTCTATAGCTGTCTCTACCGCTCCGTTCTCTTCCCTCGTGCTTTCTATGAGAAGAATGCAGCCGGTGAGGTGGTTCACTACAGTCCTTACAACGGAACCGTACAGAAGGGCTATATGTTTACCGATACCGGTTTCTGGGATACTTTCCGCTGCCTTTTTCCACTGCTCAATCTGATGTATCCTTCTGTGAATGAGAAAATTCAGGCGGGTCTTGCAAATACCTATCTCGAGAGCGGATTCCTGCCAGAGTGGGCGAGTCCGGGGCATCGCGGTTGCATGGTGGGCAACAACTCAGCCTCTGTGGTGGCCGATGCTTATCTTTCCGGTTTACGTGGTTATGATGCAGAGACCCTTTGGCAGGCTGTGGTTCATGGAGCCAATGCTGTTCATCCTGAAGTGAATTCTACCGGACGTCATGGTTTTGAGTACTACAATAAGTTGGGCTATGTGCCTTATGATGTGAAAATCAATGAAAGTGTGGCCCGTACCTTGGAATATGCCTATGATGACTGGTGCATCTACCAGTTTGGCAAGGCGCTCGGCAAGTTAAAGAAGGAACTGAAACCTTTTGCCAAACGAGCGATGAACTATGAGAAGGTGTTCGACAGGGAGAGTGGTCTGATGCGCGGAAGATTGCTGAATGGAAAATTCCAGTCTCCTTTCAATCCGCTCAAGTGGGGCGATGCCTTTACCGAGGGAAATGCCTGGCAATATACCTGGCTCGTTCCGCATGATGTGTATGGACTGGTGAAGCTCTTCGGTAATGAACAGAAATTTGTGACCAAGCTCGACTCCCTTTTCATCGTAACGGGCAATATGGGCGATAATGCCTCTCCTGATATTTCTGGTCTCATCGGACAGTATGCCCACGGTAATGAACCGAGTCATCAGGTACTCTATATGTATAATTATGTAGGTCAGCCTTGGAAGGCAGCCCGTCTTATTCGCCAGACCATGAATGAGATGTATAAGGATGATTTCGACGGTTTGAGTGGAAACGAGGATGTGGGTCAGATGTCAGCCTGGTATATTCTCTCTGCGATGGGACTCTATCAGGTAGAACCTGCAGGCGGCAAGTATATCATCGGCAGTCCGATCATGGACAAGGCTACCATCAGCTTAGGCGACGGCAAGAACTTCTCCATTATCTGCAAGAACAACAGTTCGGAAAATATCTACGTGCAGTCTGCCAAACTCAACGGTAAAACCTATACCAAGTCGTATATCATGTACCAGGATATGATGAAGGGAGGAACCCTCGAACTCCAGATGGGCAATCAGCCATCCAAGTGGGGAACCCGTGGTGCAGATAGACCTTAAAAGAAATCACAATTAAAATCGAAACATAAATAAACCCAGACAATGAGAAAAACAATATTTGCAATAGCCCTGATGTCGGCAATGTCGGCGATGGCACAAAAGCATGCTGAGGTAGATGTTCATGCCCGCTACACTAAGGTGGTAACACCTGTCAATGGCAAGTATGAGTCCAAGCGTCCGCCTGTAGCTGAGCGTCTCTTTACTTCAGAGGCAGTGGAGAAGAAAATCAAGGAAGTACAGAAACTCCTCAAGAAGAATCCGAAACTCGCCTGGATGTTCGCCAACTGTTATCCGAACACGCTGGAAAGTACGGTGCATTATCGCCAGTTGGCTAATGGCGATGACGATACCTTCGTCTATACAGGTGATATTCCAGCCATGTGGCTCCGCGATTCAGGTGCTCAGGTTTGGCCATATGTAGCCCTTGCCAACAAGGATGAGAAATTGAAGAAGATGCTGCGTGGTGTCATCCTGCGCCAGTTGAAGTGCATCAATATCGACCGTTATGCCAATGCCTATAATGACGGACCTACCGGAGCAGGTTGGCAGAAGGATGATACCGAGATGAAGGCAGAGGTTTTCGAGCGCAAGTATGAGATAGACTCTTTCTGTTATCCTATCCGCCTCGCTTACGAGTACTGGAAGGTAACAGGCGATGACTCCATCTTCGGAGAAGACTGGATGCAGGCTATCGGAAATATCCTCAAGACCTTCCATGAGCAGCAGCGCAAGGAAACAGCCAAGGCTTACCACTTTACCCGCATGACCGATCGTGCCTTCGATACCGTGGGCTGGGATGGTTTCGGAGCTCCTGTCAAGCCAGTTGGTCTCATTGCTTCCCTGTTCCGCCCTTCAGACGATGCCACGATTCTTCCGTTCCTGATTCCTTCCAATTTCATGGCGGTTTCTGCGATGAATAAGGCGGCTGAAATCCTGAAGCATGTGGCAGAGAAATCAGAGACTGAGCAGAAGAATAAGGCACTCGGGATTGCACAGGATTGTTCTGCCTTGGCAGCCGAAGTAAAGGATGCCCTGCAGAAATATGCAGTCTATGATCATCCTAAATATGGCAAGATTTATGCGTATGAGGTAGATGGTTTCGGCAACCGTCTTCTGATGGATGATGCCAATGTTCCATCGCTTTTAGGTATGGGCTATTTGGGTGATGTTGAGATGAATGATCCGATTTATCAGAACACCCGCCGTTTCGTATGGAGCGAGGACAATCCTTGTTTCTTCCGTGGTAAGGCAGGCGAGGGTATCGGCGGTCCTCACATTGGTTATGATATGCCTTGGCCGATGTCTATCATGATGAAGTGCTTCACAGCCCAGAGTGATGATGAGATTCGCTGGTGTATGAAGACCCTCCTGAATACCGATGCAGGGATGGGATTCATCCATGAATCTTTCCATAAGGATGATGCTTCGAAATACACCCGTGCCTGGTTTGCATGGCAGAACACCCTCTTCGGAGAGTTGGTCATCAAGCTCATCAATGATGGTAAGGTAGATTTGCTCAACAGTCTCTAATTGATTTCCAAAAAAGTCACTAATTGATTTTTCTAAAAAGTAACGACAATGAAAGAAATTAAAATCATAGGTTCTGCTCTTCCCAACATTCCTTGGGAAGACAGACCAGAAGGCAGCAGCGTGCCGCTCTGGCGCTATTCTCAGAACCCTATTATCAAGCGTAATCAGCTACCCGACTCCAATAGTATCTTCAATAGTGCAGTAGTTAAGTTTAAGGATGGTTTTGCAGGTGTATTCAGATGTGATGACAAGAATCGTCGTATGACTCTTCATGCCGGTTTCAGCAAGGATGCCGTACATTGGGACATTGATGAGGACACCATCCATTTCGAGTGTGATGATCCTGAGGTAGGAGAGTGGGGTTATGGTTACGACCCTCGTGTGTGCAAAATAGGCGAAAAGTATTATGTCACCTGGTGCAATGGTTATCATGGACCAACGATTGGTGTGGCATGGACAGAGGATTTCAAGACCTTTCATCAGTTGGAGAATGCTTTCTTGCCTTACAACCGCAATGGTGTGATGTTTCCTCGCAAAATCAATGGCAAGTTTGCCATGCTGAGTCGTCCGAGTGATACTGGTCATACTGCCTTCGGTGACATCTTCTATAGCGAGTCACCTGATTTGGAGTATTGGGGGCATCATCGTCATGTGATGGCTCCTGCAGCTTTCGAGGAGAGTGCTTGGCAGTGCATGAAGATTGGTGCTGGCCCGGTGCCTATCGAGACTTCCGAGGGTTGGTTGCTGCTTTATCATGGTGTGCTCCATTCCTGCAATGGATATGTTTATGCTTTTGGTGCAGCCTTGCTCGATTTGGATGAACCGTGGAAAGTATTGGGCCGTTCAGGTCAGTATTTGATTACTCCTCAGGAGCTCTACGAGTGTGTAGGAGATGTACCTAATGTCTGCTTCCCATGCGCATCTCTCTGTGATGCAGAGACGGGTCGCATTGCAGTATATTATGGTTGTGCAGATACCGTTACCGGATTAGCCTTCGGTTATGTACCGGAAATCATCGACTTCATCCGCCGTACCAATATTATCAAGTAGAATCTTCAGAAAACATATTGATTTTTTTATGAAAAACGGTGTATTTCATAAAAAGCAGATTTATCAATAAGGCTATAAATTGATGTTAGGTTAAGATGTATTATTTATCTAAAAAAAGTTGTTTTTAGGTTTAGTTTAGGTTTATTAAAACCGCTATAGTTTTGCGTGAGCATA
>OHTE01000309.1_pt1 | contig 12412 bp, 12 predicted proteins | sample 1578881 | NCBI WGS metagenome assembly OHTE01 (sample SAMEA3879523, study PRJEB24766) | human gut metagenome | biome: human-associated habitat; feature: feces | place: USA | collected 1985/1987
TTTCGTTCTTCCATATGTCACAGGAAGGCATGACGGTTTCGGTCGGCCAGTCTGTTTCACAGGGACAATTGCTGGGACTGACCGGAAATGCCGGAAATTCCAGCGGTCCGCATTGTCACATTGAAATCATCAATCTGGGAAGTATGTCAATTACAGAAGCCGCAGCTCAGTTCTCAAGAACAGCTGATTTCTCATGGGGATGCGGCTGGAGTTCACCGGCAACCGGATGTGATTCTAAAGGCAGCACTCCGTGCCGTGAACGTCCGGAGACACTGATCGGCTAGGAAGGAGCAACCATGATTCAGATAAAAAATGTATCAAAATCATATAAGAACGGCGTACATGCCTTAAAAAATATTACGATCGATGACGGTGAATTTGTCTATATTATCGGTCCTACCGGCTCAGGAAAGTCAACACTGATCAAGCTGTTGGACGGAGAGGAAATACCGGATGAAGGAAAAGTTATTGTCAATGACGTCGATGTGGGAGCTCTGAAACACAGCAAGGTACCTTATTACCGCCGCAATATCGGCGTAGTGTTCCAAAATTTCCGCTTGTTGCCGTCACTGACTATTTTCGAGAATATCGCGTTTGCACTTGAAGTGATCGGAATGGAAAAACAGGAGATCCGCAAACGCGTGCGCGAGGTTCTGGATCTTGTTTCCCTCAGTGACAAAGCACAGGCTTTTCCAAGCCAGCTTTCCGGAGGGCAGCAGCAAAGGGTGGCTATCGGCAGAGCCATTGCCAATCATCCTAAGGTACTCATTGCGGATGAGCCAACCGGCAATCTTGATCCAGAGAAATCCATTGAGATCATTCAATTATTAGATAAGATCAATCAGGTAGAAAAGACGACCATAGTCATGGTAACGCATGATGAAAAACTGGTAAATGCATATAAAAAACGAACCATAGCCTTAGAAGAAGGATTTATCGTTGCCGATATAAAGAAAGGCGGATACATACAACATGATTGAGTTTGTGAAATATCTGCCAAAACATGTGCTGAGTGCGCTGAAAGGGTTACAGCGCCATATGGCTATGACGATTTCCAGTGTTTCAGCAGTCAGTGTAACACTGCTTCTGATGGCACTGTTTTTTGTAATTGCGGGCAATGTAGAAAATTTCACGCAACATGTGGAAGGCGATTTAAAGATTCATGTGGCAATTGATTCCATTGCCGATCAAGACGCCATTACGGCAATGAAGAAAGAAATTGCCAAGATGCAAGATGTGGCAGCTGTGCATTTTAGCTCCAAAGAAGAAGAATTGGATGCGTTGATCAAAGAAAGCGGCAGTGTCTTTCAACGTTATAAAGATAAAAATCCCATGCCCAATGTATTTATTGTAGAGGTAAAAGAAGCATCAAAAATTCCTAGCGTTACCAAAGCCTTAAATGCAATCGATGGTATAGAAAAGGCCGAATATGGCGGAGAAAGCATTCAGCATATGATTGACACCTTCTCTTTTATTCGCAGCAGTGGTTTTATCTTTGTTTTGGCATTATCACTGATTGCCTTATTTCTGATTACCAATACGATTAAAATGACAATTTATACGCGGAATACCGAATTATCCATCATGCGTTTTGTGGGCGCAAATAATGCGTACATAAAAACACCATTTATGATGGAAGGTATGTGCATCGGCATCTTAGGTGCTATTCTGCCGATTGCCTTGATGTGTATCGGATATAGTACTTTATATCACATGCTGAATGGGTATTTTTTATCCAGTATGTTTGTGATGCAGCCACTGTATCCCTTCCTGTTACAATTGTCTGCTGTCTTAGTAGGCAGCGGAGCGCTTGTCGGTGTTGCGGGAAGCTTTCTGGCGACAACGAAATATTTGAGGTGGCGAAGATGAAAAAATGGAAACAGATCACACTGGCAGCTTTCTTATGTACCTGGGTAGTGACATCTTCCCAGTCAACATCAGCTTTACGGGCAAATGAGTTTGAAGGAAATGAAGATGCCTGGGTCAAACGCTGCAGTGTTGCGCAGAGCAGTTCCGAAATGGCAACAAAATGTGCACAGTTTAAAACATATTATGCCAAACAAAGCACACAGCTCCAAAATGAAGTCAGTAGTCTGAAAAAACAAATCAGTGCCTTGGATGACAATATAGATAAACTGGCTGCAGCAGTAAAAAAACAAGCATCCTTAGTCAAGACGATTGAAAAGAAAATTGCCATGAATGAGGCCAGCATTCGTCTGATTAATTCAGATATTAAAAAACTGAATGAGAAAATCAATGCATTGCAACGTTCCATTGATGAACGAAATGCTATTATCATCAAGCGAATGCAGGATGAACAAGCAACGATTGGTACGAATATGAGTTTGGAAATTATCATGGGCTCGCAAGATCTTTTAGATATGATTCGCAAGATTGATGGATTGAATCGTATCAATGAACAGGATCAGCGTGAAATTGATAAGATCAAAGAAGAGAAACAGGAACAAAATTTACAAAAAAGTGAAAAAGTGCGATTAAAAACAGCTTTAGAAGAAACCAAAAGGAATAATGAAAAGGCCAAAAAAGAAGCTGAAGAAGTGCGGAAACAGAAACAAGTGCTGCTTGATAAATTCCGCAAACAGGAAGAGGCACTGGATGAAAAGATGCGTTCAGTAAAGGTTGATATTTCAACAATACAAGAGAATATGATCAATATTACGAATGCTCCAAATGGTTCCTTTAATTTTACGACAAGTGGCAAATTAGCCAAACCGGTCAATGGTTCTATATCGGCAAATAGCTTCTATTATCCAAACGGTGGTGTGCATTTAGGGTTAGATGTAGCAGTTTCTTTGCGTACGCCTATTTATGCGCCGGCAAATGGGGTCATTCTATACGCAAATAATCCGGTTTCTACAAATAGTGGATATATCGGCAATACAACAGGGTATCCAGCCGGCACCGGAAATTCTATTCAGATGCTGACAAGAGTTGATGGAACGACCTATGCGTTATCGTTCTTCCATATGGCACAGGAGAATTTCAGTGTCCGCGCCGGACAGAAGGTAAGTAAGGGACAATTATTAGGTTTAAGCGGAAATACCGGGAATACAACAGGTCCGCATTGCCATTTAGAAGTCATCAATCTCGGTAATATGGCAATAGATACTGCCATTAGTCGTTTTCAGTCAACTGCGGATTTTGCCTGGGGCAATGGCTGGGGATCTGCCGGTTTGGCGAATGTGTGCAGTGTAAAAGGCCCACCATGTCGTGAGCATCCCGAAGATGTATATGGCTATCGATAAGAACAATCCAAAAGACAGGAGTGAAACGTATGATACGATTAGAAAATGTTTCAAAGGAATATAAAAACGGGGTTCATGCTCTGCGTGATATCAATCTGACCATCGAGGATGGCGAATTCGTTTATATTATTGGTCCTACCGGCAGTGGGAAATCTACGTTAATCAAACTGCTGGATGGCGAAGAAATACCAAATTCCGGCACGGTTATGGTAGAAAACATTAATGTCGGAAAATTAAAACACTCTAAAGTACCTGTGTATCGCAGAAATATCGGTGTTGTCTTTCAGGATTTTCGACTTTTGCCACGCATGACGATCTTTGAAAATATCGCTTTTGCATTGGAAGTTATCGGAATGAAAAAAGTAGATATTCGACGCCGTGTGCGGGAAGTGCTAGAACTGGTTTCCTTACAGGATAAAGCCAAAGCCTTCCCAGATGAATTAAGCGGCGGACAGCAGCAGCGAGCAACCATTGGCCGTGCTATTGCCAATCATCCAAAAGTGCTGATTGCGGATGAGCCAACGGGGAACTTGGATCCGCAAATGTCGGCGGAAATCATGGATTTGCTGGAAAAAATCAATGAAGTAGAACATGCGACCATTGTCATGGTCACGCATGATTCTACCATTGTCGATCGTTTCAAAAAACGCACCATCTGTCTGGAAGAAGGCTACGTGATAGCCGATATCATGAAGGGGGGCTACTTGAAACATGAGTAATTTCTTTCGTTCCTTGCCCAAGCATATAAAAACCGCCTTTATAAGTATCTTTCGCCATTTGGCCATGTCTTTATCTGCCATCAGCGCTGTTACGGTAACTTTATTATTGTTTAGTACCTTTTTGATGATTGCAGGTAATATTTCATTATTCACAAAAAATATTGAAGATGATCTGCGGATTCATGTCGTGTTGCAACCTGATGTGGTGAAAAAGGCGGATCTTGATAATGTACAAAAAGACATTGAAGGCGTACAAGGTGTAAAAAAAGTGACTTTTTCTGATGCCGATCATGAATTGGAACTTATGATTAAGGAGCATGGAGAAGATTTTAAAATGTATCGGGGAAAAGAGAATCCCTTAAGTAATGCTTTCTTTGTTTCGGTGAAGGATGCCGATACCATTGCGACTATCAGTAAGCAGATAGAACAATTGGATCATGTAAAACAGACGATGTATGGAGGAACCAGTGTACCAAAGATGGTGTCCATGGTTGATTCCATTCGTTTTGGCGGTATGATCTTTGTCATCTTATTGACTCTTTTGGCACTCTTCTTGATTAGTAATTCGATTAAAATGACCATTTATGCCCGCAATGCTGAAATTGCCATCATGCGAAATGTCGGTGCCACCAATTGGTACATCAAAGTTCCGTTCATGTTGGAAGGTATCCTAATTGGCTTATTGGGAGCCATCTTACCATGCATCTTTACATATTTTGGTTATCCTTATTTATATGAAATGCTGGGCGGTCAAATCGTCACAAGCTTATTTGGCTTACAACCGATATATCCATTCACTTTACAAATCTGTGCCGCTTTATTAGGTTTTGGTATGTTGGTAGGCTTGATAGGCAGTTTCTTATCAACGACGAAATATCTGCATTGGAAACGTTAAGCAAAAAATAGTATGAGTATGATAAAATGATTCATCTTATATGGTGAAGCCTGACATCATGCTCTTTTCTTTATGCACCTAACGATTTTTAGATGTTCATGAAAGGGAATTGTGAGAATGTCAAGAGTCTGTTATAATCAACATAGAACTATGAAGAGGAGAGATCAGATGTATGGATAGAAAAAAAGTGATGAAAATAGCTGTCATAGGAGTGTTATTGTTGAGTTTCTGCTTTCTGATAACTGCCCCTATTCATGCCGATGTAGGAAATTCCTTCAGTGGCGGCGGCGGACACAGCTCAGGAGGAGGTGGGGGATACTCCCATTCTTACGGCGGTTCCGGTGGATTAAGTGGTATTTTCTTTCTATCAAGTTCACCGATAGGAATTGTTGTGCTGGTCTTATTGGTTTTATATGCTGTATATAATATGCGAAAAGGAAAGGGAACAGGCAATACGTATACTTATGCCAATCCCGGCATTAAATCTAATGAAGGTATCTTTGAAGAGGAAATCATTGCCCGTATCCAGGAAGAAGATCCTGCATTCTCAGCCGAAAACTTTCGTAATTATGCAAGTGAAGTGTGGTTGACCTTGCAAGAGGCATGGGAAGCCAAAGATTGGCATAAGGTACGCCCATTTGAAAGTAATACTTTGTTCAATGTTCATAATCGCCAATTACAGGAATATATAGACCATCATAAAACCAATTACATGAATATGCAGAATGTCAGAGGCATTACGATTGCCAGCTATAGCAGTGATGAGGAACATGAAATTGTCCATGTGAAGTTAGATGCCAGCCTGCTTGATTATGTTGTCGATGATGACAGTGGCAAAGTGTTAGAAGGAAGTAAAACAGATTATGTATATCGTTCTTATAATCTTGAATTTATTCGTAAGAAAGGGATAAAAACAAAAGAACAGGAAGGTACAGCAGTTACCAATTGCCCGAATTGTGGAGCACCTACTACGGTGACCAGCAGCGGACAATGTGAATATTGTAAATCCATCATTACCAATGGTGATTTTGGCTGGGTATTAAACCGTTACAGTCCATGGTAAGCATACTTAGACATATCCAATATATGACGAGGAGGTAAGCATATGGGATTAATTAAAGCAGCTATCAGCAGTGCGAAAACAACATTAGCCGATCAATGGCTGGAGTATTTCTATTGTGATTCATTAAGCGATGATGTACTGGTTAAAAAAGCCAGTAAACGTGTCGATGCCGGAAGTAACACGAAAGGCAGTCCGGATGTCATCACCAATGGCAGCGGTATTGCGGTTAATGAAGGACAGGCAATGTTGATTGTGGAAGATGGTAAGGTCGTTGATTTTACTGTAGAACCCGGTCGTTTTATCTGGGATTCTTCCAGTGAGCCAAGTTTGTTTGATAACGGCTGGCAGGGATTAAAGGATTCCTTTAAAACGTTTGGGAAACGTTTTACAATGGGTGGTACTGCCGGCAAAGATCAACGTGTTTATTTCATTAATTTAAAGGAAATCTTTGATAATAAATTTGGCAGTGCTACACCGATGGCATATAACGATCCAACATATCGTGCGATTTATATTCGTTATTTTGGCTCTTATACGTTCAAGATCAAAGACCCTATCGTTTTCTATACCAACATCAGTGGAAATATTAGTGATGTTTATACAAAAGCTGATTTGATGGAACAATGCGATGCAGAATTTGTGAATGCATTGGATGAAGCTTTGGCAAAATGTAGTGATGAAGGATTCCAATTTAATGATCTGCCAAAACGGCAGCGTGAAATTGCGAAGTTCATGAATGACACCCTCGATGAAGAATGGCGTGAACGTCGGGGAATGGAAATTGAAGCTGTCGCAATCTCTAAGGTTACACCGGATGATGAATCCAGAAAACGTATTGAAACCATCGATGATGCCATTATGTTATCTGATTCTCGCGTAGCAGCCGGAAGACTTGCTGGCGCACAGGCCAATGCTATGGAGAATGCAGCCAGTAATGAAGCCGGAGCTTTTACCGGATTCTTAGGTATGGGAATGGCCAATGCAGCAGGTGGACAAGGTGCTAATATGTATAGCGGCATGCAGCAACAAGAAGATAATCCTTTCTTCATGAAGAAGGAACCAGCCTCATCCAAGCCGACATGGACATGTGCTTGCGGCGCTGTCAACAGTGGTAACTTCTGCAGTGAATGCGGAAAACCGAAGCCGCAAGAAGAAGGATGGACATGTGCTTGTGGAGCAGTCAATTCCGGCAACTTCTGTAGTGAATGTGGAAAACCAAAACCAACAAAAGGTTTTGTTTGCAGTAATGAAGCATGTGGCTATACCAGTGATGAGAATATGAAATTCTGTCCGGAATGTGGCAGCCCGAATAAAAACAAATAAACACGAAAAGAAGTGTGAACAGCACTTCTTTTTCATACAAAAAACGATGTAGCTGCGCATAAAAAAGTGCTATACTATACATAAAGCATACATAGGGGAGTGTTGTTATGGAGAAAGAAACCGGATATTTAATTATGGCAAGGAAGATGGCATATTGTTATCTTTTTCTGTTCGACAGTTTATTTCTATACTGATTTATCGACTATTTTTATAATCTGAATGCTTCTAAATACTATTTTTATATCACAATTACCGCAATCACGTTACTGATTAGCAGCGTGCTGCATGCTCTTCATAAGCTACAGCTAAAAAAAGATAATCAAACAACAACATGGAATTTTTCCATCTCGGATAAATTGCTTTTTCTTTGTATTAGAAGCTATCCGATAATAACCATGATAAGCGTTTACCAATCATCTTCAAATTGCTTAAGCACTTTTCCTATATGGTGTAGCAATTGTAAGGATATATTGTAAAAATATCGCGATTCATGTAATTTTTGACATAATTAAAAAGAGATATATGAGATAATATATATACGTGAAGTCGGGGTAGGTGAGTAAGAAATGAATGTTGCTGTTTATAATTTTTTATATGCACTCGCCATCACCTATTATCTGGATACTCTTTTGACAAGAGCATATGGAAAAACTTCCCTGTACATCCATCTTATCTGTAATTTGTTCAGTTCCATTGTTATCATGAATATTTTTTATGAAGAACTATTGATGCGCGAATTCTTATATTTTAGCAGTTTGCTTTTTATTATCTGCTTCTTGTATAAAGACCGTTTATTATGGAGAATGGTCGTTCTTGTGATCCTTATGCTGATGGTTCCTATCTTGGAAATCCCTTTGGATCTTTATGTAATAAATTGTACCACGTATTCACCTGAAGTATTTTTACAACAGTATCCGATAACCATGCCATTATTAGGGCTTTGGAATTTTATTGGTTTATGGCTAGTATCATATTTTTTAAGAAAAAGACGGCACGCGGTTTTACACATAAATGTGTATTTGACAGTGTTGCTTTTATCATATTTCTTATTAATTTTTTTTATACCGTTGTTAATTTACTTACAAGATTTTTTAAAAGCACAATCACCAATTTTATTAATGATGGAAATCTTGCTGCTATGGTTAAATCATTATGTATTGAAAAAATACTATGACAGCACGCTGCAAATCAAGCGAATGCAAAGTAATACCCAGGCGATGTTAGAAGAGGTTGAACAGATGAAGGAGTATAAGATGGAATATAATCAGATCTTGCGTCATGACTTAAAAAATCAATTAGCGGCATTAGAACTCATATGTAGAAAAGATATTACTACTAAAAAAAGGGAAGATGAATAGAAATGCAAACAGCGGATACATCTTTAAATTTTTTAATTTATAATGTGCTCTTATCGATTGGCATTGCTTGTTTCTTTGATTCTTTACTAGAACGAAACTATAAGAAACTGTCTTTGCCTGCATGTATCATTATTTGCTCTGTGGCAGCTCTAATTACCGAAACCATACTTATTCATCAAGTCGTTATGCGTAATATTTTTACATATGCTTGTTGGTATTTCTCTCAACATATCTTTTATAAAGGATCAGCAAAACGATATGTCTTCCATATTCTAGCAATTAGTAGTCTGTTGATCTTGTCAGAATTGCCATTTGACTTTGTATTATTACTGCTAAAAGGGGATATCGCTTCTTTTTATGCAGAGCATACGGATGTTATCTTTCTATCACTTCTTTTGATATACCCATGCATGGTCTTATGTTCACGCAGTATACGAAAAAAAGACCATCTTACCATATCAATCGACCTGTACTTATGGATAATCTTTCTATTAGCCTTCTTTATGGTTGTATTGTTCCCGTTATTTGTTATTATCGGCGGTTATTATAAAAATGATATGAGAATATGTTTTGTATTGGCAATGGCCTGCTTTATCGGAAGTATGATTACCCTATGGGAATATGTGCGAAAGAAAAGGAGTGAATTAGCATTACATAACCATCAAGTATTTTATACAGAAGTGAATGACATTATTTAAACGATGTAAAGAAAAGAGATGAATATGTACGACTTTTTCGCCATGATTTGCAAAATCAATTAGAAACAGTCAAAACATTACAGAGGAGGAAGAATGATGATGCAACTTGTAGTCGTAGAAGATGAATATATCCAATTGGAAGAATATCGAATATTATGTGAACAATATTTGCAAGGGGAGCAATATAAAATCACTTGTTATATTGATGCTGAAGGTTTGCAAGAACATATGAAATTAGGGAAGCCGATAGATATTCTCATTATGGATATTCGCCTGTCAAATGCCAATGGTATTGAACTGGCAAAACAAGTTAAGCGAATCTACCCGCATACGGCAGTTATTTTTATAAGTGCTTATTTAGAGTACGCTCCTTTTGTGTATGAAGTTGACCATGTCTATTTCATTTATAAAAAAAATACCTTAAATCGCTTTCCTAAAGCACTGGCAAAAGCCATTAAGCATTATCACAATAAAGAGCGTAACATATTGCCGATTCATTGGAAAAAAGAAGTTATCTTATTAAGCATTCCCGATATTATTTATATCGAACGGGAAGGACGTAAAACAAATATCATTATGTGTGATGAAGAACAAACCGTTTATCAGAAGATCGATGATATTATGAATCAATTACCGGAGGATTTATTTATTCGTATTCATCACAGTTTTATTATCAATTTTGATTACATCCGCTCGTTTTCAAGAGATAAAATCATTATGAAAAACGGAAAAGAATTGCCTGTCAGTCGAAGCTATAAAAAAACCGCAAAAGAAAAAATTTATCATCTAATGGATGAAAGCATGGTGTAGTTATGAATATATTATCAGTTACATCTTTTCAGCTCTTTTACCAGACAATGTTAAACATCGTATTCGTATGGTTTTGCTATCGCTGTCTTACATTCAAAGGGAAATTATGGCAATACGGTATTTTCGCGCTCAACTTTATGATTTGTGATATGTTGCCATTTTTATCCAGTGACAGAGTCGTGCGATCACTGATTGCATATGCAGTAATGTTTGGTTTTGTTATTTTCTTATTTGAAGACCAAATCAAATATCGCATATTTGTGGCAATGACATATCTTATGATTTTATTCTTACCGGAGTTTTTGTTCGATTTTATTGTTATGTATATTTTGCATATTGATATAATGACTATCTTATTAAAACAACCATGGGTATATGGCATATGCTTTCTGATTACTTGGGGCTTTGCTTATCTTGTACAAAAAATCCTACGTTCATATTTTCAAATATCACCTTCCCGAAACCCGGAATATTTGTTATTATTTTGTGCCAGTGGAATGATTACTATTTTTTTGGCACCGGTATTTTATTTACTATGCTGTCCGAAAAACGAAATCAACTACTTTATAACAGGAATTGTCCAAAGTGTCTTTTTTATCATCTTTTGTTATGAAGCACGTCATGTCAGCCTTATGTATCAAAGACAAGAAAAGGTAAAAGCATCTTATGCTTCTTATGAATTGTTATTAAGAAATTCTGAAGATAATCGAATGTACCAGCATGTATTACATCATGATTTACAAAATTATATGGAAACAGCCCATATGCTGTTACATCAGGAGGAACAACATGATTCAATTTTTAAAGAAGAATAAAGAAATCGGTTTATTAGGTATCATGCAAGTGCTGATCTTCACTGTTTTAGCATTTGGGCAATGGCATAAAACAAGTGATATGTATGTATATGCAGGAGTATTCTTATTGCAAGTCATTTCCTGCATCGTGTTATATTATTTGTTTCGTAAAATATTTCGCAACATAGAAGAAGAGAAAAAACAAAGCATGCTGCTTAAGCAACAAAAATATGCCGAAGAACACAAAAAGGTGAAAGCGCAATTGGATAATCAGTTAGAGGACATTAAAGAGCAAGTTTCGTTTATGTTAAAAAATCTACAAATGAATGCGGAAAAGATGAGTGAAAAAGCATTCCATGAAGCGGTAAATGAGATTATTTCCAACAGTGAGCAGCTTTATCAAGTAGATTTTTGTGATAACAAAACGATTGATGCTATCCTGTATAATAAATCACTGTTAGCGAAAAGCCTGCATATACCCTTTGATATCCAAGTGCAAATACCACAACAGCTCAATATTGCATATGTCGACTTGATATGTGTCTATGCCAACTTATTAGATAATGCAATTGAGGCAAATTGCCAAGTTGATGAAACACAGCGCATGTTAAACATAACTTCGGCATTAAAAATGAATCAGCTGATCGTTAAGGTAGAAAACGCAAAACCTGCCAATCTACACATTGATAAAAACAGCGGGAAAACGACAAAAACAGACACGAGTGAACCGCATGGACTGGGGTTAAAAATTTTACAGCGGACAGCTGAAAAGTATCATGGAGATATGTTAATTCGGGATAAGGGACATGAGGTAAGCATCACCGTGTTTATGGAAAATGTAAATGTTGGTACCATATCGTAAAAACATCAAGTTTCATGTCATTATTCGTAAGGCAGCGATTCCTTTTTCGACTATAATAAAAATGATTGATTAATAAAGAAAGGTGGAACAACAGAGATGAAAAAAATTTTAAAAGGAATTATCGCAGGTGTATTGTCAATATCTTGTATGATGTTGCCAGTCGATGTGGAAAATACAACATTAGGGATGTCAAAGGTAAGGGCAGCAGAAGATGATGGATATCAAGTTGTTGACTTTGATGCTTCAGATAGTATGGAAGGTGCAGTTGTTACGAAAAATGGTAGCCTCTATATGTGGGGACGTAATACGGATGGCGAAGTAGGGGACAATACGACGATTGCCAAACATATGCCTACGCGCATTATGGGAGATGTCAAGGCGGTTGAAAAAAAAGAAAGGTCAACCGTTATTTTAAAAACAGATGGAAGTATATATACTAATGGATCAAATCGATATGGAGATTTGGGCATTTCAGCATCTTGGGATACTAAGAAACTTACACCAACTAAAATTATGAGTGATGTAAAAACCTATATACCGGGGTCGGATTGTGCTGCTATAAAGAAAAATGGCGATCTGTATACATGGGGCGGTGATTCTTTGTCTGCGATGACGGGCCAAGGA
>OHTE01000310.1_pt1 | contig 12374 bp, 7 predicted proteins | sample 1578881 | NCBI WGS metagenome assembly OHTE01 (sample SAMEA3879523, study PRJEB24766) | human gut metagenome | biome: human-associated habitat; feature: feces | place: USA | collected 1985/1987
AGCGGGCTATGAGCGTGGTCCCTGTTGTCCAGGCCCCCCAACTGGAACAAATCATGGCGGCAGACCGCGCCGCCCGCGATGCCGTGCGCAGCACGGCCAGGTAAGAGGAGAAACACAGTTCTATGGCATTTTATATCATCATTGCAATCTTGATGTTCGGCGTTCTCATCGCCCTCCATGAGTTTGGTCATTTTATTACGGCCAAACTGTTGGGCGTGCGGATCAATGAGTTTTCCATCGGCATGGGGCCGGTGCTCTGGAAAAAGAATCATAAAGGCACCCAGTACAGTCTGCGTGCCCTGCCTGTGGGTGGCTTTGTAGCGCTGGAAGGGGAGGAAAGCCCCGAAAGCCAGCAGGCAGAAGCTGCCCATACTGTGCAGGAGCAGCCCGCCCCGGAGACGGAAGCGTCTGTGCAGCCCACCGGCGTCCCCCTGAATGAAGCACCGGTTTGGCAGCGGGCACTGGTCATGGTAGCCGGTGCTGTCATGAATTTCGTGCTGGGCTTTGTGGTGCTGGTGTTTTTGATCGCCGCCCAGAATGAGCCTATCACCAGCAAGACCATCTACGCCATTCAGGACGGTGCCCTCTGCGGGCAGACCGGCCTGCAGGCGGGGGACAAGGTTCTGGCGGTGAACGGCCGCCGCTGCTTTGTGGCCAACGATATCCTGTACGAGCTGGTGCGCACCCAGTCTTACAGCGCAGATTTTACCGTCCTGCGGGATGGCCAAAAGGTGCAGCTGCCGGGGGTGCAGTTCGACACATGGCAGGACGAACAGGGTGAGACCCACATGAGCATCGGTTTTTCCGTCTATGGACTGGAAAAGACCCCCGGTAACGTGCTGCGGGAGGCGGGCAACAGCGTGCTGTATTATGGGCGCATCGTGTTCACCTCCCTTGTGGACTTAGTGCGCGGGCGGGAGAGCATCAACAACCTCTCCGGCCCGGTGGGTATCGTGTCGGCCATCGGGCAGGCCGCCAGCTACGGCTGGCAGGACCTGTTGGAACTGCTGGCGCTGATTACCGTCAACCTTGGTATCCTCAACCTGCTGCCTTTCCCGGCGCTGGACGGCGGCAAGGTGGTATTTTTGATCATTGAAGGCGTTACCGGCCATGCTGTGCCGGAAAAGCTGCAAAGCATGCTCACCCTTGCAACCTTCGGGCTGCTGTTCGGGCTGATGATCTTTGCAACCTACAACGATATTCTCCGGCTTATTACCGGGACAGTATAAGAAAGGGGAACCCTTATGCGGCAGAAAAAACGCGAAGTGAAGATCGGCAATGTGACCATTGGCGGCAGCAACCCCATTGCGGTGCAGACCATGCTCAATGTGCCGGTGGAGGACATCGAGGGCAATGTGGCGCAGGCCAAGCGGTGCGAAGCCGCTGGCTGTCAGATCCTGCGGGTGACCTGCCCCAGCCCGGCAGATGCAAAGTGCATCGAGGCCGTCAAAAACGCAGTGAACATCCCCATCGTGGCGGATATCCACTTTGACTATAAGGCTGCGCTGGCCTGCGCGGACGTAGGCGTAGATAAGATCCGTATCAACCCGGGCAACATCGGCGATGATGACCGGGTAAAGGCAGTGGTGGATGCCTGCCAGCAGAAGAACATCCCCATCCGCATCGGCGTCAACGGCGGCAGTCTGGAAAAGCACATTCTGGCCCGCTACGGCGCACCCACCCCGGAAGCTATGGTGGAAAGCGCTTTGTACCATGTGCGGCTGCTGGAAAAGTTCGATTTTAACAACATCGTTATCTCCATCAAAAACTCCAACGTGCCCCGCATGATGGAAGCCTACCGCCAGCTCAGCGCCGTCACCGACTACCCGCTCCATGTGGGCGTCACCGAGGCCGGTACCTACCAGATGGGTCTGCTGAAAAGCGGCATGGGCATCGGCGGGATGTTGCTGGAGGGCATCGGCGATACCATCCGCGTGTCGCTGGCTGCCGAGCCGGAAAAAGAGGTGGAGGCAGGCTTCAACATCCTGCGCGCCGTGGGCTTCCCGGTCACCGGACCGGAGGTCATCACTTGTCCCACCTGCGGACGCACTCAGTACCCCTGCACCGAGATCGCCAACGAGGTGGAAAAGCGGCTGCAGGGCTACAAAAAGTCCATCAAGGTAGCCGTGATGGGCTGCGTTGTCAACGGCCCCGGCGAAGCGCGCGAAGCCGATATCGGCATTGCGGGCGGCAAGGGCGAGGCTGTGCTGTTCATCCACGGCAAGCCCATCAAAAAGCTGACCGGCGATAACATTCTGGATCAGTTCATGGACGAGATCTATAAATTGTAAGCATTCTTTTCACTACTGCCACACCCGCAAAAACGGGTGCGGCAGTTTGTGCTGTAAAGAACCCACCAAAAAGGAGTACCATTTGTGAAACCACTTGTTTCCCAGCTGTGGCCGCAGTTTATGGCGGACCCGGATTTTGCGGCCTGCTTCGGGCAGGTGATCGTGGAGCACGCCCGGATGCTGCGGCAGGACCGGCAGGTCGAGTTTACCCTGCGCAGCGCCGCCCCGCTGGATCAGAACCTCTGCGCCCGGCTACTGGCTTCCCTGCAGCCGGACTACGAGGGCTTTGAACTGAAGATCAAAAACCTGTTCGGCTATGCCATGCTGGACGAGCACGCCCTGCGCACCCTGCTGGAGGACATGAAGCGGGACGGTGTGCCCATCAACGGCTTTCTGGACAGGAGCAGCATTACCATCACCGGGCAGAACATCACGGTGGGGGTGTGCCACGGTACAAAGTTTTTGCAGGAGATGGGCTTTGAAGAACTGCTCGCCAAGCGCATTGCTGAGCATACCGGCGTTACCCCCAAGGTGACGCTGCAAAGCGCAGTGACTGCGGCTGAGCAGCAGCAGATGGAAGAAAAGCTGGAACGCAAGATCGCACCGCCGGTGGTCAAATTTGAGAAAAAGAACACTGCACCGTCTATCAAGGTGGAGGGGCTCAACCTTACGGACAAGCCTGTCACCATCTTCCACGGCAAAATGTTTACCCCCAAAAACCTTACGCCTCTCAAGGATCTGGGCGGCGAGGGCGGCAAGTGCATGATCTGGGGCGATGTGTTCTTTACCGAGGTCAAGGGCAACTACCGCAAGATCTATACTGTGTCCATCACCGACTATACCGGATCTATCAACCTGAAGGTCCGCGCACAGGAAGGGGAGGACTGCTCCAAGTGGGAGGGCATTGGCAAGGGCAGCACGGTCATTGTGCGTGGCGACTGCTCCTACGATAAATACGAGCACGACTACATCGTGTATCCCTACGATGTGCTGATCGTGGAGCGCAAAAAGCGGGAGGATACCGCCCCGGAAAAGCGGGTGGAGCTGCATCTGCACACCAAGCTTTCCAGCATGGACGGCTTCTGTGACCCGGGCGAGATCGTCCGCACGGCCCACCGTATGGGCCACCGTGCCATCGCCATCACCGACCACGGCGTGTGTCAGGGCTACCCGGAAGCCATGCTGGCAGCCGATGACATCCACAAAAAGGACCCGGATTTTAAGCTCATCTACGGGTGCGAAGCCTATTTTGTGGACGACATGGTGCCCTGCGTTTACGGCGTAAAGGATCAGCCGCTGGACGGCGAGTTCTGCGTGTTTGACACCGAGACCACCGGCCTTGACCCCGGGGTAGAGTACCTTACCGAGATCGGCGCGGTCATCATCCGCAACGGCGAGGTGGTGGAGGAGTTCGATACCTTTGTCAAGCCCGGCAAGCCTATCACCCCCAAGATCACCGAGCTGACCGGCATCACCAACGAGATGGTAGCGGACGCCCCCAGCGAAAAGGACGCGCTGGAAGCTTTTCTTGCCTTTGCAGGTGACCGCATTCTGGTGGGACACAACGTCCACGCCTTTGATATGCGCTTTTTGCGGGCAGCAGCCAAGCGCAGCGGCATCAAGCTGGAGCCTACCTATATTGACACCCTGACCATGGCGCAGACTATGTACCCGGGCCTGCACAATTATAAGCAGGGCACCATCAACAAGCATCTGGAGCTGCCTGCCTACGAGGCGCACCGCGCCTGCGAGGACTCCGCTGCACTGGGACGCATCTTCTGTGTGATGCTGAACGACTTAGCGGAAAAAGAGGTAACGAAGGTCAGCGAGATCAACACCGGTCTTGGCGGCAACCGCGAGGTGCTGAAAAAGAAATACTACCACCTGATCATTCTGGTGAAAAACCAGATGGGTCTGAAGAACCTGTACAAAATCGTCAGCGAGGCACACGTCAACTACTTCTTCAAAAAGCCCCGCGTGCCCCGCAGCCTGCTGAACAAGTACCGTGACGGCCTGCTGCTCACCAGCGCCTGTGAGGCAGGCGAGTTGTACCGCGCCATCGTGGACGGCACCAGCTACGAGGAGCTGAAAAAAATCGCCGCCTACTACGATATCCTTGAGATTCAGCCGCTGGGCAACAACGCCTATATGGTGCGGGACGGCAAGGTGGACAGCGAGGAGCGGATCAAGGAGTTCAACCGCACCGTCATCAAGCTGGGCGAGGATCTGCACAAGCCGGTCATTGCCACCGGCGACGTGCACTTTACCGAGCCGGAGGATGCGATCTACCGCGCCGTACTGCAGGCGGGCAATGGCTTTAAGGATGCCGATAACCAGCCGCCGCTGTTCTTCCGCACCACGCAGGATATGCTTGCGCAGTTCTACTATCTGCCCAAGGAAAAGGCCTACGAGGTGGTGGTAAAGAACCCCCGCAAGATCGCCGCCATGATCGACAACAATGTGCGCGCCATCCCCCGGGGCACCTACCCGCCCAGCATCGAGGGCGCAGAGCAGCAGCTCCGCGATGCCACATGGGAGCACGCCAAGCGGGATTACGGCGACCCCCTGCCCGAGATCGTGGAAAAACGGCTGCAAAAGGAACTGGACTCCATCTGCGGCCACGGCTACGCGGTTCTGTACGTCATTGCGGTCAAGCTGGTGGCCTACTCCAATGCGGGCGGCTATCAGGTGGGCAGCCGTGGCTCTGTCGGCTCCTCCGCTGTGGCGCACTTTTCCGGCATCTCGGAGGTGAACAGTCTGCCGCCCCACTACCGCTGTCCTAAGTGCAAGCACAGCGAGTTCATCACCGACGGCAGCGTGGATGATGGCTTTGACCTGCCGGATAAAAACTGTCCCAATTGCGGCACCCGGATGCTGGTGGACGGCCACGACATCCCCTTCGAGACCTTCCTCGGCTTCTACGGTGATAAGGAACCGGATATCGACCTGAACTTCTCCGGCGAGTACCAGTCCAACGTGCACCGCTACACTGAGGAACTGTTCGGCAAGGCCAACGTGTTCAAGGCCGGCACGGTGTCCGGTATTCAGGATAAAACAGCCTACGGCTACGTTAAAAAATATCTGGACGAGCGGCAGCGCACCGTGAACCACGCCGAGGAAAACCGCCTGACGCTGGGCTGCACCGGCGTCAAGCGCACCACCGGTCAGCACCCCGGCGGCATGGTCGTTGTGCCGGACACCTACGAGATCTACGATTTTTGTCCCATCCAGCACCCGGCGGATGACGTGGCGGGCGGTCTGCTGACCACCCATTTCGAGTTCAAGTACCTGCACGACACCCTGCTCAAGCTGGACGAGCTGGGGCACGATATGCCCACCTTCTACAAGTATTTTGAGGAATACACCGGCATCCCGGTGGACAGCATCCCCATGAACGACCCCAAGGTGTACAGCCTGCTGACCAGCCCGGAAGCGCTTGGCGTGACCCCGGAGCAGATCGACAGCCAGACCGGCACCTTCGGCATCCCGGAGATGGGCACGAACTTCGTGCGCGGAATGTTGGTGGAAGCACGGCCTAAGAATTTCTCGGAGTTGATCCAGATCTCCGGTCTGTCCCACGGCACGGACGTGTGGACGGGCAACGCGGACGAGCTGATCCGCAGCGGCACCTGCACCATCGCCGAGGTCATCGGCTGCCGTGACAGTATCATGCTGTACCTGCTGCGCAAGGGGCTGGAGCCCAAGATGGCCTTTGATATCATGGAGGCCGTGCGTAAGGGCAAGGTGGCTAAGGGCGGCTTCCAGCCGGGCTGGGAGGAAGCCATGCGGGAGCACGAGGTACCGGACTGGTACATCGAGAGCTGCCGCAAGATCAAATATATGTTCCCCAAGGCCCATGCTGTGGCCTATTTGATGAGTGCCATCCGCCTGATGTGGTACAAGATCTACAAGCCGCAGGCCTTCTATGCGGTGTACTTTACCGTGCGCGGCGACGATATCGACTACGAGGCCGCTATTGGCGGTGCTGCCGTGGCGCGCGCCCACATGGAAGCGGTCAAACGCCGTCTGAAGGAGGAAAAGAACGCCAAGGATGAGGACGTGCTGGTCAGCTTGCAGCTGGTCAACGAGATGCTGAGCCGCGGGTACGAGTTTTTGCCCATCGAGCTGGGCAAGAGCCTTGGTTCCAAGTATGTGGTGGAGGACGACAAGGTGCGTCTGCCCTTCAGCGCCCTGAAAGGATTGGGCGGTGCCGCCGCCGAGGCTCTGGAGCGGGTGACCATCCACGGAGAGGAATATATCTCGGTGGAGGAGCTGCAGCAGGCCTCCGGTGTGGGCAGCAGCATTCTGGACCGTCTGCGTCAGGTGGGCGCACTGGGCGACCTGCCCGAGAGCAGCCAGGTAAGCTTTTTCTGAGAAACAAAGGCCGTTGCACAGATTTTGTGCAGCGGCCTTTTATCAGGTCTGGACGTTTTTGAATGCCCGCCGCGTGTGCTTTGGGCATTTTCAGCGGAAAGGTTTTTATAATTTCCAAGTCTGGAAGTTCTGCGGAACTTCCAGACTTGCTTTTTCACCAGAAAAAGAGGCTGCCGCACGGAATACCATGCAACAGCCTCTTTATATTTTGCGATAATATCAGATCAGAGCAGGGAAGTACTTACTCCACGCTGATCATATAGTAGTAAACAGGCTGGCCGCCGCGGATGTGGCTTACTTCCACATGGTTGGGGCACTTTGCCTTTACGATCTCGGTAACCTTCTCGGCGTCCTCATCGCTCACGTCACAGCCAGAGATGATGGTGACAAAGCTGGAATCCTTCTTGCACATATTGCGTGCCAGACGGTAGGTGGCCTTGGTGATATCGGTGGAGGTGGAAACGATCTTGCCGTTCTCCAGTGCCATGATCTCGCCCTTGCGGATGCGCTTGCCGTCGTACTCGCTGTCGCGGGCGGCGTAGGTGATCAGACCGGTGGATACCTTGTCGGCAGCAGCCATCATGTTGATGGTGTTGGTCTCGGCATTCACGGAGGGGTCAAAGTTCAGCAGCGCGGTAATGCCCATGGGTACGGTGCGGGTGGGCAACACCACCACCTGACGGTCCGCCAGCTTCTGTGCCTGCTCGGCAGCCATGATGATGTTCTTGTTGTTGGGCAGCACGAACACGGTCTTGGCAGGCACGCTCTGGATGGCTGCCAGAATGTCCTCGGTGGAGGGGTTCATGGTCTGACCGCCGGATACCACAGCGTCTGCTGCCAGATCGGTGAACACAGCCTTCAGGCCCTCACCGGCGGCAACGGCCACAAAGCCGTAGTCACGGCTGGGGTCCACGGCAGCATAGATGAACTCACTGGCCTGAGAGGGAGCCTTCTCGGCAGAAGCCTGCTTTTCAAGGCTCTTGCCCTGCTTCTGGCGGGCAAGGAACTGCTCGTGCATATTCTCGATCTTGAAGTTGGTCAGGTAGCCGTACTTGATGGCCTCGCTCAGGATCTTGCCGGGGTCGGCAGTGTGAACGTGCAGGTTGATGACATCGTCATCCTCAATGCAGACCACGCTGTCGCCGTTGGACTCTGCAAAGGCGCGCATCTTGGCGGCGCTGGCGCCCTCGTACTTATTGATGAGGAACTGGGTGCAGTAGCCGTTGGTAATGTCCTCCACCTTCATCAGGTCGTCGGTGAACACGCCCTTACCGGCATTTTCAGTGGACAGCTTTGCCTTGTTGGGGGCAGCCTCACCACCGGCGATAATGCCCTCGCCGTGGAACACCTTGCCCATGCCCTCAAAGATGACCATGATGCCCTGACCGCCTGCGTCCACAACACCGGCCTTCTTCAGCACGGGCAGCAGGTTGGGGGTATCGTCCAGTGCCTTCTGGCCGGCAGTCAGCACCACGTCCCACAGGGCGGGAACATCGGCGGCATCGCTGGAAGCAGCTTCCTCGGAAGCAACGCGGGCAACGGTCAGGATAGTGCCTTCGGTGGGCTTCATCACGGCCTTGTAGGCACCCTCAACGCCCTTCTGCAGGGCAGCCACGATATCGGCAGCGTCAGCCTCTTTTTTGCCCTCCAAAGCCTTGGAGAAGCCGCGGAACAGCAGGCTGGTGATAACGCCGGAGTTGCCGCGCGCACCGCGCAGCATGGCAGAAGCAGCAGTCTTGGCAGCTTCGCCCACGGTGCAGCTGTCGTCCAGAGCTTCCAGCTCACGCACGGCAGCGCCCACGGTCATGCCCATGTTGGTGCCGGTGTCGCCATCCGGCACGGGGAAAACGTTCAGCTCGTCCACGCGGGAACGCTGGTTGTTGATGTTGTTGGCGCCGGAAATGATGGCGTCGCGCAGGATCTTACCAGAAATCATTGTTTTTACTCCTTAGTAACTGGCCGGAAAATCCCGGCTCGGGTTTGCAGACAAATCAGGCGATGACATCATCCACGGACACCACCACGCGGGCGACCTTCAGCCCGGTGGCCTGCTCCACCTCGTCCTTAACGCGGTGGGAGATGCTGCGGGCAGCGGTGGAAATGTTCAGACCGTAGCTGACGGCAATGTGCAGCTCGATGACCAGACGCCCATTCTGCTGGGTCACGCGCACACCCTTTTCCGGGTAATCGGAACCGTATACCATGCTTTTCACAGCGTCAGTCATATCACGGGGAGCCATGGCAGCAACGCCGTAGCACTGTTTGGTGGCTTCACCCACCAGGGTGGAAAAATACCCATCAGTAAAGCTGACATTCCCAAGCGGGAAACGGGAAGTGATCATAGTCGCTCTGCTCCTTTATGTTATTTTTCATAAAAATACACGCAAGGGTCGGGGGCGTTGGCTGTGCAAAACAAAGCTTGCCTCAGATAAACACCCACCCTATTATACAACTTTGCACCGTGGTTGTACAGTTCAAATTGTTGGATTTACTGCTTTTTGCGCTTCTTTTGCATGGTTTTTGTAAAGAAAAAAGGGAGAACTGCCCTCGACAGCCCTCGCGCTGCTTTGCGCAGCGGGCGTGGTATGCTGAAGGCAGGCTGTGCGGAACCCATCAAAACGGAAAGTATGACAAATAAAGAAAAACAATCTGTGAATAAATTATAAAAGCTTCCTTGTCTGGCTTTCTTTGTCTATGGAAAAGTGCTAAAATATAAATGAAAAGGAAAAGGGGCGGTCAGCCTCCTTTTTCCATGATACTTCCCGGAATACGCCGGACGCACGGCACATTACATAGCGCAGGCAGACCTTTCCAACGGGCATTGCCTGCAAAAAATGCGATAGGAGCTGTTGGCATGAACATTCTCTTTTTTCTTTCCCCAAAGCAGGATCTGATGTACGTTTACGATGACTTCACCCTCCGGCAGACGCTGGAAAAGTGGGAAAACAACCGCTACGCCTCTATTCCGGTGCTGAACCGCAAGGGCGAATATGTGGGCACCCTGACCGAGGGCGATATCCTGTGGGGACTGAAAAAATACCATGGTCTGGATCTGGAAGCCGCCGAGGACATCCCCATCTCAGAGTTTGCGCATAAGCGGGACTACAAGGCCGTTACGGTGACTACCAGCATGGATGAACTTGTGGAAGCTGCCATGAGCCAGAACTTCGTCCCGGTGGTGGATGACCGGGGCATTTTCATCGGCATTGTGCGGCGGCAAGCCATCATCCGCTACTGCTACGATAAGTCCCGCAAGATCGAGATGACACGCACCGGCCGCCCTGCTAAGGAACTGGCTGGTGTACATTAAAAACACAAAATGAGGGCGCTGCACAGTAAAAGTGCAGCGCCCTCAGTGTTATTTGTTGCTTATTACTTATTGCGGATGTACTCGTCCATGGCCTTTGCAGCTGCCTTACCGGCACCCATGGCCTTGATGACGGTAGCAGCACCGGTCACGGCGTCGCCGCCGGCGTACACCGGGCAGGCGCCTTCGCACACGCCGCAGGCGATGCAGTTGCTCAGCAGCTCGTATTTGGCGAGTTGTTCGGGGTTCTGCAGGTATTCGAACACGTCCACCTTGCCTTCGGCGGTGGTGGCGAGCACGCCGTCCGCCTGAAGATACGGGGTGAGCTTCCTGATCTGGTTGAGCATAGGGTCGATGTCGGCGATGAGGTCGCGCTGCGGCGGGAAGCCGGGCAGGGACGCCAGTTCGATGACTCCCAGCGAACCGTTTGCGGCTGAGTTCTGGGCGGCCGCCGCGTTTGCGACGTTTTCCGCGGAATCGTCGGATTCCTCAGCCTCGGTGCCGGTGTGTCGGAACCCTTCGTCATCGACTTCGGGCATGGCGCCGGGTTGCTTGGCCCAATCGCGGATGGTGGCTGTGCACAGCAGGGTGGGGGTGCCGTTGATGGCCACGGCGTCCGAACCGCACATGCCATGACCGCACGAATAACGGAAGGCCAGCGTCGGGTCGACGGTGCGTTTGATGGTCAGCAGACAATCCAACACAGTATCCGAAGGGCGCGCGGGAATCGTGTACTCCTGCACCCACTGCTTGCCGCGCGGACGACGGCGCGCCGCCGAATCCGAGCCGCCGCCGAACGGGGAGCCTTTCTTGGCAAACGGGCTGCCACCGCGTGCACGTTCGGCACGCTCGGGTCGCGGCGTGAAACGATGCACTTGCAGGGTAACCGTCGTGTTGCTCGCCTCAGCCATGTTCTGCCTCCATGAAACAGTGGGATGTCAAGTCCAATATTAGCCAACCTATTGTGCCACAAGCCCTAGGCGGCTTGGGTATTACCACCAGCGGATCAGTACTCGCGCTTCTTGGGCGGATAGTCGGTGATGTGCACCGGCTTGAAACTTACCGAACCATCATCGGCGACCATCGAGTGAGCAAGGAAATGCTCATCGTCGCGTTCGGGGAAATCAAGGCGTTGCATGGATCCGCGAGATTCCTGACGGGATTCGGAAGCGTGCAGCATGACCTCGGCCAGTTCGATCAGATGACGGACTTCCCAGATGGCGGTGACCTCCTGATTGAAAGCGGCGGTCTTGTCATGGGCCCGCAAGGTATCGGCAACCGGTGTGATGTCACCGTTGATCTGGGTCAACGCCGTATCGATGGTCTGAGCGGTGCAACGTACGGCCAGAGCCTGCTCCATCACTGATCCGAGTTGGGCCATGAGCTGATAAGGATTGGCGGTGGGCACTCCATCGTCTGAATCATCTATTGGCCCGGCGAGCAGTTCGTCAAGCTCCGCTTTGCGAGAATCGGCAGCCTGATCGGCGGCATCGGTCAGCATGTCATCGGCCGAATCATCGGCCATGGGGGAGTCAACCGGGTTCTCGGCGATGCGTGCGGCCATCGTCTGACCAGCGCGTGTGCCGAACAGGCAGGCGTCGAGCAGAGAATTGCCGCCCAGACGATTCGCACCATGTACGGAGACACAAGAGCATTCGCCAGCGGCGAACAGTCCATCGACTACCTGCACGGCACCGTCGGCCCAACGGTACACCTCGCCGTCGGTGGTGATGGGGATGCCGCCCATCGTGTAGTGTGCAGTGGGCTTGATGGGTACTAGGTCCTTGGCCGGATCGAGGTTCGCGTACTGCTCGATGGTTTCGACCACCTGCGGCAGCACTTCCTTCATACGTTCGGGGTCGATGCCGGTCATATCCAGCCAGACGCAGTCCTTCGGACCATCCGGGTCCTTCGGGTCGGCGACGCCGCGACCGGCGTCGATCTCCGCCATGATGGAGCGGGAGACCACGTCTCGTGCGGCCAGATCCTTATGCTCCGGAGCGTAGCGTTCCATAAACGGCTCACCGTCGGCGTTCCTCAGAATGCCGCCCTCGGCGCGGGCCGCCTCGGACAGCAGGATGCCGGTGTGCGCGAGCCCGGTGGGGTGGAACTGCACAAATTCGATGTCCTCCAGCTGCAGACCGGCGGCCAAGGTCAAGGCCATGCCGTCGCCGGTCAGATCCCAGGAATTTGACGTGGTGTGGAACAGTCGGCCCGCGCCACCGGTGGCAAGCAGCACGTTGCGCGCGTGGATGGCCTGAATCTTGCCCGAATGCGTGTCAAAGGCCACGATGCCGGCCGCCTGCTTGCCGTCGTCGGCGAGCACCAGGTCGGTCACATACCATTCCTCGGCGAACTCGACGCCGGCGGCCACGCACTGCTGCCACAAGGCGTGCAGAATC
>OHTE01000315.1_pt1 | contig 12321 bp, 9 predicted proteins | sample 1578881 | NCBI WGS metagenome assembly OHTE01 (sample SAMEA3879523, study PRJEB24766) | human gut metagenome | biome: human-associated habitat; feature: feces | place: USA | collected 1985/1987
AAACAATTTTCAAATAATGTTTCACGTGAAACAAAAAAAGTGGTTAAAATGTGAAAATGATGTGCAGTGAGATATACAACTGCCAATCTCTTAGTATTTCAATGCAAATCACAAGCAGTAAAAGCATTCCATTTTATTCAAAATAATCCTTTAAATAAAGCTTTTTCTTACTTTTTCAAGCTTTTAAAAATAATGCCTTGAAAATGCAAAAAAAGAGGAAATCAAGTGATTTCCTCAATATTTTATTTCTTCGGTACTAACTTTTCTATTCCACCCATATAAGGCTGTAACACCTTAGGAATATTTACGCTTCCATCCTCATTCAGATTGTTTTCTAAGAAAGCAATCAACATACGAGGAGGAGCAACAACTGTGTTGTTTAACGTATGAGCAAAATATTTTCCATCTTTGCCTTTTACACGAATTCCAAGTCTTCTTGCCTGTGCATCTGTTAGATTAGAACAACTTCCAACTTCAAAATATTTTTTCTGTCTTGGACTCCAAGCCTCAACATCGACAGACTTGCATTTCAAATCAGCCAAGTCACCTGAACAACATTCCAAAGTTCTAACAGGAATATCTAAGCTTCTAAATAAATCAACAGTATTCGTATAAAGTTTCACAAACCAATCTGCACTTTCCTCTGGTTTACAAACAACGATCATCTCTTGTTTCTCAAATTGGTGAATACGATAAACACCACGTTCTTCAATACCATGTGCTCCCTTTTCTTTTCTAAAGCATGGAGAATAACTTGTATACGTATAAGGCAAATCCTTTTCATCTAAAATCGTATCAATGAACTTACCAATCATAGAATGCTCACTTGTTCCAATCAGATACAAATCTTCGCCTTCAATTTTATACATCATACCTTCCATCTCCGCAAAGCTCATAACTCCAGTTACAACATTGCTGCGAATCATAAAAGGTGGAACCACATAGGTAAAGCCACGCTCAATCATAAAATCTCTTGCATAAGAAATAACAGCAGAATGTAATCTTGCAATATCTCCCATCAAATAATAGAAGCCATTACCTGCAACTTTTCTGGCACTATCTAAATCAATTCCATTAAAACGTTCCATAATTTCCGTATGATAAGGAATTTCAAAAGCTGGTACGATTGGTTCCCCATATTTTTGTAATTCCACATTTTCTGAATCATCTTTTCCAATAGGAACACTAGGATCAATCATGTTAGGAATCTTCATCATGATTTCCTTTATTTCTGTAGCCATCTTCGCTTCTTTTTCTTCAATTTCTTTCATTTCATCTGCCATGGCCTGCACTTTTGCTTTTACTGCATTTGCTTCATCTTTTAAGCCTTTTGCCATCAATCCACCGATTTCCTTGCTCATGGCATTACGCTTTGCGCGCAGATCATCACCACGCTGTTTTAACTGGCGATTCACTTTATCCATTTCGACAACTTTATCAACTAATTCAAGCTTATGTTCTTGAAACTTCTTTTTCATGTTCTCTTTTACAGAATCTACGTTTTCACGTAAAAATTTCATATCTAACATCGCTATATCCTCCTTACAAATAAAAAAGAGGTATTGTCCGAAAGGGACGATACCTCGTGTTGCCACCCTTTTTTAATTCATAGCATCACACTATGAATCCTCTCAAGTGATAACGGTACTACCGGAAGTAACTACTTTATTCACTACTTCACTCCAAGGTTGATTTCATAAAGCTTTGACAATAACTCACACCAGCCGTTATCTCTCTTTGCTCAAAGACTCTATTACTTATCCTTATCGACGTTTTCTTATTTTTTATATCATTCTTTATTCTCGTTGTCAATTGGTTCCACGGCATCTTTCGCAGATTCTTCAGTTTCTACTGCTTTTTCAACTGTTTCTGTCGAAACTTCAGCCGTATCTTCCGCTTCCTCTTCTTTATCAACGATAGCAATTTTCGCTACAGATTCATCTTCTCCAACATTGATTAATTTTACACCCTGTGTATTTCGGCTATAAATACCAATATTTTCAACAGCAATACGGATTATAATACCTGTATTTGTAATGATCATAACATCTTCATCACCATTCACTGCTCTTACAGATACTAAATCACCTGTTTTCTGGGTAATGTTAATTGTCTTAACACCTTTTGCCCCACGCGTTGTTAAACGATATTCTTCAATAGCTGTACGTTTTCCATAGCCATTTTCACTAACGGCTAATAAATGCGTACCATCTCTGGAAGTCGCAACGCCTACAACAACGGAGCCATCGACATTAAAGCCTTTGACACCACTTGCCGTACGTCCCATAGCACGTATACCATCTTCATGGAAACGAACTGCCTTTCCATTAGAACCGGCAATAATAATTTCATCATCGCCTGTTGTTTCCTTCACACCCATCAATTCATCATCATCACGTAAAGTAATCGCAATCTTACCATTTTGACGAATGGAATCAAATTCACTCATTGGTGTACGTTTTACAAGACCATTCTGTGTCACAAATAACAGATACTCTGATTCACTTTCCGGATTTACTGGTACTAAAGCACGTACCTTTTCTTCTTTATCCAGATTCAATAGATTAACGACTGGAAGACCCTTCGCCGTTCTACCTGCAGAAGGTATTTTATATCCCTTCATACGATAAACCTTACCAAGGTTTGTGAACAGCATCAGATAATCATGCGTTGACATGGTTGTTAATAATTCGACAATATCATCCTCATTCACAGACATTCCCTTGACACCACGGCCACCACGATTCTGTGTACGATAGGTATCAATTGGCATACGTTTAATATAACCATTTGTTGTCATCGTGATAACAACATCTTCCACCGGAATTAAATCTTCATCTTCCATGGAATAATCTGCTTCACTGATTTCTGTACGTCGTGGATCACCAAAACGATTTTTTACTTCTGTTAATTCATCTTTAATAATCTGAATAACACGGGAATGATTTGCTAAGATATCTTTTAAATCAGCAATTGTCTTTAACAATTCCTGATATTCATTTTCAATCTTATCACGTTCCAAACCGGTTAATCGACGCAGACGCATTTCTAAGATTGCATTTGCCTGAATTTCGGTTAATTTAAAACGTTCCATCAAACCGCTTCTTGCTTCTGCATCATTTTGACTTTCGCGAATCAAACGAATGATTTCATCAATATGATCCAATGCAATACGCAGACCCTCTAAGATATGCGCACGATCTTCAGCTTTCTTTAAATCAAACTGTGTTCTTCTGACAACAACATCAATCTGATGATCTACATAATGCTGCAGCATTTCTTTAATGCCCATTTGTTTAGGAGCACCATTGACCAATGCCAGCATATTGACACCAAAGGATGTCTGTAAAGATGTCAGACGGAACAATTGATTCATCACTACTTCTACCTGTACATCTTTTCTTAATTCTATGACAATACGAATACCGTCACGATTCGATTCATCATTCAGATAGGTAATACCATCCACCTGTTTTTCACGAACTAAATCAGCAATTTTACTGATTAGATTTGCTTTATTTACCTGATATGGAATTTCTGTGACAACGATACGATTCTTGCCATTGCCCATTTCTTCCACATGATATTTACTTCTTGTAATAATGGAACCTCGTCCGGTTTCATATGCCTGACGAATACCACTTCTACCTAAAATAATACCGCCGGTTGGAAAGTCTGGACCTTTGATATAGTTATCCATTAATTCCATGACTGTAATATCTGGATCATCCATAACTGCAAAGGTTGCGTCTATTGTTTCCGTAAGATTATGCGGAGGAATATTGGTTGCCATACCTACCGCAATACCAACAGCACCATTGACGATCAAATTAGGAAAACGTGCCGGCATAACTTTAGGTTCTGTTTCCTCACCATCATAGTTAGGCCCGAAATCTACGGTATTTTTATTAATGTCACGTAACAATTCCATGGCAATCTTGCTCATTCTTGCCTCGGTATATCGCATAGCTGCAGCACCATCACCATCCATAGAACCAAAGTTACCATGACCTTGTACAAGCATATAACGGTAACTGAAATCCTGTGCCATACGTACCATAGCATCATAAACAGCAGTATCTCCATGTGGGTGATACTTACCAATAACTTCACCTACGATACGCGCAGACTTTTTAAAAGGCTTACTGGCAACAATACCCAGCTCATTCATCGCATGCAGAATACGGCGATGTACCGGCTTTAAGCCATCGCGAACATCTGGTAAAGCTCGGTCTACAATAACAGACATGGAGTAATCCAGGAAGGATTTTCGCATCTCTTTTGATATATCGACTTCTTTTAGTTTATCTTTATTCAAATCCATTCAAAAATACACCTCCTGTTAAACATCCAATTCTGCATATACAGCATTTTCCTGTATAAATTCACGTCTAGGTCCAACTTCTTCACCCATCAGCATTTCAAAGACTTTATCTGCTTCCATCGCATCATTGATATTGACTTTCTTCAATGTACGGAAGGCTGGATCCATCGTTGTTTCCCACAACTGTTCCGGATTCATTTCCCCTAAACCTTTATATCGCTGAATACTTACATTTTCACCCATTTCCGCAATGACACGATCACGGCTGGATTCATCATATACATATTCAATACGCTGTCCTTTTTGAATCTTAAATAATGGAGGCATGGCGATATATACATATCCGCCTTCAATAATAGGACGTAAGAAACGATAGAAGAAGGTTAGCATCAGTGTACAAATATGTGCACCATCGACATCGGCATCGGTCATGATAATAATCTTATGATAACGCAATTTCGATATATCCATCTCTTCTCCGATACCGCAGCCAAAGGCAGTAATCATAGAGCGAATTTCATTATTTTCAAAGATTCTATGTAAACGCGCTTTTTCAACGTTTAAAATTTTACCACGCAGTGGCAAGATGGCCTGAAATTTAGAATTTCGTCCTTGTTTTGCACTACCGCCGGCAGAATCACCCTCGACAATATAAATTTCACATTCCGATGCATCACGGCTGGAACAATCCGCCAATTTACCAGGAAGTGAAGATATTTCCAACGCACTCTTACGTCTTGTCAGCTCTCTGGCTTTTTTTGCAGCCATACGTGCTTTACTAGCTAGGATACATTTATCAATGATGATTTTTGCTGTATCCGGATTTTCTAAGAAGAATTTTTCCAACTGTTCACCAAGAATACTGGAAACAATTTTACGAACTTCTGAATTACCCAGTTTTGTCTTCGTCTGTCCTTCATATTGCGGATCTGGATGTTTCACGGAAATAATAGCTGTTAAACCTTCACGCACATCATCGCCAGCTAAGGTTTCATCCTTTTTGATCATCCCATTTTCTCTGGCATAAGCATTGACGATTCTGGTTAAAGCTAAGCGGAAACCATCCTCATGTGTTCCACCTTCTGCTGTATTAATGTTGTTACAGAAAGAATAAATATTTGGTACATAACCATCGTTATACTGTAAAGCGATTTCTGCTAAGATACCATCTTCAATACCTTCTACATAAACAACTTCTTCATGCAGTGGACTCTTATTCTGATTCAGATATTCTACATACTGACGAATACCGCCATCATATTTATAAACGATTTCTTTTCTTTCTTCTTCACGTTCATCCGTTAAGATCAACTTAATACTTTTATTTAAGAAGGCCAATTGACGGATTCTGGTATTCAATGTTTCAAAATCATAAACCTGCGTTTCGGTAAAAATCGTTGGATCTGCTTTAAAGCGTACCATAGAACCATGCTTATCTGTCTTACCGATAATCTTTAATGATTCAACTGCTTTACCGCCATTTTCAAAACGCATGAAGTAAATATTGCCATTTTGATATACCGTAACTTCCAGCCATTCACTCAAAGCATTAACAACGCTGGCTCCAACACCATGCAAACCACCGGATACCTTATACGCACCACCGCCGAATTTACCACCGGCATGTAAAATAGTAAATATCGTTTCCACACCGGAAATTCCTGATTTTTCAACGATGCCTGTAGGCATACCTCGACCATTATCTTCAACACGAATGATATTATCTTTTTCAATCGCAATATCAATATCTGTCGCAAAGCCTGCTAAGGCCTCATCAATGGAGTTATCCACAATTTCCCATACAAGATGGTGAAGACCTTTTTCACTGGTGGAACCAATATACATACCAGGTCTTTTCCGTACTGCCTCAAGACCTTCTAACACCTGTATATCATCCGCAGTATAGGAATGATCAACCTTGATGTTTTCCATTTCTTCGATTTCTTTCATCTGATTTTCATCCATAGACATCCTCCTAACATCTCTGTAATGTTCCATTGGCTACTTTCCATAAGGTAACCTTACGCAGTTTTCGTATTTTTTCTGCTTCCGTCGTATCTGTGGTAGAAATGAAGATTTGCACTTCGGCAGGTAACGACGTTAACAATTTTTCTCTTCGATACACATCCAGTTCGCTGAATACATCATCTAGCAATAATACCGGAAATTCTTGTATGATATCACGTATCATATAAACCATACCTATTTTCAAAGCCAATAAGACACTTCTTTTTTGACCTTGTGATGCATAGGTTGCTAAATCCTTGTCATTGATCATAAAAGTAAAATCTTCTTTATGAATACCAATGATGGTTTGTTTTAGATAGATATCACGAGCAAGATGTTTTGCATATTTTTTTTGCAGAGCTTCTTTCATGACATTTTTATCTTCATCAAAAGGAATACAGCTGTCATAGGAAATATTGAGTAGCGTATCATCCTGTGAAAGTTCTTTATAAAACTTTTGACATTTTTCTAATAGTTCCTTTAAAAAATAATGTCGCTGTCGTATGATCACAACTTCTTCTTCAATCAACTGTGAGGTCAAGACTTCTAAATAAGCCTTATCTACATGTTCTTGTTTCAAATATGCATTACGCTCTTTTAAGAGCTTTAAAGCCACATAAAGCGTACTCACATACTTTTTACTTATCTTACTTAATTCCATGTCCACAAAGCGTCTTCTGACGCGAGGAGAGGCATTAAATAATGACATGTCATCCGGACAAAACATTACGGCATTAAATTCACCGATAAAATCACTTACGCGATTTACCGGATTTTGATAAATAAAGAGATTTTTACCTTTTTCATTCACCGTAATTTGAATATCTTCTTTTTTATGCTCTTTTTCAATTTTAGCCCGAATAAAAAAAGCCTCGCTTTTTTCTCTGATCAAATCTTTATCTGTATTTGTCCGATGTGATCTGGTCGTAGAAAGATACAATAATGCTTCCAACAAATTTGTTTTACCTTGTGCATTCTTTCCTGCCAGCACATGAATGCCATCAGAAAAAACAGCTTGTAAATCCTCATAATTGCGAAAATCATGCAGTCTGATTTCAGAAACTCTCATGACAATGTTATGATTGTTCCTTCAATGACATCACCGGGATAAAGCTTTCTGCCACGGCGATTTTCTTTCTCTTTATTTACATAAATTGAAAGCTCTTTTACGGCAAATTTAGCTTCTCCGCCGCTTTGAATAAAGTCTGCCATCTTTAACAACTGGCCCAGAGTAACATACTCGCTGCTTAACTTGATATTCATTCTAAAACCACTCTCACATTCTTATATATTATATCATATTTTAAGGCTTTTTTGTTGGTTTTTTATAAGGTTTGCTATCTTTTTTCAGAAAGTTCCATAAGTATTTTTATATATGCAAATTTAGTAAAAATAATAGCGAAAATACATTTTAAATATGACAGGATGATGTCAAGATACCTTGTTTATAATGAGGGTACAAAGAAAGGATGATGAAGATGGAACAAGCCATTTGTCAGAGCTGTGGCATGCCGTTATCTGAAGATGTTTTAGGGAGTAATGCCGATGGTTCAAAGAACGAGGAATACTGTATGTATTGTATGAAAGAAGGAAACTTTACAGCCGATTGTACGATGGAAGAAATGATTGATTTCTGTGTAAAACCAATGATGGAAGAGATGCCTGAAAAAAGTGAAACCGAAATAAGAAATATGATTGCTTCCTATATGCCTCTTTTAAAACGTTGGAAAAAGTAAAAGCATTGCTGTTTTCTTAAACTTAAAAAAGCTGATGATCAGCTTTTTTTATGCTTCTTTTAAATTCAGAAAGTTACAAAATTCTTTATCTTTACACAAAGATTCATAAGAATCTTGCTTATAAATTTCTCCTTTTTTCATCCAAATAATTTCATCGTAACAAGGCAATAAATCAGGATACACATGATGAGCCACTTCAATTAAGATAGCAACATCAAGTGTAAGCAATAAGCTTTCTATTTGGTGTCCCATGATGCCATCCAATGAGGAACAAGCCTCATCTACAAGTAATACCTTGGATGGATGTAACAAAGCTCTGGCAATCGCAATTCTTTGTTTTTCCCCGCCACTGAAATGAATTTCATCTTCAATTATTTGATCATGAAGTCGTTTGATGAGATGTGATAAGCCTACTTTTTTCATTATTGTAATTACTTCATCTTCCTGTATATCGGTTTGATAGAGCGTCAAATTTTGTAAAAGCGTGGCTTCAAAAAGAAAATTATCTTGCGTAATAATATGCATATTTTCATATACATTTGTTATTTGCGATACCTCATATTCTCCATTTATTTTTATACTACCTTTATCAGGTGCATCATAGCGCAATAGCATTTTTAAAATACTGCTTTTCCCACTTCCACTCTCCCCAATCAATAAATATTTTTTACCTGCTTTAAATGTTAAATTGATGTCTTGTAAGATTTTATGATGCTGACTGCTATAAAAAACTGATTGTAATGTAATTGATCTTACATCATCAATTTTATTCGTATGATCAATCATCGGTAAATCAATCGTATGCAATACTTCCTTCATTACTTTTAGACCAGATTGCCATAAGGATGATCTAGTGAAAAAGTCTTGTAAAGGTGAAGCTACATTATTATTCAGCTGACTGATTCCCATTAAGGTACCTAAATGAAACACACCATGCAGCACAAAATAAGCACCAATAAACCAAGGTACACATACAGTAACATAGTTTAATAAAAAAATGATCATATCGGATAAACAAAGGACTGTCTGTAGCTGATATTTACAAGTTTCCTGTTTTTTATTCATATCAGAAAATTGTGTATGAATGGCTTCTTCCATTCCATAGAACTTCACCGTATCTGCACCTTTGATGATGTTTTTCATGTAGCTTAGGAAAATGGTATTCATATGAAGTGATTTTTCGGTTCTTGTCATGATTTTCTTTCGCGTTAAGAAAGGAACACAGATATTCATCAGAGTCATAAGTAGAATGACGCATCCCATCATCATATTCAGATAAAAAATACCAAAAACAGCTCCTAAAAATAACAGAATATCATATAACATAGCCTGTAGAGAATCAAAAAACTTTGTTTGTATTTCCGTCATACATGAAGATAAATATGTTAAATACGTACTGTCAGGAACTTCATGGAATATGGCAATTTGTTTATTGAAAATAGCTTTCATCAAGAGAGCTTTCATATATTGAAAGATTTCTTTTTGATATTTGGCATAAAGTATCTGACGTAGATATTTACAAACACACATACCGCTAATTACCATGCATGTATAGATAATTTGTATTTGTAAATCATCAAGCTTCATTGCTGTAATAGCATCTATTAAATTTTGAAAAACTAAGGCAAATAATATTTGTAAAAAAACAAGTAACAAACAAAAAAATATCCATAAACCTACATATAATTTTTTATGCAATAAAATCGTTAGAAGTACTTTTCGATAAAATTGCTTTTCTTTTTTCATAGTATCACCGCCGTTTTTAAGATACGATAGAGATACTAGTATGTAAATAAGTCGCTGTTAGCTAATAGAGAATCATAGCTTCGATATGAAATATGCCTGTTCATAATCAGAATGCTGTTCATGATATTGCATGACGATCGTTTTTAAAAACTTTTTTGTCTGAAAATCATATTCATTCTGTATCCAATCCATCATCTGTTTCATGTCTTTACTTACATCCTCACCTTTTATTTGATGTTCACAATAAGAAAACATGAGCTGTAAGATTGGATCTGTGATTGTCTTCATATCAATAAAAGATTCTTTAATTTTTTCTATATCATGAAGACAAAGATAAGCAAATACCTGGTAAAAACTAAGGTAGGCAGAATGATAACCTGCCGTTTTGGCTTGTTTTGCGTACAGTAAAAGTGAGGGATAATCTTGCTGTTCCAAGGCGATAGCACATTTATTATTTAATATATGCAAACATAGTTTATCATCCTTTTCACATTTTTTTAAAATTGTATCTAATAGTGAAATAGCATCATCATACTGATGTAATAGGAATACTATATTGGCTTTTGTCACTAAATTATAATACATACGTTTTAAATATAAGCCTTTTTTTAGATATTCATCCGCTTTTTCACAATATACAAGGCTATGATAGATATCACCCAAATGTAGATTAAGTTCTGCTAAACGAAAATACAGCCATGCATCGATTGCCTGATATTTCGTAAATTTATAGTTTTGAATTATTTTATTATATTCTTTTTGCGCTTCTTTCCATGATTTATTTTTCTCTAAGTTATAGGCATAACATACGGATAAAAGATGCTGTTCTTCTATATCTAAAATACAGATAAAATTTTTCATAAATACTTCATCAAAGAAAAACGTCTTATGATCTTCAAAAAGATAGGTTAATGTATATGCCAAAATGTACTGATGAAATACCGAAGTTTCCATATAAATATCCATGTTATCTTCAATATCAGTATATACTTCATGAAGAAACGACATATCAAATTCTAAAATGGCTTGTAGTATAGTAACAATATCAAACTTGCACACATGATTTTCATAAGTTTCCTGATCAATAAAGAGTTCATGAAATATTTTCTTTTTTGTATATTCCGCAACATCCTTTTTACCATGTTCAATATCACTTAGAAAAGATGGGGTAATTCCAATCATATCCGCAAAATAGTTCAAAGACAGGTTTTGTTTCTTACGATGATAACGAAGAAAGAAACCAAAGCATTTACTATCATGATGGGATGTATATTCTGTTTCAAGAAAACTCATGCGATTACCTCCTTCTATAAAAAGAAAGAAGTGATCAAATGTACAACCACTTCTATCTAAATTGTTATTTATGCGTAAGTTCTTACCGGTAATACTAACTGTAAGACAGAATCATCATCAACGGATTGGATGATAAAAGGCTTCATTTCTCCACACAGACTGAATTTTACCAAAGAGCCGCTTAATGCTTTGATTGCATCAAATACGTAACGTCCGTTGCAGCTGATTTCAAGAGCGTTTCCACTAAAACTTGCACTGCTTAAGACTTCTGTAGAGGAACCTACTTCAACAGATTTACTGGATAATACACATTCCTGCTCACTTAAATTAAATTTAATAACGGATACACCATCATTTTTAATAAAGCTTGCACGGTCAATGGCATTTAATAAATCATGAGCGTCAATTGTTAATTCATAATCAAACTGTAAAGGTATCAAACGGCTTGTTTCCGGATAAACACCATCAATCAGACGAGTCTGTACAATGGTATCATGAATGATAAATTGTGCTTTCTTATCATTGACAGCAATTTCAACATCGCCTTCCCCTTCTAAAGTTTTTACAACTTCTTGAAGAGATTTTGCCGGAATCGTTATATTAAAGTTTAAAGATTCTTCTATTTCTACTGTCTTTTTAGCTAAACGATAAGAATCGGTAGCAACACAATGTAATTGATGTTCTTTACATTGGAAGTTAACACCTGTTAATACTGGACGTGTTTCTTTATCACTGGTCGCAAAACTAGTTTGTAATATAATTTTCTTTAAAATATCTTCACTTACATTAAAACATTCGTTTGGTTTAGAAAAATCAATCGCAGGATATTCAGAAGCTCTCATACCATTGATTCTGAATTCTGCGGTATTGCCGGAAATCTTTGTTAATGATCCATCTAACATTTCAAATTCAATTTCATCAGCATCTATCTTACGTACAATCTCTAAAATATATTTTGCTTCAATGACAATAGATCCCATATCGTGAATTTCTAAGACACAATGTTCACTCTTTTTTAATTTTGTTTGAATGGAAATGTCAGAATCGCTACCTGTTAAAATTAAGCAATCCATGGTAGCTTCAATTTTCACACCAGAGAAAGCTGGTAAAGGTGAAAAGGTTGAGATAGCTCTGGCAGCTACGGATAATGCGTTATAAAATTCTTTTTTGCTTACTTTGAAGTACATGAGTGGAGCTCCCTTCTTTATCTTTTAT
>OHTE01000317.1_pt1 | contig 12309 bp, 10 predicted proteins | sample 1578881 | NCBI WGS metagenome assembly OHTE01 (sample SAMEA3879523, study PRJEB24766) | human gut metagenome | biome: human-associated habitat; feature: feces | place: USA | collected 1985/1987
AGATCGTCAACGAACTGATTGACCAGCAGTTGAACGACTTCCCGGACGAGGACATCAAGGCAACACAGGAGCGTTTGAACGCGGCCTACGATGCCTTTACCGCAAAGTACGGTCTGTTGAACGACCGCAAAAATGGGCGACTATTTGAGCAGGATTCCTCGTATTATCTGCTCTGTTCGCTGGAAAATCTGGACGAGCAGGGGCAACTCAAGAGCAAGGCGGCGATGTTCACCAAGCGCACCATTCGCCCGGAGCGCACCGTCACCAGCGTGGATACCCCCAGCGAAGCGTTGGCGGTGTCCATCGGGGAGCATGGCAAGGTTGATCTGCCTTATATGGCAGAACTGCTGGGCACACCCGGTAACTGTGAGCGCATCACCACCGAATTGTCCGGCGTGATTTTCAAAGACCCAGCTGCGGATGCTGACGACCCGGAAGCGGGCTGGCAAACAGCGGACGAATACCTTTCGGGTAATGTACGCGATAAGCTGCGGATGGCACAGCTTGCTGCGGAAAGTCACCCGGAATTCAAGGTCAATGTGGACGCACTGACCAAGGCGCAGCCCAAAGATTTGGAAGCATCTGAAATTGATGTACGTTTGGGTGCCACTTGGCTTGCCCCCTCCATCGTGCAGCAGTTTATGATGGAAACTTTTCAGCCGCCCTATCGTATCCGCTACAACAATGCCATCACCGTTCGCTACTCCCCTTACACTTCCGAATGGCGAATCAGCAATAAATCTGCTACTGGCTTCGGGGACATTATGGCCACCGAAACCTACGGTACACGCCGAGCCAACGCTTACAAGATTTTGGAGGATACCTTGAATTTGCGTGATAGCCGCGTTTATGATACCATCGAGGAGGATGGGAAAGAAAAGCGTGTGCTGAATCAAAACGAAACCACCCTCGCCCAGCAGAAACAGCAGGCCATCAAGGATGCTTTCGCTGGCTGGGTCTGGAAAGACCCTCAGCGGCGTGCCTTATTGGTGAAGAAGTACAACGAGCTTTTTAACAGCACCCGCCCCCGTGAATACGATGGTTCCCACATTCATTTTGTGGGCATGAACCCGGAGATCAATTTGCGAGAGCATCAGCGCAATGCGGTTGCCCATGTGCTGTATGGGTACAACACCCTTTTGGCGCACGAAGTCGGTGCCGGCAAGAGTTTTGAGATGGCGGCTTCCGCTATGGAACTGAAACGTCTGGGCTTGTGCCAGAAAAGTCTTTTTGTCGTGCCAAACCATTTGACGGAACAATGGGCCAGCGAGTTTTTACGTCTGTACCCCCATGCGAAGCTGCTGGTTACCAGCAAGAAAGATTTTGAACCCGGTAATCGAAAAAAATTCTGTGCGAGAATTGCGACCGGTGATTATGATGCAGTTATCATCGGACACAGCCAGTTTGAAAAGATACCCTTGTCCGCAGAACGACAGGAGCGTCTGATTCAGGAACAGATGGATGAAATCGAGGAGGCCATCGAAGAAGCGAAAGCGCAGGTTGGCGAGCATTTCACGGTAAAGCAGCTGGAAAAGCTGCGCAAGTCTTTGAAACAGAAATTGGAAAAGCTGCAAGGCGCAGACCGTAAAGATGATGTGGTTACGTTTGAACAATTGGGCGTAGACAGGTTGTTTGTGGATGAAAGCCAAAACTATAAGAACTTGTTCTTATATACGAAGATGCGGAATGTGGCCGGACTGAGCACATCTGAAGCGCAAAAATCCTCCGATATGTTTGGAAAATGCCGCTACCTCGATGAGATCACCGGAGGGCGCGGTGTTATTTTTGCGACAGGCACCCCTATCAGCAACAGCATGACCGAGATGTATACCCTGATGCGCTACCTCCAGTACAACACCTTGCAGCAGAAAGGGTTGACCCATTTTGATGCGTGGGCTTCTACTTTTGGTGAAACTACTACTGCCATCGAACTTGCCCCAGAGGGCTATACTTTAATAGGACGATAAACTTGATTGTCCTAAATTGAAAGATTCCATAAGAAAGGAGGTAGAACAAATGCCTAAAGAACCAAAAATCACCGCACTCTATGAGCGTTTGTCAAGAGATGATGATTTTGCTGGTGAATCGAATTCCATCACCAACCAAAAGAAATATCTGGAAGATTACGCCCAAAAGAACGGCTTCAAGAACATCCGCCATTTTACAGATGATGGCTTTTCAGGTGTGAATTTCAATCGTCCCGGCTTTCAATCTCTAATAAAAGAGGTAGAAGCAGGAAATGTCGAAACGCTTATTGTGAAGGATATGAGCCGCTTAGGGCGAAATTATCTGCAAGTCGGTTTTTATACGGAAGTTCTGTTCCCACAGAAAAACGTCCGATTCCTTGCAATCAACAACAGCATCGACAGCAACAATGCTTCAGACAATGATTTTGCTCCGTTTTTGAATATTATGAACGAATGGTATGCCAAAGACACGAGCAATAAAATCAAGGCTGTGTTCGATGCTCGGATGAAAGATGGAAAACGTTGCAGCGGCTCTATTCCGTATGGATATAACCGTTTGCCGAACGACAAGCAGACACTTGTTGTTGATCCGGTGGCATCCGAAGTCGTAAAGCGCATTTTTCTTCTTGCGAACGAAGGAAAAAGCCCACGGACAATCGCAGAACTGTTGACAGAGGAAAAAGTCCTGATTCCTGCTGCATACGCAAAGAAATATCACCTGGAGCAGTACAATGGGACAAAGTTCTCCAATCCGTACCTGTGGGGCACCTCCTCCGTAAGAACAATTTTAGGTCGGCAGGAATATCTGGGACACACTGTTTTACGAAAATCTGTAAGCACAAATTTCAAACTTCACAAGAGAAAAGAAACAGATGAAGATGAACAGTACGTTTTCCAGAACACGCATGAACCGATTATATCGCAAGAACTTTGGGATAGTGTTCAGAAACGCAGATGCCGAGTGAATCGTGCTTCTGCTTGGGGAACGCACACCAACCGTTTAAGCGGGTATCTGTATTGTGCCGACTGCGGCAGAAGATTGACCTTGCAAACACACTACAGTAAAAAGGATGGGTCTACTCAATATTCTTATCGTTGTGGTGGATATGCAAGTCGGGTGAATGGCTGTACTGCTCATTCAATCAGTGCCGATAATGTTGAAGCCCTGATATTGGCATCGGTCAAACGCTTTTCGAGATTTGTTCTAAAAGATGAAGAAACCTTCGCTTTGGAACTGCAATCACTTTGGAAAGAGAAACGTGAAGAAAAGCCGAAGCAGAACCAATCGGAATTGAGACGTTGTCAAAAACGCTATGATGAGCTTTCTGTCCTTATTCGTAGCCTGTACGAAAATCTTATGTCTGGACTGCTGCCCGAACGACAGTACAAGCAGCTGATGGCACAGTATGATAGCGAGCAGGCAGAATTGGAATCGCAGATGGAAACGATGAAATCCGAAATTGCCGAAAATAAATCAAGTTCTGCTGATATTCGGCATTTTATTTCGCTGATTCGCAAGTGCAAAAATCCAACAGAAATCTCCGATTCAATGTTTAACGAACTTGTCGATAAAATCGTTGTTTATGAAGCCGAGGGTGCAGGCAATGCCCGCACACAAAAGGTTGATATTTATTTTAACTATGTCGGTCAAGTCGATATTGCTTATACCGAGGAAGAACTTGCCGAACTGAAAGCGCAGAAGGAGCAGGAAGAACGGCAGCGCATGGAAAAGCAGCGCAAACGTGAAAAAGCCTATCGAGAAAAGCGAAAAGCAAAGAAAATCGCTAAAAACGGTGGCGAGATCATTAAAACCAAAACGTGTCCGCACTGCGGGAAGGTGTTTACACCTACGAGCAACCGACAGCTTTTCTGCTCAAGGGAATGCTGGAATCAGGCAAGACAGGAGCAAAAGAAAGCGGATAGAGAAGCCGAGAGAGGAACTCACTACTACCGGCAGCGCACCTGCGCCGTGTGCGGTCACTCCTACTGGCCTACACACAGCCAGCAGGAATTTTGTTCCGATGAGTGCAGGAGAATTAACCACAACAGGAAAACCTTGGAATTCTATCACAAGAAAAAAGGAAATCCAAAACCTGACCCAGAAGCAGTCCCAACGCCGAAACCAAAGGTGGATAATGCAGCATGACTACCATGAAAAATTCCATCCATGACAATGCCAACGGTCTGGACTACACCCTTGTCAATGACCACTATCTGCCGAATCTGACCGCAGCAGCCCCGGCAGAGCAGGACCCCACCGGGCGGTGGGGCCGCTTACATAAAAGGTATCTGAAAGAACATCATCCCATCCGGTACAATCAACTGCTCCTGTCCGGGGAGCTGGGTGGCTACCTTGCCAAGCTGGACAAACAGGCCGAAGAACAGCTTGCATTGACCGTCCGGCAGATGCAGGAAGCCGAGGGCGTGACCGAAGCACTGAAAGCTGCCAATCAACTGGATTGGGTGCGCCGGATGAACAGCATCCGCAACCGTGCCGAGGAGATCATCAAGACCGAGCTGATTTTTGTATAAGGAGGTGCCCACGATGGCTGTGCTGAAACCGATGCTGAAATTTGCCCTTCTCCCGCTGCTTCTGCTGCTGATTCTGGCACAGTGGGTGGGCATCTTCCTCACGACCTTCTCCACGATCCTGACGAATCTGCTGGCGGGACTGTTCTTTTTCGTGGCGCTTGCAAGCTGGGTCATGAAGCTGGCAGACGGCGGCGAAGTCCTGAAAATGCTGATTACCGCATTTGTGGTTTTCGTCCTGCCTTACATAGCGATAGCTGCTATCGCAAAAATCTCCTTTTTCGCTGAGGAACTCCGGGATTTTCTCCAATCCTGAGTTCAAGACCGCCCTGCACAACGCACGGCGGTCTTTTTGTTACATCGGGTCTGCACAGGGCAGGCCCTTTTTTGATACGGAGGAACAAGCCTATGAAACTGACGTTTGAAGAAAAGAAGCTACTCTACACCTATGGCTGCGCCGATCTGGAGCTGACCCGCAAGCGGCTGTACGGAGTTGCCGGGCTGACGGTTGATCCCGACCAGAATAAGCTGGTGTATGACTTCTGCCGGAAGCTGGAGGACGAAACGCTGGCAGACTGGTACGACCAGATGTTCTACTTTGTCCGTTCCGAGATGGAGCATTATACCATGATGCAGAAAATGTCACGGGACATCGAGGAGGACGAGGACTGGGGCCCGACCATCTTTGACGAATCCGAGGAGGAAGAACTGATTGACGATGTTTAAGCTGGAGACCATGATCTACGCCAGCGATGCAGGATAGTGCGGTTGGGGGACTTAAGAAAAAGAGAAAAGAGACCTCATTACGTTGAAAATTAATTTTCAAAATCATTAAAGGAGCTATTCAAATGAAACGGAATCAGAATTTCGACCATAATCACTCTCAAAAAGTGCTTTCCCGCCACTACAGCATGGACACCAACCGGGTGGAAGTCCGATTTGAAGATGGCACCACCCTTTCCATTGATTGTATCTCCATTGAGGACGAGTATGGCAACACTCCAGTACAGCGAGCAGAACTGGACTGGCTGCTATACAACAAGCCTTTGGAGTATGCCCAGCTTGTGCTAGGTGTCGAAATTGAGCATTATCTCTCGCTCGGCTGTGACCATGGCAGATTAGAAGATTGGCTTTTAATTATAGCAATCCAATAAATTAGCGTGAATAGCTACAAAAGCGAAACCATCCAGAACAGTCATGCGAAGAAATCGTTTTGAAAGCAGCACGAACAACATCCGGCAGCTTCTCCAACAAACGAACTTTTGCCTTTCTATTTTTTCTCCAATGCCTGAATCAGAAGTTTTCTTGCTTCATTGTGCAACATTTCAATCGCCTCTTTGACTCAATTTTACACCTTTTGTCAAGCTGTAACTTTATTTGATTGGACTGCTATAATATGTTCCTCCCAAAAAGGATTCAATGATTTTTCCATCACAGATATGTATTTGCCTACTTGCGTACGCTGCCACATCTGGAGAGTGCGTTACCATAACAATCGTCATGCCACTGCGATTGAAACTTGAAAACAGTTCCATAATGGCGAGGCTGTTAGCTTTGTCTAAGTTGCCGGTAGGTTCATCGGCCAGTAACACACGCGGCGAACGAGCCAGCGCTCTTGCAATGGCAACGCGCTGTTGTTCACCGCCAGAAAGATTTACTGGTCGCTTGTTGGCTTTTTCGGCCATGCCAACGCGTGCGAGCAGTTCATGTGCAACCGCATCTCTTTCCCGTTTGGACACACCCGCATAACCAAGCGGCATACAGACGTTTTCAAGCGCGCTAATTTCATTAACCAAGTTGAATGCTTGGAATACATAGCCAATTTTCTCGTTACGTAATGCCGCGCCGGCTCTACTTTTCAGTCGTGTAATGTCCTCGCCGTCAAAGAAATAACTGCCGCTTGTCAGTTCATCCATACAGCCTAAAATGTTTAGCAGAGTCGATTTGCCGCAGCCTGAACGACCTGTAATAGCGACAAAATCGTGAGGATAGATTTCAAGGTTTACCGCCTCGATCCCTACAGTTTTCACACCACCCTGCCGATAAATTTTACTTGCATCTTGCAGCTTTAGAATCGGTTTCATTTTTGCTCCTTTTAACGCTATAAAATCTTCGTTGGGTAGCGACTACGCGTGCCGAGGATCGTACATACACAACATATAAGCGTGATTCCAAATGCTATGCCTATTGCAAGTATCGCGCATGTCCAGGAAAAACGCACTGTGAATGTCACAGTGGAAAGCTGCGGTGCAATAAATATTGTTAACAGCAAACTTATTACGCCTCCCAAAAGTGAAAAAAGCAACACTTCGCAAAACAGTTCAAAAATAAGCGTACCGTGTGTTGCCCCCAAAGTCAACGCAATAACGAATTCTCGTCTGCGCTGTTCTACATAGATAAGTAAAACTCCAATGATGCCCACCGTTGTAATGACAAGCGAACATTTTGCTACCCATACAAACAGCTCCATCCATTGCGTTATATCGCGGATGGATTTTTTGAGTTCCGCGCGTTGGTCAGACACCGTATAACTGTAGGACGGATGACGGCTTTGTAGCCAATCGGCAATTCTCTGTACATCGTCAATACCCTGTCCGCTTTGTAAAAATACGCTCAAATAGGCCATGGGGGCGTCAGCATTGGCAGTCAACATATTTAGCTGCGAAAACGGCAAAACGATAAGCTGCGCGGTATCCACATTTTCACTTTCCATAGCGCTCAATAGTAAGAAATCAGAATTGTCGGGTAAGGTTGCTGTGTGCAGTAGCTGTCCGTTTATCGTTGCGCCTTGTTCATCAAGCAAAAACCAATCACGCCCAAAAAACAATCTGTTGGGCAAGTCCTTTTCTATTTGCGCACCGAAATAAACAGTATCCGGTTCTGGCTGTACGCCGAAGAAGAATTCAAAAGTGTTCTCATCCATAGAAGATAATATGACATCTTGTACCTTATCCTCTTGTAGCTCAAATGTATAGATTGTTCGTTCAAACAACAGATATGAAAAGCTATACTCCGAGCCGTATATTTCGCATAATTTGGCATAATCTTCAGGTGTTACGGCAGCATTGAGACCATCGCCGCCATAATACTGAATGGATATACTGTTTTTTCTGCTCTGCATTTCGTAGGCTTCCAAACGGTATGTGGCGGCTCTGCCGGACAAATATCCACAAAGTACAACTGTCGTGCCAAGCACAAACTCTATAAGCAGAAAAAGATAGGTTTTACGGTTCAGCCGCAGCTTTTGCACCGCACGGTAGAGCGGATATAACATCATGACACCCTCTCCATCAATTCTACAAGCTTTCTTCTTTTCAAATTTCGCATGGTGGCCCACGTGACAGGCAATACCATTCCTGCTCCGAAGACAAACGCTCCGATGTATACACCAGCAGTAAGGGCAAGAGCAAAGGTTTGGGGAACCGTTGGCCGCAAAAGTTGCACAAGCGCCAAATCAAGGATAAACGCAGCAGCGAAACACAACAGGTTTTCTACCAATGCGGAGAAAAGTTCCGTGCTGTAAGAAGAGCCCAGCGCCATATGTATGCCAATGAGCCGCTTATTGTGTAGGATTTTTCCGGTAAGCACGAGCCCAATGTTAAGACCTGCAAACAGCAGGCTGACAGCCCCCGCACTGAATATGAGAACTGACTGTTGGATGCACTGACTGAGAAGCTTTTGAAAGTCCTGCTCACCATTGCGAACGCTACGAACTTTCAGTCCAATGGTTTCGAGCGCAGTGCACAAACGCTCTAAATCACTTTGTTGCGTATTGCGAAAATAGATTCGACTGTACTGTAAAGCGCCTTTACTGGTCTGCGGCGCAAGCGGAAGGAAAATTTTGCCGTTGTTGCGCACAGAAGAATAAACACCCGCCAGCTTGTATGCTTGACCGTCAACCGTGACAGTATCGCCTATAGACAACTCACCATATTGCTCCAAATCCGCTTTTTCTATAATGCATGTATTTTGATTTTTAGAAAATACGGATTCTCCTGCTACAGGTACAAACATTTCAAAGTCTGTGATGTTTTCAGTTGTATAATAGACCACCTCACTGTGACGCTTATCGTTCCAGTCTACAGTACTATTGCAATACGCAATGAGGGCAAAATCTGCCGACTTTATTCCTACGTTTTGTATAGCTCTTTGAACATCCTGAAATGCGACATCCACGCCATATAAAGTAAGCACGGTTGTATCTGCTCCCCCCTGAATACGCATAGTCTCGATGTTCTGTACGAATACATTAATGTTGCCAAGACAAAAAATAGGGAACAGTAGCCCTAATGCCATAGAAACAATCAAAATCACATTGATTTTAAATTCATGACAAAATTGCACGGTTGAAAGCCAAATGTAATAAGAAAAACTATTCATTTTCATCAAGATACCTCAGAGGGAGAATTTGAGCGTTTTATATGATAGAGAGTGCCTTGTGTAGCATCAGATACCCAAAATCCATCTTCAGTACGTACAAGATAAGATTCCGGAGATAATTCTTCAAATTCTATTAAGGTTTCAACATACAATCAAATCGATCAAATGTTGCTCAGAATCTGTCCATCCTCGATCCGAATGACCTGCTGCGCCTTCTGCGCAATTTCCGGGTTATGGGTGACAACGATAAGCGTTTGCCCGAACTCCGCAGCACATTCCATCAGCAGCCGCATCGTATCCTCACCCGTCCGTGTATCCAGATTTCCGGTTGGTTCATCGGCAAAAACGATGCGCGGTTTTGCGATGAGCGCACGAGCAATCGCTACACGCTGCTGCTGTCCGCCGGAGAGCTGCGCAGGGCGGGAATGCAGCTTGCCCGCAATGCCCAAGATCCCGGTCAACTTATGAAGCATTTGCTCATCCGGTGCTCTATGATCCAGATAGAACGGAATCAGAATATTATCCCGCACCGTGTACTCCGGGAACAGGCGGAAATCCTGAAAAATAAAGCCGATCTTTTGCCGCCGCACCTGTGCCAGCTGCTCCGCATTCATTGCATAAATGTCCTGACCGTCCAGCAGCACCTTACCGGTGGTGGGCGGCAAAAGTCCTCCCAGAATTTTCAGGAGCGTGGATTTTCCGCTGCCGCTGGAACCGATGATGGACGCAAATGTACCGTTTTCAAGGGTCAGGTCGCTATTTCTGAGGGCGTGAACCGCGCTTTCCCCTTCCCCGTAGGTTTTGGAGATCTGCACCGCTTCCAGAATTTTATCTTTCATAAGATATCCCCCTTGGATGCTTTTTTACGAATAAAGGAGAAGATCGGCAGTAATGCTGCGGACAGCCAGAACACCATCAGCAGAATGCTGACCAGGATCTGACTTCCCACGGGTTTATGGAATTCAAACACCCGTCCGCTTGTATGGATCCGGATCAGGTCGAGAATGCTCTGGATCGGAACGATACGCGAGACCGCCGCATAGACAACGATATTCACAAGCAGCGTTGTCCCAACGATGACCGGGAGCAGCAGCTTTGCATAGGACAGCACCAGTTTTTTCGGGGAAACGCCCAGCGTCAGGAGAAGCGACAGCCGCTGCTGCTGGATTTCATAAGCCGAAAGGTTCAAAACCACCAGCAGCGCACACCCCAGAAGGACCCCGAATACCGCAAGGATGCCAACAAGGAAAGCGCTCTGTGTGCCCTCGGTGTAGCTCTGGCTGATCAGGTCGTAGTTATCTGCACTCAGGATACCATTCCTGCGCGTTGCAATGGAGGAAATAGACCGCCGCAAAGAGAAATTGCTGTCAGCGGACAGTTTCACGTTCAGGCTGCTGTATCCTTCTTTTTCCATATGGTAGCTGCCTGCGCTCTCAAACATTTTATGGTAAAGAGCTGTACTGACAAAAATCGTGCCGCTGAAAATGAGCCGGTCTGTTGTCAGCAGTGTGTAATTGCTTGCAGACTTTACGACACCGGCAATGGGCAGCTGGGCGGTATACGTCCGGTAGACATCATTCCCGGCTTCATCCTGCCCGGTATAACGCTGGTGTTGGATGCTCAACTTGTCTCCGGCCGCAAAAACCGGTTCAACCAACGTACTGCCATCCGGTTGGAAGCCCTGATAATATTCATCCGCAGCGGGGTCATAATAGCAATCTCTCCACAGGGGCAAAACAGAATCCCCTGCCAGCAGCGTCTCTATTTCCTCGTCCGAAACGCCGGCATCTGCGGCAATGCGGCGTAGTTCATCATCCGGCAAAGCACAGACTGTCGTATTTAGTGTTCCTTTTGAGGCATTGTGCATTAAAACACTCGGGATGTCGCCGTTGTCCTTGACCCAGATATCGGCAAGCATCTGGCTGGACTGGATCTTGTCTGAAGTAATGGTATAGGTGTCGGTCAGATCAATTGCAGCGGAAACCTCTTCCACACCGGGCAATGCAGCGAGATCTCCTTTCAAAGAAAATGGCATCCCGGACGTTCTTCCGTTCATCTTGATGGACAGACAGGCATACGGTGCATCCAGATCATACGGCAGCATGACACGCCAGCCGACATACAGACAGCTGACGGCGATCAGCAATACCGCGCAGCCGACACCGATCTGCGGTGCAAGCGGCAGCTGTGCCAAGCGGAATTTTTTTGCAGGCTTCTCTTTGGGTTTTGCGGTCTGCGGGCGAACCAGCACCGCAGGCAAAAGTGCACCCAGCAGTACGGAGAGCAGAAACAGCACCGCCAGCGGCACAAGAGATGCAGCGGGAACCACTAAGAACGAAAGGTGCTTCTGCAACCCCAGACCGACTGCCGCAGCACCGCAGCCCAGTGCAAACCCAGCAGCAACTGCTGCAAGCCCGGCAAAAAGCGCTTCCCACAGGCACATGAGCCGGAGATCCCGATTTTTAGCCCCCAGCGTCAGAAAGGTGTTGATGGTATGTACACGCTTGTGCAGAACGATCAGGAAATACTGCGCCACTGCAAAAAAGCTGACCAGAATCGCTGCAACCAGTAAAAAGCGCAAAGAAGACGAAACGGTATCCTCCTGCGGGTAGGCATACTCGTTTGCCACTAAAGCAGGGTCGGTCGAAGCGGTCACGGGTGCGGTTGCATTCAGGTAATAAAACGTCTGGAACTTTTGCCCGTCCAAGGCAAGCGGCTCTGTCACAATGCCGCTGACGGTCAGATTGCCGTTCAGATTCCAATACACATCATAGGCAGGCAAAACACCGCACAGGGTATAGGCTTTTTCCATCACTGCGCCGGAGCCTGCCAGCGGGTCGTAATCATTGGCAGCGACCTTCAGCGTGACCGTCTGCCCTACGTCATAGGAGCAGCCCAGCGCATCCAGCAGCGTCGTCGTCATGGCAATCTCATCGGGCTGCGTGGGGAAATTACCGCTGATCGGCACGATTCGTCCCAGCTGCGCAAAGGTATCGTCTACCGTTCCAATACCGCCCGCCACGCCATCGTCTGCGCCGAGAACGATTCCGTTTTGGATCACTGTGCTGACCTGTGCGGATGCGGGCAAGGTGTTTTGTGCCTGTGCAGCGTCCGCAGCAGTATCCGACAAACGCAGGTACTGCCATTCGCCATATAACTCACAGCGGGTGTCCTGCAATACCTGTGCAGAGCTGACGGAGTAGATCACCGCCGCCGTCAGGAACGAGAAAACCAGTGTCAGCAAAAGCAGCAATAGGCTGGTCTGCTTCTTGCGGCCAAGCATCCCATGAAACGCCAGAATGATAGATGGGCTTTCTTTGATTTTCATAAGCTATCCTCCCCTATGTCTTACACGCACCTAGAAAAGGAATTTTTCTATTATAATAACGCTTTTAAAGGAAGTTTGTTACACAGTTCTTTTAACTTTCTCAAA
>OHTE01000332.1_pt1 | contig 11860 bp, 8 predicted proteins | sample 1578881 | NCBI WGS metagenome assembly OHTE01 (sample SAMEA3879523, study PRJEB24766) | human gut metagenome | biome: human-associated habitat; feature: feces | place: USA | collected 1985/1987
TCCGATCTAAGTGCTATCCAGTTAGTAACTCCCGCTTTTAAATTCGGGAAAGACAAGGATACGGGACTCTCTTTGGTCGTTTCACCCGGATTAACCATTCCTTTGCCTGTCAATCAAGAGTTTAATATAAGCTATGTTCCAAACACTCCCGGGGTATGGATACCTCAAAAATTCGATCATATAAAGAACAAGGGAGGTAAATCGTTATTTTATCATATTAAAAGTATGTTGAGCCTCGATATAGACCAGCGGTATATATTCTCTTTGGGGTATATATTTTCGAATTTTGATTTATATAGTGGAGGGCGAAACTTCATTGTAGAGGGGAAAAGGCTTAGTATGCCTCGGATTCGTTTTATGCATTCATTCTTTCTAAGTATCGGATATCGGTTTTAAATCGTTTCATACATTGTCTTTCTCGTTTAGCCCAAAAAGGGAGAGCTGTTTTTAAGGCTCCCCCTTTTGCATAAGCTTATATATAATAATGTATAGGATTTATCGAATTGCTTCTACTTCTTCCGTACGCAAAGGGATCTTCTTTCCTAATAGACGAGCGCCGTTCTCGGTAATCAGATAGTCTTCCTCGTTACGTATGCCACTGAAATCCTTATATGTAAACAACTTCTCGTAATTGATGAATTCGGTGAACTTGTTCTGGCCTCTCCATAAATCCATTAATTCAGGGATGAAGTATACACCCGGCTCGATGGTCAAGACAAAACCCGGTTCCAGCTTACGTCCCAAGCGCAATGACTTACGTCCGAATTCCGTACTCTTCGGTTGTCCGTTATAACCAACGTATACCTCTCCTAGATTCTCCATATCATGTACATCCAATCCCATCATGTGGCCTAGGCCACAAGGCATAAACATGGCGTGAGCACCGGCTTTTACGGCCTCCATCGGATCTCCTTTCACGAAACCAAGGTCCTTTAAACCCTCCATGATCACTTTACAAGACAACTCATATACATCCACGAAAGGAATACCCGGGCGCAAAGCCGCTACGGCAGCCTCATGGGCGGCTACTTGAATATCATAGATGTCTTTTTGACGGGTCGTGAACTTAGAGTCGGCTGGGATGGTGGACGACATATCTCCGGCATATCCCATCTCAGTCTCGGCACCGGCGTCCAATAATAGCATATCACCGCTCTTAATCATATGACTATGATCATGGTTGTGCAAGGTCTGCCCATTGATCGTGGCGATGATAGGGAAGGAGAGCTGGTAATTGTTGGCGAAAGCGACTTCCGCAACGGCAGCCGCTACATCCGACTCCCGGATTCCCGGACGTACGGTACGCATGGCAGTCAGGTGCATATCGGCGGTTACGATACAGGCTTTCTCGATCTCGGCAATTTCTTCCTCGCTCTTGTAATTCCGTTGGTTTACGACACCCATGATAAAAGGCACGGAAGGTTTCTCCGCACCGGGTACGATACCCAACCATTGGAATAACTTGATCTGGTGTTCCGCACGATACGTCGGCAGATAATGGATTGGCTGGCCTTTTTGCTGGGCATTCTTCAAATAAGTCTCGATCTCCTTAAAAGGACGGACTTCCTTGATACCTGCGGCCTCGCTCTTCTCTTTTAGGGTGGGCTGCGTACCCATCCATACAATCGCGTCTATAGTCAACTCATCGCCAAAGATGATCTCCTTATCGTTATCGATATCGATGATAGCGGATAACCCGGCGTATGGCAATCCGAAGAAATACAAGAAGGTAGAGTCTTGACGGAAGTGATACGTATTATCGGCGTAGTTCATCCCACTCTCGTCGTTTCCAAGGAATAGCAACAAACCGGAACCTATGGTTTGTTTCAGCTTAGCCCGGCGGGCCATATAAGTTTCTTTACTGAACATAAGGATTATTTTTTGTTAGTGTACCAAAGATAGTAATTAATGTAATATACTAGGCCGACATTCGAAATTATTTCTTACATTAGCCCATGTAAAATGTAACCTCTGGTACCTTATGAAGATTCAAAGAATTCAAGAACTTACCGATGCCTCCATCGTCTGTGGCTCAGAGAAACGGGAGAACGATGTGCAGTGCGCTTTTGCCAGCGATCTGATGAGTGACGTGCTTACGCTGGATTGTGGTGATGTGCTGTTGGTGACAGGACTTTGTAATTTGCAAACGATCCGTACTGCGGAGATGGCGGAAGTTTCTTATATACTTTTCGTGCGGGGGAAGAAAGTAACCCCGGATATGCTGGAGCTGGCTCGTGAGAACAATATGGTTCTTCTGGAGACGGATCATTCTATGTATCATACGGTCGGAGAGCTTTATAGCGCGGGGCTCCTTCCTATATATTGAGAAAGGAGGTCGTGAGATATGCTATTTAAGTTTGAGTTAGAGGGCGGTAATTTCTCGAAGGCGGGTTATGCGTCTAGCCAGATAAAGAAGGTCTTGAAGCAATTGGCTATCGATCCCCGGATCATTAAGCGGGTGGTCGTGGCGCTTTATGAGGCGGAGGTGAATATCGTGGCTCACGCTTGGAGAGGAACGGTTGTCGCTGAATTGGACGCTGATAAAATATCTTTGGAACTGAAGGATGAAGGGCCCGGAATTCCGGATATATCGCTAGCTATGCGTGAAGGGTATTCGACGGCATCCGAGGCCGTGCGTGAGATGGGATTTGGTGCCGGAATGGGACTTCCAAATATGAAGAAGAACGTAGATGAATTAACGATCGAGAGCCAAGTAGACGTAGGTACCACGGTACGTATGGTCACATGGTTTAATAAAGAAGGAGCGTAGACCATGGAGGAAGCTAATTTTTATCATGCCTTGAAGATTGACAATGACCGCTGTATAGGCTGTACGCATTGCATGAAAGAGTGCCCTACGGGAGCGATCCGTATTCGGGATGGTAAGGCTTTGATCCATAAGGATTGGTGCGTGGATTGCGGCGAGTGCTTGAAATCGTGCCCGACAGAGGCTATCTATGTGGAGCAGGATGACTTCCAGCGTATATTTGATTATAAATGCAGGGTAGCGTTGATGCCCACGGTATTTATCGGGCAGTTCTCAAAGTACACGACCGAGAAGGAAATTATCAGTGCCGTTATGGAACTGGGCTTTACCCATGTTTTCCAAGTAGAGTTTACCGCCGATATGATCCATAAGGAAATGGTACGGCAGATGGAAAACGCCGAGGAAAAACCGGTGATCAGTTCTTTTTGCCCCGCTATCGTCCGGTTGATACAAGTCCGTTTCCCTGCGCTGGTGGATAATATCTTATTGGTGAAAGCGCCGGTAAACGCCTCGGCCACTTATTATCATAAGATATTGGAAGGGCAAGGTGTTCCCTCGGAAGAGATCGGTATCTTTTATGTTACGCCTTGCGCGGCGAAAATCGCGGCGTTGAAGGGAGCGGAAGGTTATTCATCTACGATCAAAGGCGTGATAAATATGGATACCCTATATAATAAGGTATACCATATTCTTAAGAATCGCCCGAGAGGATATGAGCCGGAATGTGAGCTTCCTCCGCCATTAACGAAAAAAGAGATGCGATGGAGCCAGACAGGAGGGGAGGCCAAACATTTCTCCGGTCGTTGCCTCGCGATCGATGAGATCCATAATGTGATCGATTTCTTGGAACGAATGGAAACGACCAGCGAGGTACGTAACGTAGACTTTCTGGAACTGAGGGCCGTAGCGAACCGTTTCCTCACGGCCGAGCGTATCATGAAGCGATCCATGAACCGGGATAAAGTACCGATGATATACGCCGCCGATAATTTCGAGGCTTTATCCTATTTGAGGCAGCATATTACGATCCGTCCGGTGCAACCGAATCCCAAACGGTTGTACGATGGAACGATCGATGAGATGCTGAAGAAAATGGAGCAAGTGCGGAAATTGATGTGCTACCTACCGGGAATCGATTGTGGCGCTTGCGGCAGCCCGAACTGTCAAAGCTTGGCCGAGGATATCGTACGCCACGAGGTTCAATTCAGTGATTGCGTATTTATGCAACGTAATATGGAGAAGCACGGTAAACTAGACCAAGAGCATGCCTTCCGTATCGTTGAGAAGACATGGGGGAAAGATCGTTTAAATAAGGATTGTTATAAGAAAGGAGCTAAATATGAAGGTTTGTGATTTAGTGAAGATGTTGAATCTTACTGTATTTTGTGGAGAAGAGGGCCTTGATACAGAGATAACCGGAGGCTATACGAGCGATTTATTAAGTGATGTCATGGGACATATCGAGGAGGGTATGCTATGGATTACCATGCAAACCCATCAGAATATACTGGCCGTGGCTACTTTAAAAGACGTCTCCGCGGTATTGATCGTGAACGGAACCTCTCCGGATGATGAGACCTTACAAAAAGGTAGGGAAGAGGCTGTCCCTCTTTTAGGAACTACACGCTCCGCGTTCGAGGCTTCCGGTATGATTTACCGCTTATTACAGAATGAGAATGGATGAAACAGTATTTAGCTGATTTACATATCCATACTTGCCTGTCGCCATGCGGCAGTCTGGAAATGAGTCCATCGGAGATCGTGCGTCGTTCCTTAGCGAAAGGTTTGGATGCTATTGCCATTACGGATCATAATACGACCTTACAATGCCCGGAGATTCAATCCCTTGGCGAGAGATTCGGACTAAGGGTCTTTGCGGGCGTAGAAGTTACGACCCGTGAGGAAGCGCATTGTCTGGTTTATTTCCCGACCGATGAATCCCGTAAGCGATTCCAACGATATTTAGAAGAGCATCTCCCTCCAATTCCAAATGATCCGGAACGTTTTGGCGATCAAGTTTGGGTGAATGCGGAGAATGAGATTCTAGGAGAAGTACCCTATCTTTTGCTCTCCGCCTTGGATCAAAGTGTAAACCAAATAGCCGCTCAAGCACGTAAGGTGGATGCTCTATTTGTAGCCGCCCATGTAGAACGTCCGTCATTCAGCTTGATCAGTCAATTAGGTTTTATAGACCCCTGCTTATCTTTAGATGCTATTGAATATAATAATCAGCAAAGATACAGTAAGTTATTGTCTATTCACGGGTATTTGAAAGAGCAGACTCAATACTCAGCCTCGGATGCTCATTACCCCGAACAAATAGGTACTCAGCCCTCCATTTGGCAAACGGAGGAATTAACCTTCGATGGCTTACGAAAGGCTTTTGATCAAAAAGACAATCACTTAATTTTCGCCTCTCATGGATAATCTCTCGTTTCATATCACGGATATAACCGCTAATAGTATCAGAGCAAAAGCTTCTGATATAGAGATAGATATACAGATAAAGGACACATCCATATGTATTCGTATCGCGGATAATGGCTGTGGCATGGATCCGGAAACAGTCTCTCTGATCCGTAATCCGTTTTATACGACTCGCACGACACGAAAAGTGGGTCTAGGCTTACCTTTCTTGATACAAAACGCGGAGCAAACAGGCGGGAATGTGGAAATATCTTCCATACAGGGAAAAGGTACGGTAGTTGTTGCTTGTTTTGTCTCATCTCATATTGATTGTCCGCCTTTGGGAGATTTGGCGGGTACAATGGCTATGCTTATAGGCAGTAATCCAGACATAAACATTCATTTCTCATATCATTCAGATCTGGTTTCATTTGATATCAGTACGCGAGAGCTTAAAGAAATCCTAGAGAACATGCCATTAAGTCATCCGAAAGTCATGCTTTATTTGAAGGAGTTAATAGCGAATCAAATAGTTGCGTCAAGCTGAATTAATCTTTTCATATAGGTGATCTGATCTTTTCACAGCTGTGATACGATCTTTTCACATCCATGAAACAAACGTTTCACAGCCGTGAAAAGATCTGTGTCTTTACTTAAAGCAGCTACAAGCTTTGCTTGAATGCACTAATTTATCCTTATCTTGCTATTAATTTTATAATTCCCATTATGTTTAATAGCATTATGAACGATCAAAAAATGACTACTCCGATACATGATACACAAATAAAAAACCGCCTAGTAACCTTATATTACTAGACGGTTCCATTTATTCTGAAAGAAGAAATTACTTATTCATCTCTGCTTCAATAGCATCGAATTTATCACCCATATTCAAGTTGTAGTAAATACCTCTTAAAGCAGTCATATATTCTCTTTCTTCTGGTTTCATTTGGTGAGCTTTCTCAAAGTAAGGAAGAGCTTGCTTAAAAAATTCCTTAGCTTTGCCTAATTCCTCTTGATATTGTTTTGCGTCGTTGATCATATTAGCCTCACCTTGCTTGTTTACACCTTGGTTGTAATATACACGACCTAAGTTAGAGAGAGATTCGATATAGTCCGGATTGATCGCCAATGCTTTCTTGAAATACTCTTCAGCTTTAGCGTAATCTTTCAAACCAGTCTCATAAACACGGCCCATTACATCGTAAAGCTGTGGATTGTTGGAATCCTTAGCGATAGCTGTGTTCAAATATTCAATAGCTTTCTCATTTCTATTAGAATAGATGTAATTGTTTATAAGGCTCATTAAGAAATACTGTTCCTCGGGGAATTTATTCAAACCTTCTTCCAAAGTCTTCTCTAAATTCACGGTATCCTTAGCTTGCTCATACTCATAGCATAAGTATTGATATACCTCGCTTGCTCTATAATCCGTATTTTTAGCACGCTCTAACGCTGCGATAGCTTTTTGAGAATCGCCAAGTTGGGTCGCTGCTACAGCGGCATAGAACTGAACAGTCATGAAGTTTGAATCTCTTTCAGCGACAGCCTCACCTTTAAACATCGGCATATCAGATATTTTCAGGTATTGCTCGAAGAAATCGTAAGCTTTGTTATAATCTTTCTGATCGAAATAGTAAGCACCACCATTGATGTAATATACGTGGTTTGCTCCTAGGATACCTTTGATATCTTTCGTGAACTTAGGTTTAACTTTTCCTTTTTCATTAGGAAGTTGATCTAACTCATATGCTTTCTCAAAGTATGGCAAAATACTACCCAATGCCTCGTACATAACAGGCTCGTCCGGTTGTTGGCCCAAGACTTGTTTAGTTCTTTCGTTGCTGAACTGTTGATCCTCGATAAAACCGGCAACATACCAAGTTTTAGCGTCATCCTTTGTTTCTGGATTTTCCAAAGCTCCTTTAATAAGAGTTCTAGCTTCCGAGAAATCAGGAGTCGAACCCTTAGCTATACTTTGAGCCTCATTTACAGCTTTTTTCTGTGCAAAAGAGACCGATGCTGCGACACATAGTGCCACTGTTAATAATACTCGTTTCATTGTGATAGTAATTTTGAGATTAATATTTCTATTTGTTTAAAATTATTCAGTTATTTCTTCGTTATCATTTTGTTCGTTATCCTCCTCTGATTCCGGTAGATCAACATCAGTACCTAGACTAGCTTGATTCTCACTGAACTCTCTTCCCTCATTCTCTTGTCTGGCTTCTTGTTCCGCTTTTTGCTCGGCTATCTCCTCTTCACTCTCAGACAATACTTTACATACAGAAGCGATTTCGTCGTTGCGCTTTTCTAGATTAATCAAACGAACACCTTGAGTAGCACGTCCTATTACGTTTAAATCGGCCACTTTCATACGGATAGCGATACCCGACTTATTGATAATCATTAAATCGTTCTCGTCCGTAACATTCTTGATGGCAACTAATTTACCGGTCTTCTCCGTGATATTAATGGTTTTTACGCCTTTACCGCCACGATTCGTTATACGATAATCCTCGATAGAGGAACGTTTTCCATATCCCTGCTCTGATACGACGAGTACGGTCTCTTTTTCCTTGTCCTTGATACAGATCATACCAACGACTTCATCGGTATTATCCTCGTCCAAAGTCATACCTTTCACTCCGGAAGCCGTACGGCCCATTACACGTACCGCGCTTTCATGGAAACGGATCGCCCGGCCGTTACGGTTCGCTATGATCACCTCGTTGTTACCATTCGTCATACATACTTGGATCAAGCCATCGTCTTCACGCAATGTAATAGCGTTCACACCGTTTTGACGAGGACGGGAATAGGCCTCCAACAAGGTCTTTTTGATCACACCTTTTTTCGTACAGAATAATAGGTAATGAGAATTAATGAATTCCGTATCGGTGGTTAATTTCTTAACACGTATAAAGGCTTGTACCTTATCATCCGGCTCGATATTCAGAAGATTCTGGATCGCACGCCCTTTAGCGTTCTTAGCTCCTTCCGGAATCTCGAATACCTTCAACCAATAACATTTACCTTTTGCCGTGAAGAATAATAAGGTCGCGTGCATGGATGCCGGATAGATATACTCAACGAAATCCTCGTCTCTAGTCTCGGAACCCTTCGCTCCTACACCACCACGGCCTTGGGCACGGAACTCGCTTAACGGGGTACGTTTGATATATCCCATATGAGATACGGTAATGATCATCTCATCATCCGCGTAGAAATCCTCCGGATTTAATTCCTCAGAGGCGTAAACGATATCCGTCTTACGTTCGTCGCCAAATTTATCCTTGATTTCTAATAATTCATCTTTGATAACCTTCATGCAAAGGTCCTCATTCTCCAGAATCTCATTCAAATAAGCGATCAACTTCTCGATCTCCTCATATTCCGCACGCAATTTATCTTGTTCCAGACCTGTCAACTGACGAAGTCTCATCTCGACAATCGCACGTGCTTGAAGCTCAGATAAAGAGAAACGTTCGATCAAACGCTCGATAGCCTCTTGCGGGCTCTTGGAAGACTTGATAATCGCGATTACCTCGTCTATATTATCGGAAGCGATGATCAAGCCTTCCAATATATGGGCTCTCTCTTCCGCTTTCCTCAATTCATATTTTGTACGCCGGATAACGACCTCATGACGGTGCTCAACAAACGCCTTGATTAAGTCTTTTAAGTTAAGCAACCTCGGACGGCCGTTCACCAAAGCGATATTATTAACGCTGAATGAGGATTGCAGAGCCGTAAGCTTATACAATTTATTTAGTACGACACTCGAGTTCGCGTCACGTTTCACGTCAACTACGATACGCATACCGCTACGGTCGGACTCGTCATTGACATTGGAAATGCCATCGATACGCTTCTCGTTTACCAGGTCAGCGATATACTTGATCAACTCAGCCTTATTTACCAAATAAGGAATCTCGGTAATAATAATCTTCTCATGATTATTCTCCACCTCAATCTCGGCTTTACCGCGAAGGATGATACGTCCCCTACCCGTCTCGAAAGCGTCTTTCACGCCTGCGTAGCCATAAATTGTAGCGCCTGTAGGGAAGTCCGGAGCCTTGATATATTGCATTAAGCCCTCTACCTCGATATCTCCCTTGGCATCGATATAAGCGATACAACCATCTAATACCTCGCTCAAGTTATGAGTTGGCATATTCGTAGCCATACCAACGGCGATACCCGATCCACCATTTACAAGTAAGTTAGGAACACGAGTCGGTAATACGGTCGGCTCCTTCAACGTATCATCGAAGTTAAGCTGGAAATCTACCGTGTCCTTATCGATATCCCGGAGCATTTCTTCGGCGAGTTTACTCAGTCGTGCCTCTGTATAACGCATAGCGGCAGGACTATCACCGTCCACTGAACCGAAGTTACCTTGTCCGTCTACTAACGGATAACGCATAGACCATGTCTGGGCCATACGAACCATGGCGAAATATACAGACGAGTCGCCATGTGGATGATATTTACCTAAAACTTCACCAACTATTCTCGCAGATTTTTTATAAGGTTTGTCGGATGTGTTACCCAGTTCATTCATTCCAAATAAAATACGGCGGTGAACCGGCTTAAAGCCATCCCTAACATCAGGAAGAGCACGTGAAACAATGACAGACATTGAATAATCAATGTATGCCGATTTCATTTCCTCTTCGATGTTAATCTTAATAATTCTGTCTTGATCAACCATTTAGTTTTATATTAATTACACTCAATATCTCACCTCTGAAAAATTGCACTAAGGTAAGGTTTTTCCGTATACTACGAAAGAATTTGTCTTGAAATTTTGAGCCTTCGGGCTTTTCAAGGCTTATTAAGGAATAATGGCACGAAATTTGATGATAGTTGGAATAGATTATGTAACTTTGCGTAATCAGTACATATAATATAGTATGAAAAATTATTCGAAAAGATTGATTGACGTGATTGAGTATAGCCGTGAAGAAGCGGCTAGGCTCCAGAATAGCTATATCGGGCCGGAACATTTGATGCTAGGCATCATCCGGGAAGGCGAAGGCGAGGCAATGCGTGTCTTGCGAGAGCTACATACCGATCCGATGGATATTAAACGCAAGATTGAGCAAGAAATAAAGAACACATTCGATTCTGAGGATTCTGTCCAGCATGAGATCGCTATAAGTAAGACTACAGAACGTGTCTTGCGTATGAGTATGCTGGAATCTCGTTTATTCAAGGAAGATGAGACCGATACGGAACATCTTCTATTAGCGATATTGAAAGAGGAGTTTAATGTTGCTGCCAAGGTGTTGAACGATGCGGGTATTACTTATCGTTCCGCATATAATATATTAGTAAGCGGAACCGGTTTGAACAATATGGAGGAATTCGACGAGATCAGCGACGGATATACGGATGATGACGAAGATGACGAGGACGAAGGTTTCTCTTCTCGTCGTGAGGCATCTCGCCCCTCTTCCGGTACTGGAGCGGGAGCCGCTCAACCGAAATCCCCTAATGATACACCTGTTCTGGATAACTTCGGAACGGATATGACACGTGCCGCCGCAGAAAACCGTCTAGATCCGATTGTGGGACGTGAGAAGGAAATCGAGCGTTTGGCCCAGATATTAAGCCGTAGGAAGAAAAATAATCCGGTATTGATTGGTGAGCCGGGTGTGGGTAAGTCGGCTATCGTAGAGGGATTAGCTTTACGCATTATTCAGCGTAAGGTTTCCCGGGTGTTATTCGATAAGCGTGTGATTAGCTTGGATATGGCTTCTATTGTCGCCGGTACGAAATACCGCGGACAATTCGAGGAACGTATTAAGGCTATCTTGAATGAGTTATCGAAGAACCCGAATATCATCCTCTTTATCGATGAGATTCATACGATTGTTGGCGCTGGTTCCGCTTCCGGGTCTATGGATGCGGCGAATATGCTGAAACCTGCGTTGGCTCGTGGTGAGATTCAATGCATTGGCGCTACTACTTTGGATGAATATCGTAAGAATATTGAGAAAGACGGTGCGTTGGAACGTCGTTTCCAGAAAGTGATCGTTGATCCGACTACGGCGGAAGAAACTTTGCAGATCTTGCGTAATATCAAACCTCGTTATGAGGAGCACCATAACGTGATCTATACTGAAGATGCTTTACAAGCGTGTGTAAAATTGACAGAAAGATATATCAGTGACCGTAATTTCCCGGATAAGGCGATCGATGCTTTAGACGAGGCCGGTTCCCGTGTACATATATCTAATATCATTGTTCCGAAAAGTATCGAAGAGCTTGAGGCAAAGATCGAGGATACGAAGAATGAGAAATTAGCGGCCGTGAAATCTCAGAACTTTGAGTTAGCCGCAAGTTTCCGTGATAAGGAGCGTCAGTATTTATTGCAACTGGAGGCTGCGAAAGCTAAATGGGAACAAGAGCTTCAAGAACATCGGGAGACCGTTGATGAAGAGAAGGTCGCTGAAGTTGTTGCCATGATGTCCGGTGTACCTGTTCAACGTATCGCTAAGGCAGAGAATGTCAAGCTTCTGGAAATGGCGGACGTATTGAAAAGTAAGGTGGTTGGGCAGGATGATGCTGTTCAAAAGATCGTAAAGGCAATTCAACGTAACCGTGTTGGCTTGAAAGATCCGAATAAGCCGATCGGAACTTTTATGTTCCTAGGACCGACGGGTGTAGGTAAGACTC
>OHTE01000338.1_pt1 | contig 11785 bp, 10 predicted proteins | sample 1578881 | NCBI WGS metagenome assembly OHTE01 (sample SAMEA3879523, study PRJEB24766) | human gut metagenome | biome: human-associated habitat; feature: feces | place: USA | collected 1985/1987
AATGCCTGGACGAATGACATGACGGCCTAGTTCTAATTCAAAGCTGCGCAATACGGTATCGTTTAAGAAGGTGCCACCTTGTACAACGATTTCTTTTCCGATCTCTTCGGCACTTTTTGCACGAATAACTTTATACAATGCATTTTTTACGACGCTGATACATAAGCCGGCGGAAATATCTTCCATGCTGGCACCATTTTTCTGTGCTTGTTTAACACTGGAATTCATGAAAACGGTGCAGCGTGTACCTAAGTCAACCGGATGTTTTCCATGCAATCCCATCCGAGCAAATTCTTTGATTTCATACCCCATACTCTTCGCAAAGGTTTCAATGAAACTGCCACAGCCACTGCTGCAAGCTTCGTTTAATAAGATATCGTCAATGGAATCGTCTTTAATACGGAAACATTTCATATCCTGACCACCGATGTCGATGATAAAATCAACGTTGGGATTAAAATGCTTCGCTGCCTGATAATGGGCCATGGTTTCCACAACACCGATATCCAAATGGAAGGCATGTTTCATCAATTCTTCACCATAGCCGGTAACGGCAGCATGACTTATGGTAATGCGATCTTCCATCAAGTCATAAATCTGCAATAGTTCTTTTTGAATAACATCGACCGGGTTGCCTTGGTTATTGGCATAGCTTTCGTACAGAATGTTATCTTCTTCATCGATGAGGACAAGTTTGGTCGTCGTACTTCCAGAATCGATTCCCAACCATGCCTTTCCTTGATACTTATGAATATCTTTTCGATCCACATGGGCATTGGCATGGCGTTGGACAAATTCTTGATAGTCTTGTTCACTGGCAAATAAAGGAGGCAGACCGTCATTTTTGACTTTTTGTTGTGCCATCGTTTTCATTTTATGCAATAGCTCTTCATACGTATAGAGCACTGTCTCATTATCCGCATATACTGCACTTCCTAATGCTACAAAATAAGGTGCTAAAGCGGGGAAGTTTGCCTCATCTTCATTAAGGTGCAAGGTTTCTTTAAAACGCTTTTGTAATCCTTTTAGAAAATGCAGAGGTCCTCCCAGAAATAAAACATTGCCTTCAATGTTTCTGCCTTGTGCTAATCCGGCAATACTTTGATCAACGACTGCTTGAAAGATACTGGCAGCTAAATTGCTTTTTTCAACACCTTGATTGATTAAAGGCTGAACATCACTTTTCGCAAAGACACCACAACGTGAGGCAATTGGGTATAGGGTCGTATATTGTAACGATAGTTGATCCATCGTTTCCAAATCAACATCTAACAAGGAAGCCATTTGATCGATAAATGCTCCGGTACCACCCGCACATGTCGAGTTCATTCGTTCTTCTAAAGCGCCTTTTAGAAAGATGATCTTGGCATCCTCACCACCTAATTCAACGACTACATCCGTAGTTGGATAATATTTCTTGACCGCCTGTGCTGTCGCAAATACCTCTTGTACAAAGGGAAGCTGAGCTCCACTTGCCACCCCAAGACCGGCGCTTCCGGTAATGGCTATGGCAATTTTATGGCCAAGCAACAACGGTTTTAATTCTTCTATCTTCTCAACGCTCATTTCACGTACCCGTGATTTATGGCGTTCATAGCTTTTATAGATGATTTCATCTTGTTCATTTAATAGAACGGCTTTTAATGTAGTAGATCCTACATCAATTCCTAATTTATATGTCATGGAAATCCTCCTTACAAATACATGCGCTCAATCATTTTCAGCAGTACCGGTTCTACGCTGTCCATCGTATCAGGCTGCTCATAAAAGATGGCATGAAAACTAATGACGCCAATCATCTCCATCATCAGCATAAAGCGATTCATGGCATCTTTTCGACTCTCTTTTTCCTGATGAAAGCATTGTAAGAAAGCATCCAACTTTTCGATATGGGCTAAGACTTGTTCTCGATGCTTATCACAGTCAAAGATGGAGGTGATGTTTTTTTGGATCATCTTTAAGATCTTTGGATTATGGCGATAAAAGGAAATTAGCTCATTGGCAAATGCATGGCGCCAATCCATCATACCCTGACGGCTTTTCTCATATGATGCATTCATCAAATCATTCAAAGCTTTGCCATGTTTTTCAGTCAGGATCTGGGAGATCAGTTCTTTTTTATCTTTATAATATATGTAAAAGGTGCCTTTTGCGACATTCGCACGCCGCACGATATCATTGACACTGGTTGCCTCTACGCCTTGTTCGCTGAATAAAGCAACTGCAGCATTTTGAATACGGCTGCGTTTGTTTAACTCTTCCATATATTCACTTCCTTTTTTCATACATGTAACTAGTTTACCCCTTTAGTGACCACCGGTCAATAGATTTGATTTAATTTTTACCTGAGAGTGATATCGGTAAGTTTATGAAAACGTTTTCGCATAAATTTTAATAATTTATGTTTTTTTTCTTTACAACGTAACAATGTTTTGTTAATATATAAGTGTAATAAAACAATGTTACGCTAACAGCAGAGAGGTGGCTGATATGTATGAAATGCAACGAGCAAATGTATGCCGAAAATCTATCGATCAAAAAGGTGCATTTGTTAAACGAGCAATATCATCTGGAGTATTACAAAATGACAATGAGAAGAAGGTGAAACGACTATGGAGATTTCAAAAAAAGATTTATTAAAAGAAACCGGTATTTCTTATGGACAGCTATATCGTTGGAAACGCGAAGGTCTGATACCGGAAAGCTGGTTTGTGAAACGTCCTAGTCCTACAGGACAGGAAACCTATTTCCCGAAAGAACGGATATTAAAGCGGATCCGTGCAATTCAGCAGATGAAGGATACATATTCTTTAGAAGAATTAGCGAAGATGCTGACTCCTGAGGTTAGTAATCGCATGTTTACAGAAGAAGATCTGGAAGAATTCAGCGAAATTGATATTGAGGTAGCCGCCCTGTTTATGGATGTAATGGAAAAGGATTGCTTTTCCTTCTATGAGATTTTGGTGATGATGGTCATCAGTGAATGGAATCAGGAATATGCATTTTCCCAAAACACGCGGATGGCATTGATTCAATCCAGTGCCCATGCAATAACGCATATCCACTCACATGAATGGCGAATGTTACTTGTGCAGATACAAGAAGATCATTACGTGCTCGCTTTGCAGGAACCTGTAGCATCCACCAATCAGGATGTCTGGTATTGGCTTGATGAGCGTATGAAAATCTTGCGAAGTGTATCGTTACAGGAATTGAGTTCACAAATGAAAGTAAAGTATAAGGAAACGTTTGCGTTTACCTTTGATGAGGAGGTCGTTTCATGAGCAAGCATGCAAAAAATATTATCTGGGGATTGTTGTTGATTGCAGTAGGTGCAGGCTATTTAGGAGAGTTATTTGAATTGTGGAAGTTTACCTTATTTTTCCCCGGCTGGTGGAGTCTGTTTCTGATCTTACCTGCCTGCATCAGTCTGTTAAAATACGGTATTCAATTTATGATGCTGATGGTATTAAGCTTAGGAGTATATTTTCTGGCAGATGCGAATCACTGGATTGATTTTCGTTTAAGCGTGCCCCTAGTGGCAGCAGTTGGCTGTATCTGTGCAGGGTTACATTTATTATTCGCAAGGAGGACAAAATGGTATGAGTATGGATGTAAGGATTGATGGCTTTGGAACAATTACCGAAGGAGAATATGATCGTATCAAAATTGATGGTATGGGAAAGATAAACGGCAATATCAAATGTCATATGATTGATATTGATGGCACTTGCAATGCAGAGGGCAGTATTACGGCGGAGCAAATGGATGTGAATGGAATGCTGAAGGTTGCCAAAGATATCAGAGTGAATAAGTTGGATATCGATGGCATGGTAAAGTCAGAAAATGGCAAAGTCTATGCAGATGATATACGCGTAGATGGCATGTTAAAGAATGATGGAGAAGTGAATGCGGATAAGGTCATTATCAATGGCTGTGCCGTGTTGAATGATCTGTTTGGTGATGAAGTGGTCATTAATTTTGCCAGTGGCATTTTAGGTGTATTTGCCTTTGGCTTTGGCAAGAATTGGGGAAAAATGAATCATGCGAATACGATTGAATGTACAACATTGCGGGCAAGTAATATTCGAGCAAATTCTATTTCCGCAACGGATATTGTTCTACAGGGTGGCTGCGTAGTTGATTATGTGCATTGCAATGGTACATTGCGCTATGATGCAACCTGCCGTATTAAGAAAATCGAAGGCGATTGTATACAAAAAAGTATGTAAACACGTTTCATGCAAAGGAATCCCATTGTTTGGTCAAACAAAGGATTCTTTTCTTTTTTATAGGATGTTTGAAAAAGTCTTTCATCGTTATTAAAGATTTTATTTTATCAATAAGCAAGTTGTGGTAAGGATAGAGAAATGAAAGAAGAACGCTTTATCGATGCAAATCGCTATAAACTACAGTTGATGTGAAAGGATCATTTGATAAAACAGTTGCGATAAAGAAGACATCTTTGCTACCTAGGATGTATGTCATATCGCAAGCACGCAGGCACTATTTGGAAAATTGCTGCATCGAAGCAGGAAACATTCCCATAAAAACCTCTTCTATGCTATAATGCTGATGATAACGAGTGAGGGTTTTATATATGAAAAAAGAAAGTGAAACTTATAAAATATTGATGGTCATTGCAGGAGGCTTTATTTTCGCAGCGGGTGTTAACTTATTCATCGTACCTTTAAATTTATATAGTGGCGGAGTGATCGGTATTGCCCAGATCATGCGAACGATTATGATTCAATATGCGCATATCCCATTGCCTGCCAACTTTGATGTTGCCGGTATCATCAATTTCTTGATGAATCTGCCATTATTTATTTTGGCATATCGCAGCATTTCTCGAAAGTTCTTTGTGAAGACGCTTTTCTGTGTCATTGCGCAAACACTTGCTTTTAGTCTTATCTTTATACCGGAAACACCTATTTTAGACGATGTGCTCGCCAGCTGTTTGATAGGGGGCATCATCTGTGGCTTTGGTATTGGTATTGCGCTGCGTAGTGGTGGCAGTGGAGGAGGACTGGATATCTTAGGTGTTTATTTTACGCGAAAATTTGCCAATTTCAGTGTGGGAAAATTATCGATCATAGTCAATGCTTTTGTCTATCTGTTATGTGCTTTCCTTTTTGATGTGCCTACGGCTATCTATTCTATCTTATATATGACCTGTTTTTCTTTAGTATTAGATCGCACACATTATCAAAATATTAATATGACTGCGATGATTTTTACTAAGAATCAGGAAATTCAAGAAGCCATCATGAAAGAAACAGGAAGAGGTGTAACCTATTGGGATGGTGCCGGAGCTTATACGAAAACACAGACACGCATCCTTGTGACGGTGATTAATAAATACGAAGAACATCAGATTCGCCGCATTGTCGCCTCTTTTGATCCGAATGCCTTTGTGATTTTTAATGAGGGTCCTACGGTGAGCGGTAATTTTGAAAAGCGTTTGTGATCCTCTGTTATAAAGGCAAGCATGATATGGCAAATACAATAGAGGATAAACAGTTGTCGGCTTTATGGCAAAGCATTAAATTGTAATGATGAGGTTATTTCGTGTATACTTAAAGAGATACACACAAGGGAGTGAGTGATATGAATACAATCGTAGAAGTACGTCATGGAGCAATTTCTTTTAAAGAGACAAAAGCTTTAAAAGATGTCAGTTTCTCAATCAAAGAGGGAGAAATCTTCGGTTTTCTGGGTCCAAGTGGAGCCGGTAAAACAACAACGATCAAGCTGTTAACAAATCAGTTGAAGCCAAATCATGGAACGTTTTTGATCTTAGGGAAACCGGTGGATGAATTGCAGGATGAATTATATCAAAATATCGGTGTCTTATCCGATAATAGTGGTTTATATGAAAAATTAACGGTGTATGAAAATCTAAAGATTTTTGCCGATTTGAAGAAAATTTCAACATCGTATATTGATGAGGTTTTGCAGAAGACAGGATTGTATGAAGCAAAGAAGAAAAAGGTTGAGCATTTGTCAAAAGGGATGAAGCAACGCTTATTATTTTCACGTGCCATTTTGCATAAACCTAAGATCTTATTTTTAGATGAACCTGCGAGTGCTTTAGACCCTGCCAGCAGTGAGGCTGTATATGAGATGATCTTTGAATTAAATCGTCAAGGTACGACGATTTTCTTAACGACCCATAATATGAGTGAAGCCGATTTATTATGTCATCGTGTGGCTTTTTTAAATGAAGGGGAAATCAAAGAAATGGGAAGTCCAGATGAATTAAAATTAAAATATGCCAAAAATGAAGTTGTCATTTTGGATGATAAAGGCAATAAATACCATACAACAAAAGATACAGCAAGTCTGATGAAAACATTGGCAGCAATACAAGGCAATATTTTGCGTATAAATTCGGTAGAGCCTGATCTGAAAACAATTTTTCTTGATGTGACAGGGAGGGAATTATAATGAAACTGCGAATGCATACATTAGCTGTGCTTATCAAAAAAGACTTTCGTTTAATGTTTACGAATAAGAATATGCTGATCATGATCTTATTACCGATTGGCTTTGCTGTGTTATATCAGACCATATTTGGGGATGTTAAAGAAGCAGGCATGCCGCGTAACTTTGTTTTAACTTTATGCGAATTATTGAATCTTTCCGCTATTCCACTTACCGGTTTGGCAATGATGGTAGCAGAAGAGAAAGAAAAAAATACCTTGCGTGTCTTGATGCTGAGTGATGTATCAGCGCTTGAATATATTTTTAGCAAGATTATTTCCGTACTTGTCTTAATGGAACTCATCACAATCGTGATCTTCTTTATCACGGCAACGCAGCTTTCTTATTTGCCGATGTTTCTTCTAGTAACGACAGTGACTTCCATTTCCATGCTGTTGTTTGGTGCTGTTGTCGGATTGCTGTCAAAGGATCAGATGTCTACCAGTACCTTATCAACACCATTGATGATTCTGTTTTTGATACCACCGATGTTTCAGAATATGAATGAAGTGATTGATAAGATTGCCAGTATCGTACCGACGACCAAAATGATGGCGATTATTAATGATGCGATGAATGGTATGAGCATCTTAAGTCAAGAACATTTGCTGGATTTTGGAATTATTCTTGCCTGGATTCTCTTAGGTGTTGTGACATTTGCCATGATGTATCGTAAAAAAGGTTTTGACAACTAATGAAAGTGAACTTTTAATAAAATCATAAGTTAACCGGGTTGTTTAAGGATGAACACTATGCAGGATGCCTTTGAATCGGTTTAGGCGAAAAAAATCGTAGTGGAAACGAAGAAGCCTTTTACTGTTAAAGCAGAACAGAGCTGCTTTATTCAAAATGAGGATCAGATATTCGTGCATATCAAGTAGTATACAAGCCTTAAAAAATTGCATGTGTATTCGATAACAAAAGAAGATTGCCTACGCTTTTAATTTCACCGAGCAATCTTCCTTTTCTTTTTGTTTATCTTTTACTGCAATGTTCATTTTTCATACAGACGATACTGATTCTTACCGTTTTCTTTTGCCTCATAGAGTGCTTTATCCGCATTGTGATACAGCGAATCGAAGTTATCCAAATTGTGTATTGTCACAGCTACGCCAATGCTGGCGGATATTGTGTAGTGGCATAATCCTTGGCGTTTTGCGTTATGATAGATGTTCACAAGTGCTTCTGCTTTGGCTTGTGCTTCCTGCTTGGACGCAACTGCTTGTAAAGCGACAAATTCATCACCGCCGATACGACCGATGATTGCATCCTTTGTGAATTGATTTTTTAAGATATTAGCAAAAGATACGATGACTTCATCCCCAACTGCATGACCATAGGCATCATTGATATCTTTGAAATTATCAATATCTAAGATATAGAAAGCATAATATTGATCAATGTTTTGCATCAGTTTCTGTTGGATATAAGAACGTGTAGCGGCTTTGTTATATAGGGAAGTCAGAGAATCACTTTCCATTTTCTTCTTCATGAAGAGTTCTTTGCATTTTTCTTCATCAATATTTTGGCGATAAACAAACATACGAATGGACTGATCATCATCCCAATAGAAGATCTTAACGGTAATACGCATCCAATAGTAATGGCTGTCATTCCCATTATTGATCATAAAATCATATTGCGTAGACGTAACGCCTTCCTCATATAGCTGTAAGATATGCGCAGGATCAAAGACTGCCAAATAGCCAGCCCTAAATTCCGGTTTGATTTGTTTTTCAGCAATGATCTTTAAAGATTCATCATAAGGAGTCTTTCGAGGAATGCCCTGGCTATAGAAATAGTCTTCGGTAGCTTCACTGGCAGCACAGTTATGGGTCACATCAATTTCATATATAGTTTCATAAATCTGTTCGGTTTGCTGTTGGAAGATGGATTGATGTTTCATTTCTGTTTCCAGAGTTAAATGAATCAACTTCTTGTTATACTTGCGTACGATATACGTAATAACACCTAAGACAAGAATAATAACAATCAAAATGATAGCAAAACCAATGCCTAACTGCTGATGCATGGAATGCTCTAATTGTGCTGTATCGCGATCAATCAGTAATTGCCATTGTATAGTATTCAAAGGTTGCCGGATAAGGTAACCGCTGTAAGGTTTTTCGCTGTACCAGAAAGAAACACTCTCTTCCTTTTCCTTCATTAATTTTGGTAAGAGGGTTTCATAGCGTTTGTTTTGTGCTAACTTTTGTTTTTGATAACCGGAAATATTCGTAGAGAGTTGAAGGGTGCCGTTTGCATCAATCAAAAAAGCTTTCACATTAAAATTTTTCTCATATTGCTTCAACAGCTCTTGCAGATGTTCAATGCGAAAACCAACACCAATAACGCCAATTATATGCTTATTAACATCTTTTAGCTTACAATTGATAAACACGGTAATTTCATTTTTCTTCGCTTCATCATTATCAATATTAATGCTGTAATCATTTTTGCTGTTAAGGAATTCATAATACCAGGTGTTTTCCGGATTACCTTTTGTAAGGATTCGATCAATGCCATCAAAATGATAATAGCGTTTTGTTTTGGTAGATACTAAAAAGACGGAATCAAAATTGTATTTCACTTTATAGGCATGCAAATAATCGGTGATTGTTTTTACAAAGTTGGCATCATCTGTAAGCGCATTTTCATTTTTCATATGCTGTATTAAAAAGGTATCATTGGCCATGGTTAAGGAGATGTTGATAGGTTTTGTAAATAGTGAATCTATTTTATGATAGATGCTTTCACTACTCAGATCCGAAATATGTTCGATATCTTTTTTTAGCATGGTATGATTACTGTTATAGCTGACAAAGGAAGTAATCAAGTAACCGATAATAATGATAATACAGATAAATATATTTGTTTTTGCAAGTATATGTTTTTTCATAAGAACCCTCTTAACTCTTTTTCATTATTATACGCTCATTTTCTTTACATTTTAAAAAATATCAAACTCTTTTTGAATTTATTTTTCACGATTATCTTATGGTGAAAAATATTATCCTTTCTTTCAATGCGCACTTATATTATAATAAAGCTTGGTTAGAGAGGATGGATTCTATGCCTGATTTTATTGTAACACCTTTTACATTCGAGGATTTGGCAAAAGTTAAAGCGCATGGCGCAGATAGTGTTTTGATTGGCACACCATTTTTTTCTGTTCGCTGCGTATATGCTTTTGCAGTGGAGGAATTACAAGCAATAAAGAAAGAATGTGAACGGCTTTCCTTACGCATGTATGTGGCCGTAAATCGCTTTTTTGTGGAAGAAGAATTACCGGCGTTACGTCAGCATTTACATTTATTGAAAGAATTAGATGTGGATGGTATTTATTATGGCGATGAGTGTGTATTGTTAGAGGCAGAACATTTTGACTTAAAGAAAAAGCTTATTTACAATCCGGATACGTTAATTACAAATCACAGTGATGTGCAATATTATTTAGATGAAGGTATTCAGATGGTTACTATTTCTAAGGAAATTACCTTGCAGGAGATGTGTGAAATTGGGCGACTCACGGATGGTGAATGTGAGGTTATTCTCCATGGTCGTTTGAATATGATGCATAGCAAACGTAATTTATTAAGCAGTTATATGTCTTTTGTAGGAAAAAATGAGCAAGTACGCAATAACTATGACTTATATTTGATGGAAGAAAATCGTGAGGAACATATGCCCATTGTGGAAGATGAAACGGGTACACATGTATTCACCGGTTTTACGCTTGCGAGCTTTGAAGAAATTCAGGAGCTGTTAAATAGTGGGATTCGTCATTTTCGCATTGACGGCATGTTTCATGATATCGCTTATGTGTTAGAAGCATTGGATCTTTATCATGCCATTCTGAATAAGGAAAAAGACGCAAAAGCGGTTTTTAATGCTTATGCTAAAAAGTATGAGGAAGATCACGTGACACACGGTTTTTATTATACCAAAACGAGCAAGGTCAAAGAGGGCTAAAAACGTCATAAAAAATACGATATAGGGCATCTCAATTTATTGGTTTATTGAGATGCTTTTTTTGTGTATTTTGACATAAAAACGGTCATTTTTTACATTCAGTTTTGTGTTTGTTGTTATTTTTATATAATTCTCATGATAAAGAAAGGTGAGAATGTTTATGAAATTACAAATGAAGAAAGTAGTTGCCGGGCTTTTGTGTTGTACATGTTCCATTACAACGGTGTTAAGCGATTTTACGATTGCAAATGCAATGCAAAAGGCTACCGGATTATCATCTGATCATCAATTGGCAATGAAACAGATGAACAAGAAAATTGTTACTGCCATGGAAGTTGTATCAGATTATGTTGAAAAAGAAAGCTTGGATGAGCAAGTCATCCTGTCAACAAAACCTTTACAGTCGGTCAAGACAGCAAGTGACTTTATCATGTCTGGAAGTACGCTGGTGAAATATCAGGGAAATGCTGCTGCGGTGGTCATACCGGAAAACGTTACAGAGATAGGATATGAAGCTTTTAAAGATTGTATAACCTTACAAGAAGTCAGTTTCCCATCAAGATTACGAAGTATTGATTATGGGGCGTTTATGGGGTGTGTAAACTTAAAGAAAGTTGATTTGCCTGATTGTCTTCGATATTTAGGTGCTGACGCTACAGAAGGTGTATTTGAAGGTTGTACATCATTACATGAAGTACATCTTCCAACAGAATTAAACACTTTAGGTGCAAATACTTTTAAAGGATGTACCTCTTTAACAACGATCCAAGTACCGAAAGATATAGAAACGGTTGGTGTTAGTAATTTTGAAGGTTCGGGATTAAGAAACGTGATTTTTGCTGATAATATTAAAAAAATTCCTGCTTGGTTATTCAATGATTGTAATACATTAACAAGTATTGAAATTCCTGAAACAGTAATTGAAATCGGTTATGAAACATTCCGAGATTGTAATAATTTAACAGATATTACGTTTTCAAATAAGTTAAGAACAATTGAAGCAGGTGCTTTTCGAGGCTGTAGCAATTTGAAAAAAATAACATTGCCAAATTCGTTAGTGGAATTAGGTTCAAATGCGGATTCAGGTGTATTTGAAGATTGCATATCGTTAGAAGATATTACATTATCTGATAATTTAAAGGTTTTAGGTGCTAAAACATTTTATGGTTGTACGGCACTTACAGATATTGTAATTCCTAAGACTTTAGAAGAAGCTCATCCTTATATATTCACAAATTCCGATGTGCAAACCGTGACATTAGAAGAAGGTATGCCGAAAGTCCCGGGTTTCTTATTTTCCGGTTTTGCTACATTAGAAAGTATCGTA
>OHTE01000342.1_pt1 | contig 11766 bp, 10 predicted proteins | sample 1578881 | NCBI WGS metagenome assembly OHTE01 (sample SAMEA3879523, study PRJEB24766) | human gut metagenome | biome: human-associated habitat; feature: feces | place: USA | collected 1985/1987
TGCACCCCGTGTCGGTGGAGTACCTGTTCGAGGGCGACAAGGCCATCTTCTACTTCGAGGCGGAGGAGCGCGTGGACTTCCGCGAGCTCGTGCGCGACCTCGCGGGCGTGTTCCGCGCGCGCATCGAGCTGCGCCAGATCGGCGTGCGCGACGAGAGCAAGATGATCGGCGGCCTGGGCATCTGCGGCCAGCCTTTCTGCTGCAGCCGCTTTTTGAAGGATTTCCAGCCCGTTTCCATCAAGATGGCAAAGGAGCAGGGACTTTCGCTGAACCCCACCAAGATCAGCGGTGCCTGCGGCCGCCTGATGTGCTGCCTTGCCTACGAGGAGAGCGCCTACGAGTACCTGAACAGCATCATGCCCATGGTGGGCAGCACGGTGCGCACCCCGGACGGTCTGGGCACTGTGCTGGAGGTGAACCCGGTGTCCGGCTACCTGCGGGTACGCTGCGGCACCGAGAGCCTCGCACCCCGGTACTACAAGGTGGGCGTGTGCGAGTATGTGAGCGGCGGCAAGCGCCCGCCCCGCCGTCCCGACCCGGACGATGATTACTCCGGCGTGCGCAACCCCGCCCCGGTGGTGGCAAGCTCCGACGACGAAAAGCGCCCCGCCTGCCCCCGCCGCCGCGCAAGCGAGAAGGAATGAACATCCGGGCGGTTAGTATTATAAAACTAACTAGGCTTCGTGATTTTCGCTAAAAATCTCCGGCAATTTTGGCTATAAGTTAGGCCGTGCTTTTGTGCAACCCCACAAAATATTTTATTTTGTGGTTGTGGCAACACGGTTAGTCTTGCCTTTTCCGGCCTGCTTTGTTAGAATGCAGACAAGGATACAAATTCCGGGGGGCGTGCGTGGCCGTGCCAAGGTACGTTTCTTCATACATTACATCGGCACGGGATAAAAAAGGAGAGTTTATTATGGCACACAAGGTTTCTGACGCATGTGTTGGCTGCGGCGCTTGCGAGGGCGCTTGCCCGGTTGGCGCTATCACCATCGAGAACGGCGCTGCAGTTGTGAACGCTGATTCCTGCATCGATTGCGGTGCTTGCGAGGGTGCTTGCCCCACTGGTGCAATCGCTGCTGAATAATCAGTAGTTTTTGCTGAAAACGCATCAAAAAGGACTGCTGCACATCTGTGCAGCAGTCCTTTTTTGTGGTATCATAAAGTAAATTCATGAAAAACGCAGTTCGGCGCGTCCGCAGACGCGCCGAACTGCTGAATCAAAAACATTTTTCCGCTGCACATGGCCAAAGCACACGCGGCGGCCATTCCTGATCGTCCACCGCAAAAGAGGCACTGCACAAAATGCTGTGCAGCCGCCCCGCTTTTTGTTTCATGCACAAATTCCGCAGGAAAATACCCTGCATTTTTTGGAAGGGAAACGACACACTGTCTATGGAACATTCTACGGAAGTTTTGTATAATAGAACTATGGTCTACTGCACCCCGGAGCACCGGTTCGGCTCGGACGCGCTGCTGCTGGCACGCTTCTGTGAGCCGAAGCGCAGCCAGAAAGCCGCAGACCTGTGCTCCGGCTGCGGCATCGTGGCGCTGGAATGGCACGACCGGGGGCACCGCGGCCCCTGCACCGCGCTGGAGCTGCAGCCCGAGGGCAGCGCTCTGCTGGCGGCAGCGGTGGAAGAGCAGCAGCTCACCCACATCATCCCCGTCTGTGCCGACCTGCGCACATGGCGGCAGGACGAGGGGCAATTTGACGTGTGCGCGTGCAATCCCCCTTATTTTACCGAAGGGCCGCAGAGCAAGAACGCCGCCCACGCCCTTGCCCGGCACGAAAACACCTGCGCTTTGGAGGATGTCTGTGCCTGCGGCTTCCGGCTGTTGAAGGACGGCGGGCGGCTGGCGCTGTGCCACCGCCCGGAGCGGCTGGCTGAGGTGCTTGCCGTGCTGCGCGCCCATCGGCTGGAACCCAAGCGGCTGGCCTTTGTAAAGAACGCCCCGGAAAACGCTCCGTGGCTGTTCCTTGTGGAAGCCCAGAAGAACCGCAGGACCGGCCTGCGGGTAGAGCCGGACGTGCTCATCCGCGCCGGAGCGGCGCTGTACGGACGATAAATTCAGGAGGTAATTATGGCAGGAACTCTCTACATCGTGGCGACCCCCATCGGCAATCTGGAGGATATGCCGCCCCGGGTGGCTGCCACCTTTGGCGCGGCCGACTTTATTGCCGCCGAGGACACCCGCGTGACCATGAAGCTGCTGAATTATCTGGGGCTGAAAAAGCCCATGGTCAGCTACTACGAGCACGCCTTGCAGAAGGGCGAAGCCATTTTGCAGCGCATCGAGGCAGGGGAGAGCTGTGCCTTGTGCAGTGACGCCGGCATGCCCTGCGTGTCCGACCCGGGCGAGGTCATCGTGCGGGACGCACTGGCGCGGGGCATCAAGGTGGTGCCCATCCCGGCCGCTTCTGCCTGCGTTACCGCGCTGGCGGTCTCCGGACAGGACACCTCCCGCTGGGTGTTCGAGGGCTTTCTGCCGGTGAACCGCAAGCAGAAAAAGGAGCGTCTGGCCGAACTTTTGCAGGAAAAGCGCACCGTCATCTTTTACGAAGCGCCCCACAAGCTGCGCACCACGCTGGACGATCTGACCGCCGCCTTTGGCGCAGAGCGCAGCATTACCCTGTGCCGGGAGCTGACCAAGCTCCACGAGGAGATCTGGAAAACCACTCTGGGCGAAGCCGTGGAGCACTACCGCGCCGCCGAGCCCCGGGGCGTGATGGCGGGTGCGCCCGCCGGTGCCGCCGAGGAAGAGGAGCTGACCCTGGAACAGGCGGCGCAGCGCGCTTTTGCGCTGACCATTGAGGGTTTCAGCGCTTCTGCCGCCGCCAAGGCTGCTGCGCAGGGCACAGCCTATTCCAAGAGCGAAGTGTACAAGCAGCTGCTGCTGTTGCAGCAGACTGCCGAATGAGTATAGAGGAGGATATCTTTCCGTGACAAAACTACTGGTCCTGAGCGACAGCCACGGCGCGCGTGACGCCATTAAGCGCATTTTGAACAAAGAGCAGAACAACGTGGATGCTGTGATCTTTTTGGGGGACGGCCTGCGGGATCTGGAACAGGCGCTGGCCTTTTTCCCCCATCTGCGGGTGTATTCCGTGGCCGGCAACTGCGATTACGGTGCGCTGGAGCCGCTGGACGGCTTGGCGGGCTTCGATCAGACGGTGGTTTTCTATACGCACGGCCATATGTACGGTGTAAAATACGATTTGGATACACTGGCAGATGCTGCCGCCGCCCGGGGAGCCGAGGTGGCACTGTTTGGCCACTCTCACATTCCCCACGCAGAGCAGCGAGGCAAGGTGTTTTTGTTCAACCCCGGCTCCTGCGGGCGCTGCTACACCGGCCCGGACACCTACGGTCTGCTGACGCTGGAAAACGGCGCAGTGACTGCCTATGAGCACAAAGAGGTACCCAAGCAATGAGCATCAACGAGGTGCGCTATCTGCCGGAATGCGGCAGCACCAACGCCTATGTAAAAGAACATTTTGAGGAGTTCGGCCCGGTGGCGGCGGTATATACCGAAAACCAGACCGCCGGACGCGGGCGGCTTGGCCGCAGCTGGGTAAACGCCGAGGGCAAGGCGCTGTACTACACGGTCGCCATCAAGGAGCCGCTGGCGCAGCCCGCCACCCTGCCGCTGCTGGCAAGCCTTGCGGTGCGCCGCCAGTTGCAGCTGCGCTACGGCGTGGACTGCCAGATCAAGTGGCCCAACGACCTTTTGCTGAACGGCAAAAAAATCGTGGGCATCCTGTGCGAGAGCGTAAGCTACGGCTACCAGCAGCAGGGGCGGGGCATTTTGTGCGGCATCGGCATCAATCTTGCCCAGCCCCAAAGCTATTTTGACGCTGCCGACCTGCCCCACGGCACCTCGCTGGCCTTGCAGGGCGCTGCGGTGGATCTTGCCACCGACCCCGCATGGCTGGCAGAAGGGCTGACCGACTTCGGCTTTGACCGCAGCCTGTACACCTTTGCCCGGGACGGCTTTGCGCCCTTCCGGGAGGAGTACAAGGCTGCCTGCATCAATCTGGGCCGCCGGGTCACCTTTGACCTGCCGGACGGCAGTCAGGGCGCAGGCGAAGCCGTGGATGTGGACGCCGAGGGGCGTTTAGTGGTGCGCACCGATGCCGGGGAGCAGCACGTTTTCACCGGGGAAGTGTCGGTGCACGGCATCTACGGAGCAGTATAATTATAAAAGGGGCAGATGCACAACCGTGCACCAGCCCCTTTTATCTTTGACAATTTGGAATGCGCGCCGCGTTCGCTTTGCGCATAATCAGCGGAAAAATTATTTTTAATTTCGCGTTTGGAGCGACTGCGTTTGCGGAGCGCAGCGCAGCAATGAAAGCCCCAGTGGGGCTTTTAAGCGGCAGAGCGGTCTGCGTTAGCAGATGGAGGGGCTTTGCCCCGACAAGCTCTGCGGAGCGCTCCAAACGCCTTTTCACGAGAGGGGTTATCTTCTCTTTTTCATCTGACGGCGGCGCTGGTTGAGGGTCAGCCCGCCGCCGCAGCGCAGGGTGACAAAGCCCAGTGCGCACAAAATCAAAATCAGGGCGCAGAGCAGCAGCAGGGTGGCCTTGATATCAGTGCGGAAATCCGACACATACTCCCGGTGGGTCACAAGGTCTACCTGTCCCACCTCGTAGCCATCCAGATAGACGGTGGCGGTGCCCAGCTTCTGCCCCTCCTTGACGGTAGCGGAGACGCTCTCGGGCAGGTCGAAGGAATAGCTCACCTTATCATCGCTGTGGCCGTAGCCGCTGACCGGCGCGGCGGCGTACAGCTCCACAGCCGGCTCGGTGCGGCACTTGTTCAGGTCTACGGTGGTCAGCACGGTTTGGGAATCCACCAGCGGCCGGTCGGCAAAGCTGGCAAAGGCCCAGTCAAAAAGGTCGTCACACGCGGTAAACAGGTGATCCAGCGTGTCGCAGCCAAGGATCACCAGCCCGTAGTTGTGGCCGTCCTGCTGGGCAAAAGCCACGATGCAGCGGCCTGCCAGCGTGGTAAAGCCGCCCTTGACCCACTTGACATACTCCCGGTAGTTAGCGCTTTCGCTGTTCATCAGGCTGTTGGAGCTGCTGATGGTGTGCTCTGCCTTGCGCAGATTGGTGGCTGGCAGCACATAGCTGGCGGTGCCCGCCACCTGTGCAAAGGTCTGGTTCTCCGCGCAGGCGGCGGCGATCTTTGCCAGATCCTGCGCGGTGGACACGTTGCCGTAATCAAACAAGCCGTGGGCACAGGTAAAGTTTGTGCCGGTGCAGCCCAGCTCCGCCGCCTTGGCGTTCATCTGCTGCACAAAGCCCACCACGCTGCCCCCCACGTCCCACGCAATGACGCTGGCGGCGTCGTTGGCGCTGACGATGAGCATGGCGTTCAGCAGGTCGATGCGGCGCACAGTCTCGCCGATGCGCAGCCCTATGGTGGTGCCGTTGGCGTTCTGGATATCCTTGAACTCCTGCGTTAAATCGGTGGGCACGGTCACTTCACCGTTCAGGTCCTTGCCGCTTTCCACCAGCAGCAGGGCGGTCATCAGCTTGGTCAGGCTGGCCACATATTTCTGCTGGTCGGCGTTCTGGCTCAGGATGGTCTTGCCGGTGTCCGCGTTGAACAGATACACTGCCTCAGTCTCTGTTGCAGTCTGGACGGGCATGGGGTATACTGCAAATACCGGCAGCACTGCGCTGACGGCAACCGCCAGCGTGAGCACCAGTGCCGCCAACCGGCGGCAGAACGTGTTGTGAAGCATGAAGGTACCCCCTTGAATCCCGCTCCGGCAAAACCGGCGCGCACATTTTTGTTCCTTACTTATAAGAATACCATAAAAGAACCAAAAGAGAAAGGTGGTTTTTAACAATGTTCTTATCCTTTTGTGGAAAAACGCCCCGCGATGAGGGCGCAGCCTTTGTAGCCCCCAGCGCCACTGTGCAGGGAGATGTGGTTTTAAAGCCCGGCTCCACCGTCTGGTACGGTGCGGTGCTGCGCGGGGATGACGGCACGTTGACCATCGGCAAAAACAGCAATGTACAGGATAACGCGGTGCTGCACTGCGACATCGGCGGCTGCGTGACCCTTGGCGAAAACGTCACGGTAGGGCACTGCGCACTGGTGCACGGCTGCACCGTAGGGGACGGCAGTTTAATCGGGATGCACGCCACATTGCTGAACCACTGCGTGGTAGGCAAAAACTGCATCATCGGGGCAGGAGCGCTGGTGCCGGAAGGTATGGTCATCCCGGACAACTCGGTGGCGGTGGGCGTGCCCGCCCGGGTCATCAAGCAGGTGAGTGCCGCGCAGGTGGAAGCCAACCTGCACAACGCCGCGCATTATGTAGAGCACGGAAAGCTGCACGCAGAGCAGATGAAAAACGGGTGAGGGCTTCCTCAAACGTTTCATTTTGTATTTTTTTCGCAGTGCGGTACAAAGTTTCAAGAACTTTTTTGATTTTTCACAGAAATGTAATGACTTTTTTCGTAAAATCGGGTATACTGTATCTTGCAGGGACAGTGGGGCCGCAACCACTTCCCCGCACATGATTCCTCCTCACACCAAAGCAATACCCCAAAACAAGAGTCCCCTCCGGTGTACCGCAAGCGCCGGAGGGGGTTCTTGTTGTTTCGTTATTTTTTTCAAAGGGTACGAAGCTTTGCCGCAAACACCGAGAGCACCACTTTGGGGTTCACCTGTGCGCCCAGCCGCTGCAGGGCAGCGTCTGCCAGACGTACCGCCTGCCGCGCCTGTGTGCCCTGCACCGGGGCGCGGGGACTGCTGCGCAGACCAGCTGCTGCCACGGCGCGAAAATCGGTCAGCAGGGCGGCGGCAGCGGCTTTATCCTTTTCGTAGGCGGCAAGCAGCACAGCGGCGGTGTAGCTATCGCGGGCGGCAGCGGCGCGGGCAAGCTCCAGCGCCTTTTCCACCTGTGCAGCGCGGGCTTCGTCCCGGGCGACCGCCAGCACCGTGCCAATATGACCATCGAACAGCTCACTGTACAGTGCGGCTGTTTTTTTATCCACCCCCTGCGCCGCGCAGTAGCGGGTGCAGTCGGCAGGGGACACCGGCGCCACCGCAAAGCTGACGCAGCGGCTGCGGATGGTGGGCAGCACACTGGCCAGCGAATCCGCCGTGAGCAGAAACAGCACCCCCTCCGGCGGCTCTTCCATGACCTTGAGCAGGGCGTTGGCGGATTCCTCGTTCATCCGCTCCACATGGTACAAAAGCACCGCGCGCCCCTCGGCGGAAAGGCTGGTGTTGAAAATTTCGCTGCGCATGGCGGTGACCTGACCCACCAGATACTTCCCGCCGCTGCCCATGCCGGACACCGAAATGGCTTCCCGCACGATGCCGGTCTCCACCGTGCCGCTGTCGCGCTTACCGGCTTTTGCCACGGCGCGGCAGCACTCGCCCCGCAGCAGTGCTTCGGCGGCGGCACCGCCGGCGGGGTAGAGGTAGTCGGCGGCGATGCAGCGGGCGGCAAAACCGGTGCCAAGCCCGGCTTCGCCCACCAGCAAAACGCTATGGGTCAGCCGCCGGGTGGCCAGCATCTGCTGCACGCTGGTTTTCAGTTCTGCGTTGCCTTCCATGCGGTCCAGCATCATGATGGGGGTACTCCTTTTGTGAGACGTAAGACGATTTAAAATGCGCTCCGCTTCGCTCTGCGCATAATTTAAGGAAAGATTATTTTTATTTCGCGTTTGTCGCGCTCTGCGGAGCGCTCCAAACGCTATTTTCACGGAGAGGGGTCGTAACCCCAAACTGCATTTGCAGCGCCGCTTTCTACGAAAGCGCGGCGCTGCCGGAAAGGCTTTGACTGAGAGGTTTTTTGCAAATTCATCAGATGACTTTTTCTTCTCTTTTTTCTCAAAAGCCGCTTTGACGGCTGATTTTGGGCAAAATTCGCCCGGATTTGGGCAGTGTGCATGATGTATCCCAGAGTTTTTGCACAAAAAGTAGGACATACCCGTGACAACTTGCAAAGAGACGTCTGCGGATTTACAATAAAATCACAAAAGGTCCAACAGAAAAAAGGACGAAAGCAAGCAGTATTTGGAGGTAATGAATATGGAGTTGCGTTCACAGGAAGTCCGCACTTTAGCACCCGAGAACGACCCCCTGAAAATGGGTATGGGCTGGAAGGTCGAGGATCTTTCCAAGCCCCAGATCATGGTGGAGAGCACCTTCGGCGACAGCCACCCCGGCAGCGCCCATCTGGATCAGTTCGTCAAGGAGGCCGTGCAGGCGGTCAACGACAACGGCGGCAAGGCGGCCCGCTATTTTGCCACCGATATGTGCGACGGCATCGCACAGGGTCATGACGGCATCAACTACTCGCTGCCCCACCGTGACGCCATCGTCAATCTGGTGGAGGCACAGGCCAACGCCAGCGTCTACGATGGCGGCGTGTTCATCGCCAGCTGCGACAAGTCCGTGCCCGCCATGCTGATGAGCATCGGCCGTTTGAAGGACATGAGCGCCATCGTGGTCACCGGCGGCGTCATGGAAGCCCACACCCTGCCCAAGGAGTATGTGGTCAACGACCCTGCCTGCGCCATCAACGAGCTGCTGACGCTGGAGCAGATCGGCAAGTTCGATGCATGGGAAAAGACCGGCGTCATCCCCAACAGCCAGCTGGATTACTACAAACACAACGCCTGCCCCAGCTGCGGTGCCTGCTCCTTTATGGGCACCGCCTCCACCATGCAGATCATGGCCGAGGCACTGGGCCTGATGCTGCCGGGCACCGCCCTGATGCCCGCCACCGCCCCGGAGCTGAAGCAAGCCGCCTACGATGCCGGCAAGCAGCTGATGGAGCTGGTCAAGAAGGGCATCACCGCCAAGGACATCGTGACCAAGAAGAGCTTTGAGAACGCCATCATGGTGCACGCCGCCATCTCCGGCTCCACCAACGCCACCATGCACCTGCCCGCCATCGCCCACGAGTTCGGCATTGAGATCGACGCCGACACCTTTGACCGGATGCACCGCGGCGCACACTACCTGCTGAACATCCGTCCCTCCGGCGACTGGCCCGCACAGTACTTCTACTACGCAGGCGGCGTGCCCCGGGTGATGGAGGAGATCAAGTCCATGCTGCATCTGGATGTGATGACCGTCACCGGCAAGACGCTGGGCGAGAATCTGGAGGAGCTGAAGAAGAACGGCTTCTACCAGCACTGCGATGCCATTCTGGCAGAAAAGACCGCAGGCTTTGCCCGCCCGGTCAGCCGCGAGGACATCATCCACAGCTTTGATAACGCCAAGGGCACCGACGGCAGCATCGCCATCCTGAAGGGCAACCTTGCCCCGGAAGGCTGCGTCATCAAGCACACCGCCTGCCCCAAGAATATGTTCGAAGCCACCCTGCGCGCCAAGCCCTACGACAGTGAGGAGGCGTGCATCTCCGCTGTGCTGCACGGCGAGGTGAAGCCCGGCGACGCCATCTTCATCCGGTACGAGGGCCCGCGCGGCAGCGGTATGCCCGAGATGTTCTACACCGGCGAGGCCATCTGCGCCGACCCGAAGCTGGCTTCCAGTGTAGCGCTGATCACCGACGGACGCTTCTCCGGCGCAAGCCGCGGCCCGGTCATCGGCCATGTCAGCCCGGAGGCTGCCGTGGGCGGCCCCATCGCACTGGTAGAGCCGGACGACCTGATCCAGATCGACGTGCATAACCGCAAGCTGGCCATCGTGGGCGTGAAGGGCGAGCCCAAGACCCCCGAAGAGATGGACGCCATCCTTGCCGAGCGCCGCGCCAATTGGAAGCCCAAGGCTCCCAAGTACACCAAGGGTCTGCTGAAACTCTACTCTCAGCACGCCGTCAGCCCCATGAAGGGTGCATACATGGAGTAAACTGCTCCGCACAAATAACAAAAAGTAAACTGTCCGGTGCGTTTTTCCGGACGGCTTGGATAAGTGCAACCAAAAATCACGAAACGGAGGAAATTTCTATGACAGCAGTTGCAACGCCCGATGCGGCACGGCTGGTTTTTGCTGCCGTGGCAGGCCTGATCCTATTGCTCATTCTCATTATCAAGTTCAAGGTACACGCCATGATCTCCATCCTGATCGGTGCGGTGGGCATCGGCCTGATGGCCGGTATGCCTCTGTCCGACATCATCGGCTCGGTGAACGAGGGCATCGGCAACACCTTAAAGGGCATCGCCCTTCTTGTGGGTCTGGGCTCCATGTTCGGCGCCATTCTGGAAGAATCCGGCGGCGCACAGACCTTGGCTGTGACCATGGTGCGGAAGTTCGGTGACGAAAAGGCCGCGTGGGCACTGGGCATCACGGGTCTGGTGGTGGCCATGCCGGTGTTCTTTGATGCAGGACTTATCATCCTCATTCCGCTGGCCTTCTCTCTGGCAAAGCGCACCAAGCGCTCCGTACTGTACTACGTCATCCCCCTGCTGGCCGGTCTGGCGGTCGGCCACGCCTTCATCCCGCCCACGCCGGGTCCCGTTCTGGTGGCTACCATGCTGGGCGTTGACCTTGGCTGGGTCATCCTCGTCGGCATCTTCTGCGGCATCTTTGCCATGATCGCCGCCGGTCCCATCTGGGGCAGCATCTGCGGCAAAAAGTACATGGTCGAAGTCCCCGAGCACGTTGCACAGCAGGCAGACATTGACGAGAGCAAGCTGCCCAAGTTCGGCACCATCGTAGGCATCATCATGATCCCGCTGCTGCTCATCATCGCAAACTCCGTGGCAAAGGTAGTGCCCGCACTGGCAGGCATCCAGCCCGTTCTGGCCTTCCTCGGCGAGCCCTTCATGGCGCTGCTGCTGGCTACCATCGCTGCTATGTACCTGCTGGGCACCCGCCACGGCTACACTAACGCCCAGCTGGAAAAGATCATGACCAAGTCTCTGGAGCCCACCGGTATGATCCTGCTGGTCACTGCCTGCGGCGGCGTGCTGCGCTATATGCTGCAGAACTCCGGTCTGGGCGATGTCATCGGCAACGCCGTGGCAAACGCCAGCCTGCCGCTGGTGCTGGTGGCCTTCATCGTGGCTGCTCTGGTGCGCATCTCGGTGGGTTCCGCTACCGTGGCTATGACCATGGCCGCAGGCATCATCTCCGCCATGCCCGGCCTCAGCGCGCTGAGCCCGCTGTACCTTGCCTGTGTCACCGCTGCCATTGCAGGCGGCTCCACCGTCTGCTCCCACTTCAACGACTCCGGCTTCTGGCTGGTGAAGAGCCTTGTGGGTATGGACGAAAAGACCACCCTCAAGACCTGGACCATCATGGAAACGCTGGTCGGCGGCGTGGGCTTCCTGGTAGCCCTCATCATCTCCTTCTTTGCCTGAGCGCCTGTCCGGGGCCTGCACCTTGGGATAAGCGTTGGGAGATCTCCTTATTCATTTACCTCGTTACCTCCTTCAAAAACAGCCGCTCCGGGTGCGCCCGGAGCGGCTGTTTTGTGTCCAGAAAAAACTGGGAGAGATAAAAAACGGAACGGCTGCAGACGTTCCGTTTTTTATGGGATCAATGCTTTTATCCTCTCTCCGTAAACCTCGGTGAACACCCGGCGCAGGGTGGCAATCTCCGGGCGGGGATCGTCCCGCAAGGTCAGCAGAACGGTGTCCGGCAGGGGCAGCCATACCTGCCGGTACCACGCTGCCGGGTAGGCAGGGTATCGCATGGGGAACAAAAACATCCCGCGCCCGGCCAGCAGCTCGGTGTAGACATGGGCGTAGTTTTCCACGCTGCGCCATTCCATGGTGGAAAACGGCATTCCGGGCTGGACGCCTGCATAGTCCACAAT
>OHTE01000345.1_pt1 | contig 11711 bp, 4 predicted proteins | sample 1578881 | NCBI WGS metagenome assembly OHTE01 (sample SAMEA3879523, study PRJEB24766) | human gut metagenome | biome: human-associated habitat; feature: feces | place: USA | collected 1985/1987
GGTTCCGGCAACGGCCGTTATTGATATCATGACACGAGCAAATCCTTTTTTACAACTGTTTACGTTAATGGCAAGTGTCCTGGATAATGTGAATATTGCGATACCGGCAATACTTTCTCTACTTTATGGCATAATCATGTGCATCGCTTTAAGTTTTTATTATATGGTCTTAATTTGTATTTTTGATGATGATATTCATGTATAAGCTTGTGACATGTTGAAATAGGAACATACTATAAGGTAAAGGATGATGAATGGATGAATGAAGTATCTATACCGATCGTTATTACACTTCAATTAGACGATACGTATGTGACCTTGCGGATACATTTCTTACGCAAGGATGATCAGCCTTATTTGCTTATTCAAGTAGAACCGCTTTGGAATTAGCGGTTTTTTTAAATGATGATGTGGAATTTGCCTATCTTTTCGAACGGTACATAGAACAATTTCTGGGCGGGCTCATATACTAGAATGTATAAGGATTGGATTGCTTATATACGATAGGAGGATGAAGATGAGCAAACGCTTAAAGGAAGTCTTGGCAAACAGGCTGCACATTAGCTTTCTTGAAACGATAGAAAATGATCCCTGTGATTTTGTAGGAACCATGCGGATTACAGTAAGAGAGCAGCAGGAAGATGGAACGCCATGGCTGCATGAAACAATATGATATTGCGCAAGGTGAAGTCGGCTTTGCGATTCACAGGACGTATGCCGTGAATATGATATTCCCATTGATGCGCAAAGCGGTACGGGCAGTGTCGTAGTGGAATATGTGGAAGGAGTACAGTTGGCTTTAGTACAGGTGGATGAAAATGGCCAACAGATGTTACATGAAGACGAATATGCCATCACCTATAAACTAGATGGTGAAGAAAGTGACATGGATTATATCAATTTTGTTTTTGACGAGAGATCAAGCGAAACAAGAGAAGTTGAAATTATCAATCGTCGCATTCCTTTAACATCATTGCATATTGAAAAAGTAGTGCTGGATCGTGATGGCTGCCGTATGCCAATAGATCCGCAATGGGAATTTCCAATACGTATCGTGGATATGCGAGGATGTGAACAATGCTTCACTTTGAATGTGGAAAACCAATTTCACATCGTCATTGAGCAACTGCGTGTGGGAAATCGTTATACAATTGAAGAAATGCCACAGCGAGGCTTTTCTGTCAGTTATAGCTTTAACGATGTGGCGAATGTCGATAATGTCTTTGAAATGACACAGGGTGAAAATCATTTGCAAATCATCAATGCCCAAAGTGATACGACCAGCATAACCATTGAGAAATACATTCGCAGCACTTGCGGTGAATTATGCCGGCCAAATCGTTTTGAAGAATTTCAGGTCCGTATTATCGCCTGGAATCAAGATCGCATCATTCGTTTAAATGAGCGAAATAATTTCTGTGTCACCTTATTCGATATGGAACCGGGCTATTATGATATTACGGAAATCAGCGATAATGCCAGCTATGAGGTCAGTTATATCGTCAATGGGCGAAAAGAAACAAATTATGCCAATTTAGAATTAAACAGCTGTGAGGAAGCATCGGTGCTGATTATTAACACCGATCCTGACAATACCTGTAATCCACAACAAGAAAGTCCTCTTCGCATCTGTAAGTTTATTCGTCGCTGTGATGGTTGTATCACACAGCCGGATAAGAAGGACTCTTTCAAGGTTATGTTGTGTGGTTGTGGTCGTAATGATACCTTCTTATTAAATGCCAATAATAATTTTTGTGTCGATGTGGCAGATCTTTGTGAAGGCTGTTACGAGGTCGTAGAATGTTCAGATAAAGATTATATGACGACCTATCGTGTGAACGATGGACCAGAGCGTACCAGTGCCATTGTTGATATCATGTGTGGAGGCTGTAACAGTGTTGCGATTATCAATGAAGAACGCAATCGGGGCAGTGTGAGTATTTGTAAATATGTCCGTAATGCCAATGGTGATTTGGTAAAGCCACAAAAAGATGAGTGCTTTCAAGTCTCACTGAGCTCTTATTTCTGTAAACGTGATTTTGAATTAAATGTTGATAATGACTGGTGCATGAGCTTTTGTGATCTGCGTTTTGGAGGCTATGAAGTCAGAGAATGCAGTGATTCAGAGTATCAGGTACAATATCAGGTCAATGGAGGGAAAGAATGCAGCAGTGCGCGTTTTGTGATTGATGATTGTTGCGACAACGAGGTAAAAATCATCAATTCTGTGCGTACTTGCAGCAGCGGTATTTTAAAAATTTGTAAATATGAAGAAACCAATAGTCAAGAGCTGGTAAAACCAAGTCAAGATGAAGAATTTTGTGTGGAAGTCAGCGGTCCTTGTTTCTGTGAAAACTATACCCTGCGCTCTTCCAATAACTGGTGTATTTTATTAGAAGGCTTACAGCCGGGAGAATATCAGATACGTGAATGTGATTGTGAGAATTATGATGTCAGTTATCTGGTGAATCGTGAAGTGATGGAGGAAGCCTTTGTTTATCTGGGAACCTGTAATCAGGAAGTTTTGATTATCAATCATCGTAAACACAGCGGACGTTTAAAACTATATACCCTTATTCGGGATTGTGATAAAACGACACGTCTTCCACAGCCCAAAGAGGCATTTGATGTTCTTGTGGAAGGTGTTGACACCTGTGTGCATACGACCTTAAAAGCCAGCAATGGTTGGTGTGTATTATTGGATGATCTGGCTGAAGGAGTATATCGTATCATTCAAAAGGATACGATGGGGTATCATGTCAGCTATGTCATCAATGGTGAAGAATCTAATTTTGCTAAGGTGACATTGGGATTAAATGATATTTCGATTGGTATCATTAATCAAGTTAGAGATTGCAGTGGAATGCTAACCGTTACTAAATATGTACAGCAAGAGGATGGAAGTCTTGTCATGCCTTGTCCTCAAGATAGTTTCACATTTGAATTAAAGGGCAGAGGTTTTACACACACGTACCACCTGAATGAACGCAACGATTTCTGTGTATATTTTGATGATTTAGAAGAGGGACAGTATAGCATTCGCGAGTTATGTGAGGATTATGATGTCACCTATCGCATAAACGGGAAACCGGTAGCCTCAGCTGATGTTACCTTAGGTATGGAAGATATCGATGTAGATATCATCAATACACCACGTATGCATGGTATGGTATGTATTGAAAAGCGTTTGCGCTGTGCTGATCGTATCATTATGCCAGATCCTGACAGCTGTTATCGTATCTTATTAAAAGGTAAAAACTGTCATGAGATTTATGAATTGCATCACGATAATGACTTCTGTGTCTGTCTTACCAATCTGGCAAAGCAGCATTATGAAATTAGTGAACTAGAGCATGAATGCAAACTGTTTGATATCAACGGTAGTTTACAAGATACCGGTTATTTCTTATATGATGGAGAAGAAAAGCATATCACGCTGATAAATGAAGAAGATTTCATTGGCTGTATGGAAATCAACAAGCAAGTAGAAGATGAAGATGGCACACTGCGCCGCCCACAACGCTGGGAACGTTTTGATGTCATTGTGGAAAGTGAAGAGTATAAACGTAAAATCGTCTTATCGCATGAGAATGATTTCTGTATGCGTCTGTATGATTTGCCAAAAGGTCATTATGAAGTTCGTGAAGCAAATGCGGATCATGTCAGCTATATTGTCAATGAATTGCCATGTGAAAGTGCTGTTGTTGATCTTGATGAACAGGATGTTTGTGTTACGATTATCAATCATGCAATAAAGAAGGGCTGTATTGAATTTCAAGGCTGCATAGATGAGGATGGTACCTTATTGATGCCAAAGCCAAAGGATGAGATAGCTGTCACAGTTACAAGCAAACAGGAAGAATATACGTTAACCTTACAAGATGAAAATGAATTTTGTGATTGCTTGTGTGATCTGAAACCACAGGCATATACGGTAAGTGTTCAAGGAAATTACAAGGTGCGTTTTGAAATCGAAGGTCAGGTATTTGAAGATGTGGTATGTATTGAATTAAATGGAGAACATGTTTGTGTCAATGTTGTGGTATCTTCCAATAAAAAAGCGGATATCACCATCCAAAAGCATATCCAGGATGCAGATGGAAGTTTGCAGATGCCTAAGCCAGAGGAGCAGTTTCAGATTACACTGCTGCATAATGGGCGCAAGCAGATGTTTGAACTAAATGCAAAAAATCATTGGACGAAGGTGCTGCAACAGCAGGAAAGCGGGGTTTATGAAATCATCGAGGTGCATGGCGGAACTGATGTTGTCTATCAAATCGATGATGGGGAAGTAAGTAAGCGCGGTTATTTTGAAGTGGGGAAAGACGATGTTACGGTGCATGTAATTAACCGTCAACCAAGCAGAGTGAAATTGCATTTAGAGGCTGTGGTGAAAAATTGTACGCAGGATATCGTATCTCCAAATGCGTCTGATGTCTTTTATATGGATGTGATCAGTCAAGAGAAGAAAAAAACATTCGTTTTAAATCAGGCAAATCATTGGTGTCAAAGTGTGGAAGTCGATCGTGGTGCATATCGTATCATGCAGCAGACAAATGAAGCGTTTGATGAACATTATTATCTGGTAGATGGCGTGCAGCAGCCAAGTGTGGACATTGTGCTGAAACAAAAGGATATGCGTATCACTAGTGTGAATGTAGCCAATTGTGCAAAAGGCACACTGGAAATCAGCAAGGTCATCCGTGATGAAAATTGTGGCTGTTTCAAACGTCCGGATACCGATATGGAATATGAAGTGGAAGTAAGTGGACCAAATGCTTTCCGTGAGGTGCTGACACTATCTGCCGATAATAAATGGCGTGTGCATTTACAGGATCTGGCATGGGGCATGTATCAAGTAAAAGAGTTGGGTGCACAGGATACGCGCTATATTGTCAATGGCGAAATGGAAAGTGAAAAGGCGCAGCTGCAGATTGCAAATACGATGAATACGGTGAAGATCATCAATGAGACAACGCACCATCAGGGAAGTATTGAAATATGTAAACTGCTTAAGGATGAAGAAGGTTGTTATCGTTATCCGGATGTTGATGCTATGTATTGGATCATGATCAAAGGAGAAACGCATAGTAGCAGGGTATTATTAAATCATGCCAATCATTTTTATGCCAGTGTGCGGAATTTAGAGGATGGCTGGTATGAGGTAAGTGAGGAAAGTGGTCGTGATGTCTTATATGTAGTAAACAATGCCACCCCAAGCAAACGGGCCATGGTGCATGTACAGGGCAATGCCAACACCGTCAATGTTATTAATCCTTATCAGACACAGTTGGGACGTATTGACATTTCGAAATATATCATGAGTGGTGATTTATTGATTCGTCCAACGAGTGGATCTTTTGAAGTCATGGTAAGGGGCAATGGAGAAGAAAAAACCTTTACCTTGACGAGTGAAAATGATTTTAGAGCAAGTGTAAAGAATCTGCGTCCTGGTACGTATGAGGTGATAGAGCTGCATGGTGAACGCGTTTCATATATCATCAATCGCACACAACATTTGGATGAGGCAATTATCAAGGTAGCAGGCAATCAGACAAGTGTGCAAGTGGTGAACCATGAAAGAGAACATGGCAGTATCACACTTGCTAAATATGTACGTGAGCATGGGGAACTCATACGACCAACCAAAGGGGAATATGTCTTCCATATCTCAAAACCAAATTTCAATCAGCTGGTCACACTGAATGAAGAAAATGGCTGGATGGCTACTTTGGAGCATTTAGAAGACGGACAATATGTCATTGCGGAAACAACAACTAGCGATAAGGTCAGCTTTATCGTCAATGGCGGCAGTGAATGTGATTATGGCATCGTTGAAGTAGCGGGAAATAGTAATACCGTACAAATCATCAATACGCGAAAACAGCCTGGCGGCAGTATTTTGATGGAGAAATTTATTCGTTTAAATCATGCTCTTGTAAAACCATCCAATGATTTCCAGATTACCATGCATGTATCCAAACCAGGCTTTAATCAGAACTTTATCTTAAATAAAGAGAATAACTGGATGATTCGTTTAGATCATCTGGAAAATGGTATTTATGTGATTGATGAAGTTGATGCACAGGATGATGTGAGTTTCATCATCAATGGCGGCAGCGAAGTTGCCAGAGCTGTGGTAACGGTTCGCAATAATGTCAATACGGTAAATATCATTGATGCACAACCAAAGGAAACCGGCAGTATCCGTATCGAAAAATATGTCCGCAATCTGACAAGTGGAGAATTAGAATTACCTCCTGCCTCCTTCAGCATTCGTGTTCATGTATCAAAACCGGGTTATAATGAGGTGTTTACTTTAAATGCCGCCAATCGTTTTGCGATTACGCTTAGCAACCTGATGGATGGCACATATGTAATTGATGAGGTCGACACAAATGATGAAGTCAGCTTTATCGTCAATGGCGGCAGTGAGGTACGTCATGGCATCGTCAGGGTGCAAGGCAACCGTAATCTGGTTTTGATGATCAATACAAGCAATACGAGTACACTTGGATCATTGACAATTAATAAAGTAGTGCGCAATGCCCAAGGTCAATTGGTCGTCCCAAATGATCATGAACGTTTTGATGTGGATATCATCAGTGATGTATATGAACGTCGCTTTATATTAGATAAGGATAATAATTGGCAGATTCATGTGAATGACTTGCCAAGGGGAAGATATCAGGTCATTGAGCAACTGGCAAAAAATTATCAGGTTTCTTATATTGTAGATAATGAAGAAGAAAGCGAGCAGGCTGCGTTTGATGTTGATGGCACGATGCATACGGTCAAGATTCTCAATACTCGCGCTTCCATCTTATCGACGTTAGAAATCACAAAATTTATCCGTCAGGCAAATGGTACGCTGGTACGTCCAGCTGATGGGGATGAATATGTGGTTGAGGTATCCAATGCTTCCTTCCAGCAGCAACTTCTTTTGAATGGGGGCAATGCGTTCACGTATACGCTACGGGATTTAAGTGAAGGAATTTATAATATTCGCGAAATTGATCAGGATGCTTATCGAGTGACCTATCGTGTCAATGGCGGAACGGAAACCGATAGTGCAGCGGTTACCATTACTCCGGGGAAACGCCATATCGTAGAAGTCATTAATGAGCGAACCATCAATCAAAATACAATTGAAGTATTTAAATATATGTTGGATAATGAGGATAACTATCTACCACCGGCTAGCGGACAGGTTTTCCGCTTTGAAATCATCGGTGAAAATATTCGTGACAGCTATGAGTTAAACGAAGCAAATTCTTGGCATCGTTCCTTGACGCAATATCCAAGCGGCATGTATGAAATTCGTGAGATTGGTTCTCCATATCCTGTGCAATATTTGGTGAATTCCGCTGAATTATTAGATGAAGCACGTTTTGAGGCAACGGCCCAGCGTACCAATATCATCGGTATCATCAATCGTCTGCCTAACGTACAAAATGGAACGATGACCTTAACCAAACGCCTGCGTCAAAAAGATGGTTCTTTGGTCTTACCAACCACGCAAAGCTTCATTATCCGAGTCAGTGGAAATGACTTTGAGCGCATGGTGACTTTGGATAAGGAAAATGGCTTCAGTGAGCGATTGGAAAATCTGGCATATCAAAGCTATACGATCGAAGAAATGTCCAGTCCTTATGCCGTCAGCTATATCATTGATGATGGAAAGGAAACAAGTACAGCCAGCGTGGATATCAATAGTGATGCGACACGCACGATCACCATTATTAATACCCGTAATGATTTATTTTACGATGTTGGCAGCGAGTTAGATGATCTGACCATCGTTATTCAATAAATGAAATAAACAAGGGGATGGAAAAGAATTAAATGATGAAAAAAACGAGCAAACAAGTGGAGAAAGCCTTGCGAATCAGAATGTTTTGAAAGAGAAAAAGAGCAGAGGGGAAGGCTTTTATAAGAACTGATGCATGAGAAATGGAGCATATGAAAAACGAGCATCCATAAGGTTTTTCACATGCCTAAATAACAATATCGGTAAAGGAAAAGAGGATGAAAACGCCTCTTTTCTTTCATTTGTAAATCATTTATTTACAATTTGTGAAAAAATAAGCAACAAACTTTTCAAAGTTGGAAATTTTTGAGTAAGAATAGTTAGAAACTCATAAAAATACAAGAAAATACCTAGTAAAATCACAAATTTAGTTTTATAATATGGGAGTATAAAGTTATGCAAGGAGGAAAACAAATGACTAAGAAATTTATGTCAATGGACGGTAATACAGCTGCGGCTCATTGCGCCTATGCGTTTACCGAACTATCTGCGATTTACCCAATCACTCCATCTTCACCAATGGCTGAAGTTGTGGATCAGTGGGCTACTCAAGGTCGCAAGAATATTTTTGACAGCGTAGTAAAAGTTGCTGAATTACAGTCTGAAGGTGGAGCTGCTGGTGCTGTACACGGTGCATTGCAGGCAGGTACACTGGCTACGACATTTACAGCTTCTCAGGGTCTGTTGCTGATGATTCCTAACATCTATAAGATGGTTGGTGAATGTCTGCCAGGCGTTATCCACGTTGCTGCACGTGCATTAGCTACAAGAGCATTGAACATCTTCGGTGATCACGAAGACGTATATGCATGCCGTCAGACTGGTGCTTGTATGTTGGCAAGCCACTCTGTACAGGAAGCAATGGATCTGGCTGGTGTTGCTCACTTGTCAGCAATCAAAGGTTCTGTACCATTCCTGCACTTCTTTGATGGATTCCGTACATCTCATGAAATTCAGAAAATTGAAGTAATGGATACTGAAGTATTCAAAGACCTGATCGATCAGGAAGCTTTGGCTAAATTCCGTAAAAATGCTTTGAACCCACACACGAACCCAGTTACCCGTGGTGGTGCTGAAAACGACGACATTTTCTTCCAGGGTGTCGAAGCTAGAAATAAACACTTTGAAGCAATCCCTGATATCGTTGCTGATTACATGAAGAAAATCAGCGAGATCACAGGACGTGAATATGCGCCATTTACTTACTATGGTGCTGAAGATGCAGAACGTATCATCGTTGCGATGGGTTCTGTAACAGAAGCTGCAAAAGAAACCATTGATGCATTAGTTGCACAGGGTGAAAAAGTTGGTATGATCAAGGTTCACTTGTATCGTCCATTCTCTGTAAAATACTTAACTGCTGTATTGCCTAAGACAGTGAAGAAAATTGCTGTATTAGACCGTACAAAAGAAACTGGTGCTACTGGTGAACCTCTGTACTTAGATGTACTTGCTGCATTAAAAGATACAGATATCGAAATCATCGGTGGACGTTATGGTATGGGATCTAAGGATACGCAGGCATACCACATTAAGGGCGTATTTGATCACTTGAAAGAAGAAAAAATGATCAATGGCTTCACTGTTGGTATCAATGATGATGTAACGCATTTGAGCTTGCCTTGGGATGAAAACTTCCATATCCCTGCAGACTACACTAGCTGCCTGTTCTGGGGATTAGGTTCTGATGGTACCGTTTCTGCAAACAAATCTACGGTTAAGATCATTGGTGATAACACAGATATGTATGCACAGGCTTACTTTGCATATGACTCTAAAAAAGCCGGTGGTGTAACACGTTCTCACTTGCGTTTTGGTAATTCACCGATCCGTTCAACATATTATATCAACAACGCTGACTTCATTTCTTGTTCATTAGACGCTTACATGTTCAAATATGACATGGTCAAAGATATTAAAGAAGGCGGTACTTTCTTGCTGAATACAACATTCTCTAAGGAAGAAATCGTTGCGCATATGCCAAATCGTATGAAAGCACAGTTGGCTAAGAAACATGCGAAATTCTACATCATCAACGCAACGAAGATTGCTCAGGAAATCGGTATGGGACGTAGAACAAATACCATTCTGCAGTCTGCATTCTTCGCATTGAATGAGCAGATCATGCCATTAGAAACGGCTGTTGATCTGATGAAAGCAGCTGCTAAGAAATCTTACTCTAAGAAGGGTGATGCTGTTGTTCAGCTGAACTACAAGGCTATCGATGCTGGTAAAGACGGCTTGGTTGAAATCGCTGTTGACCCTACTTGGGCTGATCTGCCTTACAACTCAGATCGTAAACTGACTGGTGATGAATACTTCGATAACCATGTCGCAGTTATCAACGGTTTGGAAGGATACGATATGCCAGTATCTGCATTTGCAGGAGACTTCTTACTGGATGGTTCTATCCGTAATAATGTAGCATTTAATGAAAAACGTACAATTGCTGTTCAGGTTCCTACTTGGCATCCAGAAAACTGTATCCAGTGTGGTATCTGTAGCTTCGTATGTCCTCATGCAACGATTCGTCCATTCTTATTGACAGATGAAGAAGTTGCTAACGCTCCAATGGAATTCAAGACAATCCAGGCAATGGGTAAAGGTGTTGAAAACTTGAAATACCGTATCCAGGTAACTCCTGCTAACTGTGTAGGATGTGGATTGTGTGCTGTTGAATGTCCAGGTAAGGGCGGTAACAAGGCTCTGGAAATGGTTGATATCAATGAAAAACTTGATCAGGAACCATTGGCAGATTACCTGTTCAAACAAACAGAATACAAAACAGAATACTTCCCAACAGATACAGTGAAGGGTTCTCAGTTCTTGATGCCTTACTTTGAAGTAAGTGGATCTTGTCCTGGATGTGGAGAAACTCCATACTACAAACTGGTTTCTCAGTTATTCGGTAAAGACATGTTGGTTGCAAACGCTACTGGATGTTCAATGATCTACTGTTCTTCAACTCCATCTACTCCATTTGTAAATGATGCAAACGGTGAAGGTGTTGCTTGGGCGAACTCTCTGTTCGAAGACAATGCAGAATTCGGTTATGGTATGGCATTATCTCAGAACTACAAAGAAGCTCGTATCTTGAAAGCTATGGAAGACAACATGGAAAATGTTGAACCAGCTCTGAAAGATGCATTTGCTAAGTATCTGGAAGTTCACGGTGATCGTGAAGCGGAAAGAGCAATTGCTCCAACGATTAAAGAATTGGCTGCTAAATCTGACATTCCAGCTGTAAAAGAATTGGCTGAAGTTGACTTAGTAAGCAAATCTATCTGGATCGTCGGTGGTGACGGATGGGCTTACGATATCGGATTCGGCGGCGTTGACCATGTACTTGCTTCCGGCAAAGACATCAACGTTATGGTATTCGATACCGAGGTTTACTCCAATACCGGTGGACAGTCTTCCAAAGCTACCCCGACTGGTGCTGTAGCACAGTTCGCAGCTGGTGGTAAAGAGACCAAGAAGAAAGACCTGGCTTCTATCGCAATGAGCTATGGTTATGTATATGTAGCACAGATCTCCATGGGTGCTGACTTCAATCAGTGCGTAAAAGCAATCGCAGAGGCAGAGGCATATCCGGGACCGTCCCTGATCATCGCTTACGCTCCGTGTATCAACCATGGTATCAAGAAAGGTATGAGCAAAGCTCAGACAGAGGAGCAGCTTGCGGTAGAATGTGGATACTGGAATAACTTCCGCTTCAATCCGGGAGCAGAAGGAGATAAATTCTTCCTCGACAGTAAAGAGCCGAAGAAAGAAGATTATCAGGCATTCCTTGACGGAGAAGTTCGTTACAACGCTCTTAAGAGAGCTAATCCGGAAAAGGCTGCAAGACTCTTCGCTAAGAATGAGGCAGAGGCTATGGAGAGATACGATTATCTGTCTA
>OHTE01000346.1_pt1 | contig 11678 bp, 10 predicted proteins | sample 1578881 | NCBI WGS metagenome assembly OHTE01 (sample SAMEA3879523, study PRJEB24766) | human gut metagenome | biome: human-associated habitat; feature: feces | place: USA | collected 1985/1987
TACGTCTTTGATGACCGGGTCGTACTCAATTTCAACTTCACGGACGATGCCAAAACGGTCACCCGTGAGGAAGTGTTGGGTTCGAGTGCCGTGGACAATGCTCCACCACATCCCCAGACCATTCGGTCTGGGGATTTTTTTGTGGCGGACGGTACAGAACGAGAACCGGAACAAGTAAAGGCAGGGTATCACCATGCGGGTGGTATCCTGCCTTTTGTTTTGATATGTTTTATCAGTAGATCACAGCATCCGTTGCAGTATAGCCTTCGAGAGAATTTTCCTTGACCTGAATACAAATATAAGTGATTTCAGAATTGCTTGCAGCAAAGAACTGACGTTTTGCCACGGGAGAAATCTTCAGCCAGTCGCCAGCTGCAAGGCTGATTTCTTCGCCGTCGATAACGACCTTGCCTTTGCCGGAAAGAACACCGTAGATTTCCTCATTTGCCTTGTGGGAGTGGACAAACGGAACATTTGCTCCCGCAGGAAGCGTATTCAGGCTGATCTCCGCACCAGTCAGGGCGAGCTTTTCATGAAGCTCCGTCCGATTTTCTTTTCCAACTGTCATTTTTGTGTAGCTTGCCATTGTAAGCACCTCCATTTTGATTCGCAATCTTTCATTGCCTGCGCTAAGTATAGAATCTTGCACATTCAAAAACAAGTACGCACTTTTTTGTAACTGTACACTCAAAAATGAATGTGATATACTACATACAGAGGTGACTGATATGCGTACAAAAGAAGAATTGCCGGAATGTCCGGTTGCAACAGCAGTATCCCTGATTGGCGGAAAATGGAAACTCTTGCTTCTGCGCAATCTGAAAGAGCGTCCATGGAGATTCAATGAGTTGCAAAGAAGCATCGACGGGATCTCGCAGAAAGTTTTGACCGAGAGCTTAAGACAGATGATTGATGATGGGCTTGCCTACCGCCGTGATTATCACGAAAATCCTCCCAAAGTAGAATATGGGTTGACCGATCTCGGAATGGAAATGTTACCAATCGTCAATGCACTTGCAGACTTTGGCAATTACTATAAATCAGTCGTTGATCGGTCATGATCGATATTATGAAGCAAGGTTTGGAGCAGGCACACCCCAACAAGAAGCCGTCCCAAGGGGCTGGAAATTTTCAAGAATTGAAAATTTGTGGCCACGGGACGGTTCTTGCCCTCACCATCAGAATTATCCGTCTTGCATCCGTAGTCATTTCGTGATACAATGCTCCACTAAAACACCCCCGGCAGACTATCACCATCACGGTGGCAGCCTGCCGGGGGTATTATAATGTTATGCTGTCAGCGATTTTCCTGCCTTACACCTCGTGCTCGGCCCAGTCCTGGCTGCGGCCCACGGCCTTGTGCCAGCCCCTGACCAGCTTTTCCCGCTGGGCAGCGTCCATTTTTGGCTCAAACAGCTGGTTGCAGCTCCACAGGTGGCTGATCTCCTCCCGGCTCTTCCACACGCCGGTGGCAAGGCCGGCCAGATACGCCGCGCCAAGGGCGGTGGTCTCCCGGATGGCCGGGCGCAGCACCTCCTTGTTCAGGATGTCGGACTGGAACTGCATCAGGAAGTGGTCACGGCTGGCACCGCCGTCCACCTTCAAGGTGCTGATGGTAATGTCGGTGTCCTTCTCCATGGCCCACATCAGGTCGGCGCTCTGGTAGGCAATGGATTCCTCTGCCGCGCGGATGATGTGATTCTGGGTGGTGCCGCGGGTGATGCCCAGAATGGCACCCCGGGCGTACATATCCCAGTAAGGTGCGCCCAGACCGGTAAAGGCGGGCACGATGTACACACCGCCGTTGTCCGGCACCTTCTGGGCGTAGTACTCGGAATCGCAGCTGTCCTGGATCAGGTGCATCCCGTCCCGGATCCACTGGATGACCGCGCCGCCCACAAAGACGGAGCCTTCCAGCGCATATTCTACCTCGCCGTCAAGGCTGATGGCAATGGTGGTGACCAGACCGTTCTTGCTCTGGTAGATCTTGTTGCCGGTGTTCATCAACAGGAAACAGCCGGTGCCGTAGGTGTTTTTCACATCGCCGGGCTTAAAGCAGCCCTGCCCGAACAGCGCAGCCTGCTGGTCGCCTGCAATACCGGCCACCGGCACGTCCACGCCCTGAATGTTGGTGTAGCCGTACACCTCGCTGGAGTCCTTCACGCTGGGCAGGATGCAGCGGGGGATGTCCAGCGCCTTGAGCAGGGTGTCGTCCCAGTCCAGCGTGCGGATATTGTACAGCATGGTGCGGCTGGCGTTGGTGCGGTCGGTAACGTGCACCTTGCCGCCGGTCAGCTTCCAGACCAGCCAAGTGTCCACCGTGCCGAACAAAAGCTCCCCGGCCTCGGCCTTTTCCCGCGCACCGGGGACGTTTTCCAGGATCCACTTGATCTTGGTGGCAGAGAAATAGGCGTCCGGCACAAGGCCAGTGTTTTCCCGGATATAGTCCGCCATGCCGGGGGTCCTGAGCAGCTCGTCCACAAGGGGCGCGGTGCGGCGGCACTGCCAGACGATGGCGTTATACACCGGGCGTCCGGTGTTCTTGTCCCACAGGATGGTGGTCTCGCGCTGGTTGGTGATGCCAATGCCCGCAATGTCTCTGGGGTCCACGCCGCTTTGGGCGATCACCTCGTTCATCACGCCGTACTGGCTGGACCAGATCTCCATGGGGTTGTGCTCCACCCAGCCCTGATGGGGGTAGATCTGCTCAAATTCCCGCTGCTGCACGCAGACGATGTTCTGCTCGTTGTCAAACAGGATCGCCCGGCTGCTGGTAGTGCCCTGATCCAGTGAGAGGATATATTTGGTCTGGCTCATGATCTTCTCTCCTTGCTCTGAAGCTTGAGCGCAAAACAAAAAAGAGCGCACCAAACAAAGCTATCTGCTCTGTCTGTCGCTCTCCTGCTCTGCGCAAACATATTCTGTGCTTATTGTACACGCTCCGCAGGCAAAATACAAGCTTCTGCGCGATTTTTGGAGGTTCTGCACAAGGGGGCCGCCCCGCCGTTGAACACTCTGCCGAAAGGGTGCGCGGTGCAGCCGCTGCGGCTGTGAAAATGGGACACCGGAGCGTCCGCAGACGCTCCGGTGTCCCGAGTACCATTCAAAATCGTTCTATTACAACTGCTGTTTTGCCAGCACGTCAGAGGTAGGGGTCTGGAACACCGGGATGTCGGCATAGGGGTCGGCAGCGGTGTCGGCGGGCAGGCTCTTCATATATTCGTCCATGGCGACGGCCACCTTCTTGGCAACAGCCACAGCCTCTACCACGGTGCGTGCGCCCATGACGGCGTCGCCGCCGGCAAATACGCCCTCGCGGGTGGTGCGGCCGTCCTCGCTGACGCTCAGCAGACCCTTCTGGTTGGTCTCGATGCCGGTCGTGGTCTTGACGAGGTTGCTCTCAGAGCCCTGACTGACCGACACGATGACGCCGGTGTGGGGGTAAAAAGTCTCGCTACCCTCTACCTGCGTAAACTTGCCGTCCTCGCCCTTGACGGTGTCGCGGCAGATCAGACCATCCTCTCGGATCTCCACCGGTGCCTTGCAGAAGCGGAAGCCCACGCCCTCCAGCTTAGCGTAGCTCACCTCGTACTCGGAAGCGCTGATGCAGCTTTCGTCCCGGCGGGCGTAGCAGGTAACGTGGCGGGCACCGTTGCGGATGGCGGTGCGGGCGCAGTCCATAGCGGAGTTGCCCACGCCGATGACAGCCACATCATCGCCCAGACGGAAGGCCTTGGAGTTTGCCAGATAGTCGATGCCAAAGGCCACGTTGCCAAGGCTCTCGCCCTTGATGTGCATGGCGTTGGCCTTCCACAGACCGGCGCCGATGAACACACTCTTGTAGCCGTCGCGGAACAAATCGTCGATGGTAATGGTCTTGCCGATGGTGGTATTGGGGCGCACCTTGATGCCCTTCAGCTCCAGATGACGATACTGGAAATCGTCCAGCACACTGTCCGGCAGGCGGTAGTTGGGGATGCCGTAACGCATCACGCCGCCGATCTTATCCCGGGCGTCAAAGATGGTCACATCGTAGCCCCAGCGTGCCAGCAGCACCGCGATGGTCAGGCCTGCCGGGCCGGAGCCCACCACAGCGGCCTTCATGCCGTTTTTCGGGGCAGGGCCTGCGGTCATCTTGTTGGCATAGGTGGTGGAGATATAGTCCTCGATGATGGAAAAGTGCACCGGGTCGTGGCTGGGCATCCGGTTGCGGATGCAGTGGCCCTCGCACTGCTTTTCGTGGTTGCACACCAGACTGCACACAGTGGTCAGAGGGTTGTTTTCAAACAGCATCCGGCCTGCATCGTCCATCTGGTTTGCCTTGAGCAGACGGATGACCTCCGGGATATTGGTGTGGATGGGGCAGCCCTCCTGACACATCGGCTTTTTGCAGCCGAGGCAGCGGTTGGCTTCGTCCAGAACATGAAGTGCCATGGGTTCCTCCTTGTGTTCCCCCTGCGGGGACGGTCGTTTTTACAGGTTCGTTGTATCCAACATTGCATTACTTTAATCATACACCCGAACTGCGCCGGATACAAGAGGGCACAATATAAAATTTTTGGCGTTATTTTTTGTCAATTCGTCAAAAAGATAATTTTTTGACGATATATCCCGCCCATCGGCTCCGGTTTTGCCCGGCACAGCGCACCAAGGTCGCTGGCCCTGCTCTGGGCGGCAGTCATTTGGGTGCAGGTCTCGTTTTCCCGCGCCAGCCGCGCCAGCGAGTGGGACAGCGGCAGCGCCGTCTCCCCGGGCAGGGACAGCGCTTCCTTGCGTGCGCCCAGCAGGTGCAGATAGGGCGGCAGTGCCGGGGTCTGGGCGGTGTAGCCCAGCGCCGCATCCATCGCCAGCCGCCGCATCCGCGCCCGGGGATAGCGCACGGTGGTCAGGGCGTCCAGCAGAGTGGGCAGGCTTGCGGTCTCCCGCACAGCATTTTCCAGCCGGTGCTCCAACCCCTCGGATACCCCGCGCACTGCGGCAAAGGGGGCTTGCCCTGCGCAGGCTGCCCGCAGCAGTGCCAGCTCGCAGTGCCCCATGACCGCAAAATCCGTATACTTTCCGTCATATTCTGCTTGTTTATACAGTTTCAGCGCCTTTTCCGGCACATAGGGAGCCAGTGCCGCCGCGCCGCCCTCCGCCCAGAGTGCCCGCAGGGCGCTGGCGCTGGCAAAGGCTGCATGAGCACTTTCGGTCAGCGCCTGCCCGTGGTCTGCTCCCTGCCGGGGCAGGGCGATGGGCTGCATTTCTACATTCTGTTCTATGATGGCTTTACAATACTCTACGGCAAGATTATTGTTGGGCTTGTCCAGCAGTGCGGCGATGTCTGCCCCCGGGCACAGCGCCTGCACCGGCTCCACAAGGCCGGTCTTTACGCCGGAAACATCCGTAAAGATGCACCCGGGCTTGAGCAGGTGGCCGTAGGTGCCAAACCAGTCCAGCAGCGCGGTGGGGTACAGGCCAAAGATGATATGGTCGGCCTGCCGGACAAGGTCCTCAAAATCGTGGGTCTTGCCGCCGGCGATATAGCCGTGCTCCAGCGCGTACTGCAAATGTCCCTCGCTGCGGTTGATGCCGTCCACATGGAAGCCTGCGCGGGTCAGCTCCAGCGCGTACTTGCCGCCCAGCAGACCCAGACCCACTACGAGATAACGTTTTGTTTTATCAAGCATCTTCTACCTCCACGCCAAGCGGCGCTGCATCTGCAAAAAAGCCGGGCCAGCTCTTCTGGATGGCTTCAGCATCGTCCACGGTCAGGGGCAGCCCGGCGGCAGCAGCCAGCACCGCAAGGCTCATGACCACCCGGTGGTCGTTGTGGCCGTGCAGGGGCGCGGCAGGGGCGTGCAGAAGCCCGGCACAGCCGTGCACCGTGATGGTGCCGCCGTCGCTTTCCAGCACGCCGCCGCAGGCGCGCAGCTCGGCTTCCATAGCCGCGATGCGGTCGCTTTCCTTCAGGCGCAGCCGCTCCGCGTTGCGGATGACGGTGGTGCCCTCGCACAGCAGTCCCAGCACCATCAGCACGGGGCCAAGGTCGGGGCAGTCCGCAAGGTCGATGTCCACCCCGTGCAGGGGTGCTTTTGCAAAGGTGACGCTGTCGCCTTTGCGGGTGAACACCGCGCCGCACCGGCGCAGGATGTCCAGAATGGCAGCATCGCCCTGCAAAGTGTCCGGCGCAAGGCCGGTGATGGTCACCCCGCCGCACACTGCGCCCAGCACTGCCGGGAAAGCAGCCTGACTGTAATCGCCCTCCACGTTGTAGTCGCAGGGGTGGTACTGCTGCCCGCCCGGCAGCAGCAGGGTGGTTTCGTCCAGCCAGCGGCTGTGCACCCCAAAGGCGGCCTGTACGGCGCGGGTCATGTCGATGTAGCTGCGGCTCTCCACGGGGGGAATAAGGTGCAGCTGGCTATCCCCGGGCAGCAGCGGCAGCGCGAACAGCAGCCCGCTGATGAACTGGCTGGACACGTTGCCTGCCAGCCGGTAGTCCCCGGGGGTCAGTGCACCCTCCACGGTCAGCCCGGAGAGGGACTGCTCAAACCGTAGATTCTGCTCGCGATATAACGTTTCGTATACGGATTGCGGGCGTTCCATCAGCCGTCCGCGCCCGGTAAAGGTGACAGGCTGGCCGGTCAGGCTGGCAATGGGGATCAAAAACCGCAGGGTGCTGCCGCTTTCGCAGCAGTCCACCGGGGCGGTCAGGGGCAGGAAATGCCCAAGCCCCTGCACAGTGGCATTGTCCGCGCCGGTGTCCACGGCGGCGCACAGCTGTGCGGCAGCGGACAGGGTGGCAGAGATGTCCTTGCTGAATTCCAGATGGGTGATGTGGGAGCGCCCCACAGCCAGCGCGGCGCACAGCACGGCGCGGTGCGCCATGCTTTTGCTGGGCGGCGCGGCGATCACGCCCCCGATGCCGCCGGGGGAAGGTCTGATGGTTACAAGCATAGCGGTGTTATCCTTTTGAAGATTTCCCCCGGGCAGCGCTTCAGGCGCCCCCTTGGGGGAGCTGGCGCGCCAGCGCCTGAGGGGGTAAACGGTTTACATCTCCCGGCCGATAGCCCAAGCCACCTGACGGCACTTTGCCATGGCCTGTGCAAAGGCGTCCGGGGTCAGGCACTGTGCGCCGTCGCTCCATGCGTGCTGGGGGTCGTAGTGCACCTCTACCTCCAGACCGTCCGCACCGGCGGCTACGGCGGCGATCATCATAGGCTCCACCAGATTGGCCTTGCCGGTGGCGTGGCTGGGGTCTACCACGATGGGCAGATGGGTCTTTTCGTGGATGATGGGCACAGCGGAGAGATCCAGCGTGTTGCGGGTGTACTTTTCAAAGGTGCGGATGCCGCGCTCGCAGAAGATGACCTGCTCGTTGCCGCCTGCCATGATGTACTCAGCGCTCATGATCCACTCCTCAATGGTGTTGCACAGGCCGCGCTTGAGCAGCACGGGCTTGTGCATTTTGCCCACGGCCTTGAGCAGCTGGAAGTTCTGCATATTGCGTGCACCGATCTGCACCACGTCCACATACTCCTCAAACTCCGGGATGCGGTCCTCGCTCATCAGCTCGGAGACGATGGGCAGGCCGGTGGCTTCGCGCGCCTTTACCATATCCAGAATGCCCTCGGTCTCCAGACCCTGAAAGGCGTAGGGAGAGGTGCGGGGCTTGTAGGCACCGCCGCGGAACAGCGCCGCGCCGCCCGCCTTGACCCCCTGCGCGATGCGCAGGGCCTGCTCGGCGTTCTCGATGCTGCAGGGGCCCGCCATAACGGCGATTTTTTCCTTACTGCCGATCTTCACGCCGCCGCAGTCGATGACCGAGTCTGCGGGATGGAACAGGCGGTTTGCGCGCTTATAGGGCGCAGACACGCGGGTAACGTTGTCGATCCACGGGTTTGCCAGCACGTCCCGCTCGTCGATCTTGGTGGTATCGCCCACCAGACCGAACACGTTGTAGTCCTTGCCGGTGATCAGGGTCACGTCCAGACCCTGCTTTTCGAATTTGTCAACGATCTTTTCCAGCTCCTCTTTGGGAGTGCCTTTTTTGGTGGAGATGATCATGGGAGGTCGTTCCTTTCCTGTTTGTTTTACATCACGATATGCGCCTTAGAGGAGCCGTCGGTGCGCAGCAGCTGCGCCAGCCAGATGCAGGCGTGCAGGTAGCCCTGCGGGCCCTCGCCGATAAAATGCCCCTGACAGCCAAAGGACACCACGTCCGTTTTGCGGAAGGGCTCGCGCTCGTCCGGGGCGTCCAGCATCACCTCTACGGCGGGCACGCTGCACAGCCGCAGCGCGTCCAGAATGGCTACACTGTAATGGGCGTAGCCGCCGGGGTTCAGCACGATGCCGTCTACCCGCCCGGGGGCAGACTGGATCTCGTCGATCAAATCGCCCTCGTGGTTGGACTGGCAGATATCCGTTTCAATGCCAAGCTGGTCGCAGCCCGCCTGCACATAGTCCATCAGGCCGGTGTAGTCCACTTCGCCGGGCACGCCGGGCTCAGACCAGCGCGCCAGATTGATGTTTGGCCCGTTAAGAATCAAAAATTTCATCCAGTGCCTCCTGTGCAGCTGCCAGCGCCTCGGCCAGCGTGCCGGTGTTAGAAATCACCGCATCTGCGGCGGCAAGGTACAGCGGGCGGCGCTGGGCTTCCATGGTGCGCAGCGCCTCGGTGCTGGAGGAAAGCGGACGGTTGCCGCCCACAGCCAGCGCTTCCACCGGCCGGTCGATGAACAGCACCACGCCGTTCTGGCGCAGGGCGCGGACATTCTCTGCCCGCTTCACCGCGCCGCCGCCGCAGGAGAGCACAAGCCCTTTTTCCTTGCCGAAACGGGCGATCTGCGCGGCTTCCTTTGCCCGGAAGCCTTCTTCGCCCTCGGCGGCAAAGATATCCGGGATGCTGCGTCCGTCTGCCTTGACGATCTCCTCGTCCAGATCCACAAGGGGTCTGCCCAGCTGCTTTGCCAGCAGGCGGCCAAGGGTGGATTTGCCGCAGGAGGGCATTCCCACAAGGGCGATATTCAGCGTCTCGCGGCGCAGCGCGGCGGTAATGCGCCGCACCTCGCCCGGGGCGTCCTCGAACTTGCGGCCAAGGAAGTATTCGGCGGCATACACCGCCTGTGCCACCAGCATCTCCAGCCCGCCTACGGCTACCGGCACACCGGCGTCCTCGGCGCGGAGAATGAGTTCGGTCTTGTTGGGGTTATAGACCACGTCCACCACGGCTTCCAGCCCGGGCATGGCGGCCACGTCCAGACTGCACACGCCCACGTTGGGGTACATCCCGGCGGGAGTGGTGTTGAACACCACCTGTGCGCCACTGCGCACGGCTTCAGCGTAGCTCAGCTCGCCCTTTTCCGGGTCGGGGGTGCGGCTGACCGTCAGCACCTTGGCAGCGCCCTTATCCAGTGCCACCGCGCGGGTGGTGTTGTGGGTGCCGCCGGTGCCCAAGATGAGCACGGTCTTGCCCGCAAGCTCCACGCCGTGGGCTTCGCACAGGTGGGCAAAGCCCAGATAATCGGTGTTGTAGCCGTAGAGCAGGCCGTTTTTATTGACCACCGTGTTCACCGCGCCGATGGCGCGGGCGCGGGGGTCGATGAAGGAGCAGTACTCCATCACCAGCTTTTTGTAGGGAATGGTCACGTTGATGGCCTTGAACTGCCGCCGCTGCAAAAAGGCGCGGGCGTCTGCCTCGGTGGGCAGGGGGCACAGCTCGTAGCTGTACCCGCAGAGCAGTTCATGGATGGTCTTGGAGTAGGAGTGTCCCAGCTTGCCGCCGATCAGTCCGTATTCCATCTCAGTCCTCCTTCCGGTAGCCGGTGGGGTCGGTCATCCACCGGGCACCGTACCGGACGGTGAGCAGATCGCCCACCGCAAGGGCGGCGGCGCAGGTCTGCACGATAGCAGCCCGGGGCACGATGCAGGGGTCGTGCCGCCCCTGAATGGACAGCTGTGCGTCCTTTTTTGCGATGTAGTCCACCGTATCCTGCTGCTTATAGATGCTGGGGGTGGGCTTGACGGCGGTGCGGAACACCACCGGCATACCGTTGGCGATGCCGCCGTTGATGCCCGCGTTGTGGTTGGTGGCGGTGACTACCGCACCCTCTGCCGTCATGCGGAAGGCGTCGTTTGCTTCCGAGCCGCGCAGCCCGGCAAAGCCGAAGCCGGTGCCGAACTCGATGCCCTTGACCGCCGGGATGGAAAAGGCCAGATGGGCGATCTCGCTCTCCACGCTGTCAAAGTAGGGCTCGCCGATGCCGGCGGGCAGGCCGAGGATGGCAGTTTCCAGCACGCCGCCCACGCTGTCGCCCTCAGCACCGGCGGCGCGGATGGCGGCTTTCATGGGCTCTTCCACGGCGGCGTCCAGCACCGCAAAGCCCTCGGTCTTACTGGCAAGCGTCTCCGCCTGTGCCGCAAGGGCGGCGGGGTCGTCCAGTGCAAAGGGCGTATCTGTAAGACCAGCGCACCGGGCGATGTGGGTGGTGATATCAATACCCGCCCGCTGCAATGCGGCAAGCACGATGCTGCCGCCTGCCACGAGGGCGGCAGTCACCCGGCCAGAAAAGTGCCCGCCGCCCCGGGCGTCCTGAAAGCCGTGGTACTTGGCGTAGGCGGTAAAGTCCGCGTGGCCGGGGCGCAGAAGGTCGGCGGTCTTGGCGTAGTCGCCGCTGCGGGTGTTCTGGTTTTCGATCATCAGGGCAATGGCGGTGCCGGTGGTGTGGCCGTTCACCACACCGGACAGCAGCTGCACCGCATCCGCCTCCACCCGGGGGGTGGAAAGGCCGTCGCCCCGGGCGCGGCGCTTATCCATGCAGGCAGCGAGAAAGCTCTCGTCCACCGGCACACCGGCAGCCATACCGTCCAGCACCGCGCCCACGGCGCGGCCGTGGCTCTCGCCGAAGATGGTCAGCGAAAGGTCGCTGCCAAAGGTATTTTTCATGGGTCAGTCCTCCATGCCCAGCAGCGGGCGCAGCCCCTCCACAGGGATGGTCTCGGCGCGCCAGCAGCCAAGGCCGGGCACCTTGATGATGGTGATCTGCCCGTCCTGTGCTTTTTTGTCGTGCAGCATCTCGGCCAGCACCTTTTCCTTATCGTAGGCGGTGCGGGTGGGCAGACCCAGACGGCGGTACACATTGCGCACCCGCTTTTGCAGCGCCTTGGATTCGATCATGGGCAGCATGCCCAGCGCCACGCACTCGCCGTGGAACAGGCCGGTGGTGCGGCGTCCCTTGATGCCCTTCACGGCCTCGATGCCGTGGCCGATGGTGTGGCCGAAGTTCAGCGCCTTGCGCATACCCTGCTCGGTCTCGTCCTGCTCCACGATGCTCTTTTTAAAGCGCAGGCTGCGGCAGATGATGTCGCCGATGCGGTCGTCCACGTCCTCTTTTTCAAAGATGGAGAACAGCTCCGGGTCGGCCAGAAGCCCGGCCTTGACGGCCTCGGCCAGACCGTTGATGAAGTGGCGGCGGGGCAGGGTGGACAGGGTGTCCGGGTCCACGATGACCAGCTTTGGCTGCCAGAAGGCACCCACGATGTTTTTGGTGTCGCCCAGATCCACGGCGGTCTTGCCGCCGATGGAGGAATCAATCATGGAAAGGGTGGTGGTGGGGCAGTTGATAAAGTCGATGCCGCGCATATAGATGGAAGCGGCAAACCCGGCAAGGTCGCCCACCACGCCGCCGCCCACGGCCACC
>OHTE01000349.1_pt1 | contig 11622 bp, 10 predicted proteins | sample 1578881 | NCBI WGS metagenome assembly OHTE01 (sample SAMEA3879523, study PRJEB24766) | human gut metagenome | biome: human-associated habitat; feature: feces | place: USA | collected 1985/1987
GATAAGATGAAAGCAAGTGAAATGCGGGAAGGGCAGCGTGCTATAATTCAGCATATTGAAATGTCAAAGACAGATAAAAAACGTTTATTCTATTTAGGCATCTATGAAGGAGGCGTCCTTACGATGCTGCAAAAAGCGCCCATGAAGGATCCTATATTATATTTTGCACAAGGCAATCAATTGATTCTAAGAAAAAAAGATGCTCAAAACATTCAGGTGGAGGTGATTTAATGAAACAGTATCAGGTGGCCTTTGTAGGCAATCCAAACGTTGGGAAAAGTGCCTGGATCAATGCGTTAAGTAATGCGCATTTCCAAGTGGGGAATTGGCCAGGTGTTACCGTTGAAAAGAAAGAAGCCATCGTCACATGGGGAGATGCTCAATATCATTTTATTGATCTTCCCGGCTGTTACAGTTTAGAAACAATAGGGAATGAAGAACGTATAACCACACAGTTCCTAAAAGAAGCACACGTAGATATCATCGTAAATGTGCTTGATGCAACCAACCTGTCTAGAAATTTATTACTCACTTTGTCATTGCGTGAATTGCAGCTGCCCATGCTTTTATTGTTTAATTTTATGGATGAAGTAGAAAAACAACATATTCACATCGATATGAATGCATTACAGCGACGCCTTCAAATACCAATATTGCCTTACAGTGCTTTGGATAAAAAACATTATGGAGAAGTAAAAAAGGCAATCATCCAAATGACGAAACAAAAGGTCTGTTATTATCCATTGTTAGAAAAACAAGAATTACAGGTATACATACAGTTGTTTGAGCGTATCGAAAAGGCAGTTCCTAAAGATAGCGTTTATGAAGAAGATGAATTGCATCGACTTTGTATGCGTTTTATCCATAAGGATGCTGCAACATGGCGGCAATTAAAAAACTGGGGGATACAAGAGATAGAATTACAAGCGTTTGCACAAAGGTTGGATGATAAAACGATGCAGCAACACCGCTATGAGATCATTCATTCCTTTATGAAGTATGTAAAACAAGATGAACATCAACGCTATGCAATATCACGGCGCATTGATCGTATGATTTTGCATCCATATCTTGGTATGCCAATCTTTTTGGCTATTTTTACAATAGTATTGTTATTTGTTTTTCAAGCCAGTGCCCCATGGACGACTTTTATTGATTATCTGATTCATGACATTTTATACAAATATCTGGCAGTTGGAATAAGTTTTTTACCAATAGCAGTGCAAAAACTGCTTCTGGATGGTATTCTTGCCGGTGTTGGCGGAGTACTGGTTTTTCTTCCTTTAATGGCTTTTCTCTACATGGTCTTATCGATCCTAGAGGAAAGCGGTTATATGTCACGCATTGCTTTTCTATTAGATCGAGCTATGCGAAGTTTTCATTTAAGTGGGAAAAGCTTTGTGTCCTTATTGTTAGGCTTTGGTTGTAATGTACCGGCAATCTATTCTACCCGCACCTTAGATAATGAAAAACAGAAAAAAATGTGTGCTTTATTAATCCCTTTTATGTCATGTGGAGCGCGTTTACCTATTTATGTTTTATTCGCTGCGGCATTCTTTCCCCACAAAGCCGGATTGATGATTGTTACCATGTATGCATTAGGTGTCTTTTTGGCCCTTATCTTAGCCTTTGTCTATTCACGATTTACGGCGTTTAAAGAAGATGCTATCTTTATCTTAGAGCTGCCTCCTTACCGTCTTCCTAAACTACGCATGGTCTTTGCCAAAGTAGTCTTGGAAGTAAAAGGTTATATCAAAAAAGCCACTGGGATAGTTTTATGGGCCATGGTTATTTTATGGGGTCTATCTTATTTCCCTAATGGACAGGTATCAACTAGTTATTTAGCAACTATATCGCAGAAGGTAGCGCCTCTTTTTGAGCCATTAGGCTTTGGCAATCGTTGGGAATGTGTGGCAGCATTGCCTGGAGGTATCATTGCGAAAGAAACAATTGTCGGCTACTTTGAAACGCTTTCCCATCCATTGAAAGAGGAACAAACACAACAATCCTTACAGCCGCTGGAAGATATGGCGGCAATTGGTAAACATGCCCAAACGGCATTAACGGATAGTATTTTTGCCTTCATCCGACCACAAATTCGTCTGAAGCCGGATAACGATGCCCAGGTATCTATGATACAATCCTTATGGTCAGATGAACATGCGAATCTTAGAGCTTTTTGTTTTATGGTTTACGTCTTATTAAGCATTCCTTGTATTATGACCTTGCAAGCGATGTATCATGAATATGGATGGAAACTGATGAGCATATCGATTGGCAGTATGTTATTAATACCATATCTAGTTTCCTTACTTATCTTTCAGATCTTTTCTTTATTTTAATACTAATACAAAGGAAAGCTGTGCAGGAGTATAAGAAATCAGGAATTTCCTGATTTTTTCTTATTTGATGAAGGATGATTGTTATTCACAGTAATTGTCCTTCCTTATGATGTATAAAACCGTAAAACAAATAGCAATTCCTTGATTTTTGTTTCCTATTTTGAAAAAAAAGACTATAATGATAAAGAATAAATTTTTTAAAGGAGAATCTTTCTTATGGCAAGAGTTAGTGAAACTTTTTTGAATTCGTATCAAGCAATGCAGATGGACAAGCTTCAAAAACCAATCATTTTTGTTGTGGATATGATTAATGGATTTGTAAAAGAAGGCGCATTACATGATGAAGCAATTCATGATATCACTGCGAATATCCAACATTTGCTTCAAGATAAAGCGTGTCGGTGTATCTTTATCGCAGATGCCCATCCGCCAAAGACAAGAGAATTTAATGCTTATCCAAGCCATTGTGTCATTGGTACAAGTGAAAGTGAAATCATTGAGGAATTACAACCTCATGTAGATGAAGTAATGCATAAAAACAGCACAAATACCTTTACATGTCCAGACTTTCAAGCATTTTTGGGAAAACGTATTCAGAATTACCAGGATATTGTCATCACCGGTTGTTGTACCGATATTTGTATCCTACAATTTGCGCTGTGTTTGAATGCCTGGTTAAATGAACATAATTATGATGATATGCGTATTATTATTCCTATTGATTGTATTGATACTTTTCATATCGAAAATGTTCATGAGTGTGTTACGCATAATGAATATAGTATCCGCAATATGGAGAGTAATGGAATCTTAATGGTTTCAAGGATAGAAAGAGGGTAAGCTGTATGAAAAGTCTAGATTATAAGTTTGATTTTCGAGATGAACGTAACTTGAGTTTGGTCATGGATTTTTATGAATTGACCATGAGCCAATGCTATTTTAATTCAGAAGCGCGTGAGCGTATCGTAACCTTTGATTTGTTTTATCGTAAGAATCCGGATAATGGTGGATATGCTGTATTTGCCGGCTTAGAAGAAATCATCGGCTATATTCAAAATCTTCATTTTGAAGATGAAGATATTGCCTATTTGCGTTCCTTACATAAATTTTCAGATGCCTTTTTAGATTATTTGCGTCATTTTATCTTTACGGGTGATATTTATGCCATCAAAGAAGGAACACCAGTCTTCCCCTATGAACCATTAATTCGTGTAAGAGCAAAAATTATTGAAGCACAGCTGTTGGAAACAGCAATGCTTTTATGTGTGAATCATCAAACCTTAATTGCGACAAAAGCACGAAGAATTGTCAAAGCTGCAAAGGGAAGAGCAATCATGGAATTCGGTGCACGCCGTGCCCATAATTTTGATGCAGCCAATTATGGAGCAAGAGCTGCTTATATCGGTGGTGTAGCAGGTACGGCAACAACATATGCCGGTCAAAAATTTGGTATGCCTGTCTTAGGTACAATGGCACATTCTTTTGTTCAATCTTTTGATAATGAATATGATGCATTCTTAGCTTATGCAAAAACATATCCGGATAGCTGTACCGTTTTGCTAGATACCTATGATACTTTAAAAAGCGGTCTGCCGAATGCGATTCGCGTCGCTAAGGAATATTTGGAACCTAATGGCTATCGTATGCAGGGTGTGCGCATTGATTCTGGAGATATGGCATATTTGTCTAAGAAGATTCGTAAAGCTTTGGATGCGGCGGGAATGGAAGACTGCAACATCGTTGTGTCCAATTCATTGGATGAGTATTTGATACAATCCTTGATTTCGCAAGGGGCCCAAATCAATAGTATGGGTGTTGGCGAAAATCTTGTGTGCAGCAAATCCACGCCAGTGTTCGGCGGTGTTTATAAAATGAGTGCGGTTTATGAAGATGAGAAAATGATTCCTAAAATCAAAGTCAGTGAAAATGTCGAAAAAGTAACGAATCCGGCATTTAAGGATTTATACCGGATATATGATAAAGAGACGATGAAAGCTATTGGTGATATCATGACGGTTCATGGAGAAGTGCTTGATCCTAATCAGGATTTGACTATTTATCATCAGATGAACAGTTGGAAAAATAAAACGATTCCAGCTGGAACCTATATCATAAAAGATTTATTAGAGCCAATTTTCATAAATGGTGAGCTTGTATATGATGTGCCGGAATTATCCGCAATACGTGATTACAGCGAAGCAGAATTCTCACATATGTGGGATGAAATTCTGCGCTTTGAATATCCACAGACATACTATGTGGATCTGTCGAAAAAGCTCTTAGATCTAAAACTTAAAATGTTGGAGGATGTTAAGCATGTCAATGCCAATAAATAAACGCGAACGTTTTTTGAAACGTCTGCTTTATGGTTGTGCTGCTGTTTATATCATCACGTTGTTTCTTGCCCTTTATCATAATTTTATGGTCAAAGATTATAATGCGCTAGGCATGGGGTTTGTAGCAATGCTGACACCGTTGATCGTTCCTGTCCTATTTAAGGTATTGCATTTTCAACCCGTATATGAAATCTATATCATATCGACTGTTTTCACCTATTTTGCGTCATTGATCGGCAGCAGTTTCCATTGGTATTCTTTGACAGGATTTGATAAGGTTCTGCATTTTTCCAGTGGTTGGATGTTTACAACAGTAGCCGTTATTCTGTTTTTCTTCATTCGGAAAAGTAATACCTTTCCTGAAAAAAAAGATTTCACTTTATTTTTAGTGTTTATTAATGCTGTGAATATCGCGATTGGAGAAATATGGGAGTTTTATGAATATGCGATGTTGATCTTCTTTGACAACGATTGCATCAATCATTATACACAAGGTGTACATGATACGATTACCGATGTTATGTGCGCTACCGTTGGCGGTATCTTATTAACCTTATTGATTGTTAGGTATTATAAGAGTGGGAAAAGTAATTTCTTTACGAATGTGTATGAGAAATTTTATGAACGTAATATCAAACCAAGAATGAAGGCGTAAAGCCTTTTTTTCTTCATTAAGCGATATGCATCTACGGCTTGGATGTTGCAAATATTTTTGGTTATTTTCTTGTTTTTTTGGTTATTTTCATGAAATTCATAGGATTATTGCTATGAAACACTTGCGTCTGTATATGTTTCGCGTTACTATGAATGTAGGGAAATGAGGGAATAGTTATGAAATTAAAAAAGATAATTGTAGTATTGCTAGCATGTATGTTAGGAATGGCAATGGGAGAACAACCGTTTTTCCAAATGAAAGCGAAGGAAAATGGAAATATCTCGTTTGCTGAACGAGAATCGCAAAAGACTTCGCAGACGAATCCAATAAACAAAGAGGCATCGAAAGGTTATCAACTAACAAGACCAGCCAGCAAGGTCAAAGCGTTAAAAAGTGTCAGTGCTTCTACAGACAGTAAGACTTATACACTGACAGCAAATATTCATGCAGTATTACAGGGGGATACTCTGACAATCAGTGGAACTGGTGAAATTCCTGATTATGATAAGAGTACGGCACCATGGGGCGATTATGATTATGATATTAAGAAGGTCATTATAAATAAAGGGATTACCAGTATTGGACAGCAAGCATTTCGCTATCTATATGCATTAGAAAGCGTAAGTCTGCCAGCAGGGCTTACGAGCATTAAAGATTCCGCCTTTTACAGATGTCGCCGATTACAAAAAGTAAGCGGTGGAGAATCTTTAAAAAGCATTGGTGAAGGAGCTTTTGTGTTATGTAGCGATCTTACTTCTTTTACCTTTCCAGAAGGACTGACAACAATCGAGTCTTTCGCTTTTCAGGATACAGCATTAAGCACTGTTACATTGCCTGCATCATTGAAAACCTGTAAAGAACTAGCATTTATGCGAAGTGTATCAACATTTAATGTAGCTGCAGGAAATCCAGTGTATAGTAGTAAAGATGGAGTGTTGTATAACAAAGATAAGACAGAATTAGTTGCTTATCCAGCAAATAAAACATCAGCTTCTTTTACGATACCATCCAGTGTGACAACAATAGCATCTTATGCCTTTAGTGATGTTGAAGAATTACAAGCTATATACATCCCTTCATCAGTTAAAACAATGAAGGATTGGGTATTTGTACGCTCAGGCATTACTTCTTTGACGTTACCATCCTCTTTGAAAGAGTTAGGTTATGGTGTTGCGGAAGATTGCCAAAATCTGACTACAGCAACGATTCATGCTTCTTTGGATACTTTACCTTATCTTTCATTTTCAGAATGCAAAAAATTAAACAGTGTAGTGTTTGATGGGAAAATAACGACCATTTTTGCAAGAGCTTTCTATCGTTGTGATAGTTTAAGCAATATTGTATTCCCTAATAGTCTTAAACAAATTAATGTGTATGCCTTCTATGGTTGTAAAAAATTAACTTCTTTAAAATTCCCAAGTTCATTGGAATATATTGAAGCAGGAGCCTTTGAAGCAGCCGGTGTGGATTTAGCGAAAGTGGTACCATCTACTTTATCTAAGATGAGCGATGGTAGTTATATTCAAATAGAAAATTTAAAAATTAAAGGAACTTCCATGTACACGGAAGCGAAAAAAGTGCTTGATCTAGTTAATAAGGAACGTCGGGCAAATGGCAGAGCTGATTTGATCATGGATGAAACATTGTTTGAAGCAGCCCAGCAAAGAGCAGCTGAGCTTGCCGTATATTATAGTCATACGCGTCCTTCCGGTTTAAGCTGTTATAGTGTTTCATCATTGATCGATGGTGAAAATATAGCAGCGGCTCAATCTAATGCAAACAGTGTAATGAATGATTGGAATCATTCACTTGGGCATCATTCTAATATCATAAATGGAAGTTTTCAGTCCATCGGTATTGGATGCTTTTATCATGATGGAGTACATTATTGGGTGCAAGTTTTCTCAAGAAGTAAAGGTACCAAAAAAACGACATACGCATCTGACGCTTTAAAAACTTATCAGATACAGGCAAAATACAATTCTCAGAACTATTCTATCAGCAGCACGAGTAAAACAATAAAACCAAATGCTTCAACTACCTTAAGTGTATACGGTCAAAACAATGGATGGAGTTTAGTAAGATATGAAGTAGAACCAAGTGTAATTCAATGGTCCAGTGGTGATAGCTCAATTGCAAACATCCGTAATGGCGTAGTTACTGGTGTTAAAGGAGGCAGTACAAAAGTATATGCACTTTGCCCAAATGGGAAGAAACTTACTGTGAATATCACCGTACAGCCCAATACTTATAAAATCACATACTATCTAAATGGCGGTACACAACAGGGAAATCCTTCTACTTATAATAATACTAGCAATACCATAACCTTAAAAAATCCCACACGAAAAGGCTATACGTTTAAGGGATGGTACAGTGACAGTAAATATAAGTATAAAGTGACATCCATTAAGAAAGGTAGTACGGGCAATAAGAAACTGTATGCAAGATGGAGTAAGCTTAGTGTAGGTAAGGGAAAAACACCAACTTTAAAAAATAGTGCAAAAGGGAAACTAAGTGTGAAATATGGTAAGGTAACCTACGCAAAGGGATATCAGATTACGTATTCCACGAGTTCAAAGTTTACGAAAAGTACAACCAAAAGCTTGTATACCAGTGCCACTTCAAAAACGCTGAGCAATATGAAAATAAAGAAAACGTATTATGTTAAGGTACGGGCCTATCAAACAGATTCTTTAGGCAGCAAAGTTTTTGGTTCCTATAGTACTGTTAGAAAAGTATATATTAAATATTAGTTAAGGAAGGGCATCCTTCCTTTTCTTTATAATATTATTTACATGATCACTTCTTTAAGGAAAAAGGAATCGATTACGATGTAACCGATTCCTCATGTATCGTCACTTGTTTTAAGTTTTCTTTTTCAGCATCCAAGCGATGTTTCTTTTCAATTAGCTTATCCATGATATCTTCTGCCATCTCTATTTTTTGTTCATTTAATAGATGATCATCAAAAAATAATTTCATAATTTGATAAGCTTCCCAGTTTACTTTTTCATCCATCAAAAGACGATGATGTCCTTCGTGAAGAATAATGAGCTTTTTACGTTCATGTGGGACTTTATCGTATGCATTTATGGAGCTTTTGATTGAGATAACTTCATCTTCATCACCATGTAGAAATAAGATTGGGCAATCAACCTTTGTAATATACTTTTTAAGGTTTTTAATGAGTTCACTAAAAGCACTATAAAAGGAACGGGGAAGTTGTATTTCTTCTTTTTTATCATTGGTCCATAAAGAAATTGCCGATTTGGTGATCGCATCCGTAATCATATCCATATTTATATAGCTAAATGCCGGCGCAAGTAAAACTAATTTTTTTACAGGTACCATAGCGGCTAAATAAGAAGCTATAACACCGCCCATAGAAAAGCCCACTAGGTAAATATCGCGATTTGTTTTTTTATATTGATCTAGCTGATCTTTTGCACGTTGTACCCAGCACATCCAATCATGATCTTCTTCATCAAATAAATCATACATATCAAACTGGACGATATCATATCCATCTTTTTTACCCCATAAGGCAAGATTATCAAATTCATGTTTACGTCTTCTTCCATAGCCATGAATTGTTAGGATTACAGGCTTTGTTTTTGGGGTTGTTGCTAGATTCTCTTTCTCGAAGTGTTTTTTTAGCCAATCAAACATAACATCCCTCCTTTACTTGTTTAATTATATCATAATTTACTTTTCTTTCTGTGTGAAATTGTCATATAATAAGAGAAGTCTATAAGGAGAATTCATGAAGAAAAAAGCAACGTTACTCATTACAAATCTTGAGAAAATTTATACTATGCAAACAATTAAACAAAAAGATGTTATTTATTCACACGCCTATTTGGCAATGCATCATGATGTCATATTGGAAATCGGTGAGGGAAGCTATACACATCTTTTGGATAAAGATACGCGAATCTTAGAAGGACGCAGTCATTTTGCGATTCCAGCATTTATTGAAACTGATGCAGTTTACCCTGCATGTGATGAATGGAATAAAACCAGAAAGTTGCAAGAATATCGCATGCAGTATATGCAGCATGGGGTCTTAACGATGGCGATGGATAGCCATGCACAATCCTTTCTTGAAATGGATATTGTCCCCAAACAAGCATTGACCTATCCTATTCTATATGGGAATGCTATTATCAAAGCATCAACAAAATATACCAAAAAACGGTTCTGTATTAGTACCAGAGATAACCATTTCATCATGCAGGATCCATTATTGCTGGCACAGTTGCTACATATCAAGCAGGGCATGGATGCCTTATTGCTTTTAAAGGCATTGACATGCTATCCTGCTAAAGCGCTACAATTACCCCATGTTGGTGTATTAAAAAAAGGAAAACAGGCGGATATCTTGATTTGTCATGGTAATTCTTTATCACATCTGTTTCAAGGTTTATATGAGAATCATATAACGCAAATCGTGAAGAAAGGTGTCCGCATCTATCCAAATCTGCTCATATAACACAAAGTTCGACAGTTTTTCAGCTCTTCGTCATATAGTATGTTAGAGAGGTGAAAACAAGTGGAAATCATACAACATGAAAAGGAAAAACAGAATGTGCTTCTGACAGGTGATTATTGTCCTAATCAGGCTCTCATTAATGAATTTCAAACAATCTTTTTTACTTGCAAGGTGACAAAAATTGAATTACCGGGTAAGGAATTAAAAGATTTTGTAGTTGAGGAGCAAGCGCAGTTTCTAATGCTGCATGTCCGCATCAAAAATATAACAAATGAAATATTAAATATGTATAAGGATGACTTTATGATAACTTTTGATGAGGAAGGCCCATTCGAAGCAGAAGATTATTTTGGTGTAAAAAATCAGCTTCCTGATGAATATGCGTTAAAACCAATGGAAGAAATATATGGCTCTTTGATCTTTATCATTTCATCTACAGCAAAAAAAATCATCTTTAGCTATACGGAATATTTTGATGATGAAAGTGAGGGGAAAACGTACAAGCTTAAATATAAAATAGGGTAAGATCCGTCTTAGGGGCGGATTTTATATTACAGAGTTCTTTAAAGCTATTTGCATTGCATTTACAGCTATAGCAAATCGCTTTTCTTTATTATCTGTGAAAATAAGGTAAATGTTGCTTTGGCTAAGATTTTTCCATAAGCTTTGCTTTCTCTCTGTGCTAGATGATGCTTCTTTTGCTGTTGGATATAAGAAAACTTTCGACAACTAGATAGCTGCTTTTATTATCTTTTTATGTGTCTTTTGTAAACAATGCATAAGGGTGTAAGGATGGCGTTATGCAAAGTACACTTGCTATAAGCTTTTAAAATGTGCTAAACTTTATTTGACGTTTGATAAAGGATACGATGATACTACATCATAGGAGAATGACAGGGGAATAAGACATGGAGAAAGAAGAGCTATTGCAGAAAGCGCGCAAAGAGAATCAGCATGGTGATGAGCGAATAACCTATTTGGATGAGCGTTCCAGTTCATGGAGCTTTCGTGTTATTATGAGTGTGTTGATTGTATATGATGTTGTGGTTTGGCTTATAGGGCCGCCATATACAGATCGCTATTATTATCTTCATAGCTTTGCCCAAATAGGCATGTTTTTATATAATTTGGCGCAATTTTATTACACTCGAAAGAAAAGCAATTTTTTCTTTGTCATTATTTTTGGAGTCAATGCTGTTTACTTCTTATACTGGTTAGTGACAGGAACTTTCCTCTGTGTTGTACGATGAAATAAGAGTGAATCAACATCATTATTGTGTCGTATATGCTTTTGTTGGTATGAGCAAAGTGTCTCGCTATATGGTTTTTCCAATTGAAATAGGTTCGTTTTATCCGAAAGCTATATTGGTGGCAATCTTATGTGTGACAGTAAACAAAACGTTTGAAGAAGCGTTTATTTGGAATAATTCAGAATTTTGTTTTATTTCACTTGACGAATCTAGGAAAATAAAGTAACATTATTCACGTAAACAAAATGACGTAGAAAAGAAGAGTAGACAGTGTATACTTTCTCAGAGAGTTCTCATTTGGTGCAAGAGGATAAAGCGAAGCTGTTGAAAATGGTCTTGGAGTCGCATGGTCGAAGAACGTTTAGGCTATGACGTGTTCGCTCGTTACAGCGATAGAGTATAACTTTCTGTTTGAAGGCGTACTTGATGAGATCTATCTTGCAAAAGATGGGTGAATTTAGGTGGTAACACGATAAGCACAAGCTTTCGTCCTAATGGATGAGAGCTTTTTTTTATAAGAAGGAGGTAGTTGGATGATTCGTTT
>OHTE01000358.1_pt1 | contig 11452 bp, 10 predicted proteins | sample 1578881 | NCBI WGS metagenome assembly OHTE01 (sample SAMEA3879523, study PRJEB24766) | human gut metagenome | biome: human-associated habitat; feature: feces | place: USA | collected 1985/1987
TGATTATCTCCTTATGCATCATTATATTGATGATAAATAAAACTATTCTACGATTTTATATACTTCATTAATATGTTTTTTAATATCCTGAATGGTTTTTTGGGGGGATTTTTCAAAAGCTTCCTTTTGATTCAAGGCGTATTCTTTCATAGAATCGCCTTTTTTATCATATAGTGAATATATGTATGGTTTTTTATAATATTCTTGAAAGGCATGTATCCATTCTTCATCACTATGTAATTCTAAAAGCTCTTGAACGACCTCTTCTGAATAATCATTGACTTTTTGTGCAACTTCTTTTGTGACATCTTGCGGGTGTAATTGAAAGGCTTTTTCACGACTCATAATATAGGCATTCATGCTGTTACCATCTTTATCAAAGAAATTATAATTACCCGGATTTTGATAAAACTTTTCTAATACCTGTTGCATATGTACATTCGAGGCAGGCTGTTCCTGAGAATGTCCATATGTAGCATATCGCCAAAACAGAAATAAGCCAATTGCCACAATTACAGCACTCATCCCCAATCCTATTTTCTTCATTTCATCACCTTCAAGCTATTTTGTTAATATACATTATTAGTATACCATAAATATAGGTGTCTTTTACAAATACACATAAGGAAAAGGCTCCGTAACGAGCCTTTATTCATAAACTTTTATCTCATTTTTTGGTGACACGATGTTATAAACATGCACAACATCGCCGTTTTCATTTAGAAAATTCAAGCTAACCGTTACATATGAACTTTTAGCATCACTTTTTGTATGCAAATACGTAAGAACGGCTGTTTCTGTAATCTTCTCTTTTATCTTAACTGTCGTATTTTCTTCAAATAATTGTACGCTGTATACCTCTTCCCCTGTATACGAAACGGTGTCTTCCCCATCTTACCTCACTTTCCTTTTCCTTATCTATAACAAAATACATTAAATAGCTCAAGATAGCTGACATTCAAAGGTCATAATTAAGCAACATAATACACTATATTTTTTCTTAAGAATCATTAACAATATGATCTTACATTTTTAACCAGTGTATAATGTATACATGAAATCGTACACAACAATGTCCTTTTATCGCACCTTTGCTAAAGACGAAATTAAGCATAATCCCAAAAGAAGAGTTCATCGTAGCGCGCTCTTCTTTTTGACATTCTGTATGTTACTGATTGGAAATGGTTGTCTAAGCTATATACGCACACAACAAAGACAAGCTTTTGCTCATTATGGAGAGTGGAATCGCGTTATTTTCAACGTAGAACAAAAAGATGTGGAAACTGCTAAAAAAGCACATTTAGATACTGTCTTACCTTTGCCATCTTTAGGACAGATCATGGTAAAAAATCAAGATGGCTATGCCCAAATTGGAGAAGTTTCTCAATATACAAAAGAAGCCATGGACTTGTTTCACTTAGAACTATTAGATGGCAGCTATCCGCAAAAGAACAATGATATCATCATCGAGGCCGATGTGTTGAGTTATTTAGGTTATTCCTATCAGCTTCATCAATCGATACAGCTATTGTTAAGCGATGGAAAAATGCATAAGTTTTATCTAACAGGAATCATAAAGCCCTATCGTTCGATGTGGAATGTGCAAGACAGCAATTCTTTATCTGCTGCTTTTGTCAAAGCGAAAGGTAGTCTTTCTTCCTTATGGTTAAAAGATGTACGCGTAAACGAAGACTATCCTTCCATACCAGGTGTTTCTGCTATCAATACCTATGCTTATGATAATATGGTTTGGTTAAATGGCAATAGCAGTCGTTTCTTAATAGGGATGATGTTTGCGTTGTGTATGATTCTTGTATTTATGTATTTCATCATTCGAGATATTCTTATGAGTTATGAAAAAGAAGATCACATCCTAAAACAATTGGGAGCATCGCGTAAGCAAATACGATGGATTCGCTTTTGGTTTTTCATCTATCTCTTGCGTCTGCCAATTCTTTGTGCCTATTTGCTATATTATGGAGGCAGTGCCTTAGGAAGTGATCTATTAAATGATGCACTACACATTGAAGTTGTTGCTTCTTGGTACGTTGGTGGTATTTTTCTTCTTGGCTTGTTGCTAACTATCCTACTCGCCAATTTATTGACGAATCGCAAACAAGAAAAAATGATAAAGAAAACACATATACATAAGCTGACGATACGCCATCCATGGAAAAAGATCACGCCATGGCGCTTGGCTTGGCGAAATCTTACTACATTATCGCATCACACTGTTATTATCATAGTATTGCATGTAATCGTCTTAAGTACCTTCCTCCTATGCATACAAACACAAGCAAATGCCTATATGCAATGGCAAGACTATCAAAAGCGACGAGGAATTGGCGATTATCGTGCTTCATTCAACGTAAATCCAGAATCAAATATAACAGGACTTAAGAGCATCCCCCATGTAACAAGTGTACGCGCCTTTCACATACGCAGTGATATAAAAATAAGCTATGCCAATATGCAACAAGAAACTTGTTTAAAAGATTATCGTACGTATTATCACTATACAAATGTTATTCCTGACACTCATAATACCTATGCCACCCTCATTGCTATCAATGAGGATGCAACCGTGATACCCATCATGCGAAAATATCTAAACTTTGATGAAAAAGCCTTTTTAAACGGTGATTTAGCGATTATAAATACGGAAGCTTTTATCTTTAAAAAAAATACTGGCAGTGAAAATGGATATTCGACAACGGATTACTTACTGGCAGATGGTACCAGAGAACAGGCAAAACAGGATGGTGGTAACTATCATGAAATTCAATATATCCATAAAGGTACGATGTTAACATTGACAGGAAAACATACCATGAAGATGAAAGCATTACCTATGAAAAATAAGTTTTCTGATATGGTGGATGCGCTTGGCGAAGATAGTGGAATTCCATTTACCATCTTTCTTAGTGAAAAGGGGTATGCTAACATCATGGGGGAACATCTTGGTTATCAATCACTTGTCGCTGAAACAGATAAAAAAGCCGATTATCATCATACCGATCAACAAGTCATGAACATTCTTAGTCGTTATGGCGATTTGCATATCACCAACTCTCGTTTAGAGGAAGAAATCCATCAACAAAAATTCTTACAAACGATTCTGCTTTATGGTGCCATAGAAGTGTTCGTCTGTTTTCTATGGCTGTTATTACTGTCAAATCAATATCGTTTGCAACAGGCTTATTTGGATGTAGAACACAAACTTTTACGCATACTAGGTGTAAGTAAATCGTATCTCTTATGCACTGCCTTTTTAGAAGCTATTGTACAAGCCATTATTTCTTTGATTATCACCGCTTGCCTGTATTGGCTGTATGAGAAAATTTTTCACCCATTAACAACATTAGGTGCCCCTAGCAGTCCTTATTATTTAAAGGCGTCTTTGATATGGCACCACCATGTTCCATTACTATGCATCCTGCTCATTAGCTTTTTAAGTTTATCCATCTTATTAAAAGGGAAAGTAGGACAAGAAAAAGGAAGGGATTCTGATGAAATTGCTTGAAGTAAAAAATGTTAATAAATGCTATGCGAGCACAAGAAGAGTGAGTGAAGTTTTACATGATTTAAGTTTTGCTGCTGAAGAAGGAAGCTTTACTGCCATCATGGGAAAAAGTGGTTCTGGTAAAAGCACTTTGTTAAACTGTATCGCTTCTTTGCTTCCTATTGACAGTGGCTCCATCTTAGTAAAAGGACAGGATATCACCGCTTTTTCCCGCAAACAGCGAGAAGTGTATCGTCGTGAGGATATCGGCATTGTCTTTCAGGATTTTGCGTTATTGCCTTTTCATTGTGTCTTGGAAAATATTTTATTACCACTGCATTTAGCAAAGAAAGCAGTAGATCAAGCGCATGTGGAAATGCTTTTACAAGCATTGGACATTGCCCAGTTAACCACAGCATTGCCCCAAGAACTATCCGGTGGTGAACAACAACGTGTCGCGATTGCCAGAGCCTTCGTGCATCAGCCAAAGCTCTTGTTGATGGATGAACCAACCGGAAATTTAGATAGTGAAAACACACATATCCTTATGGAAATGTTAAAAGAACTGCATGAAAAGCAGAAAACAACTATTCTGTTAGTCACTCATGATCGTGATGTAGCCGCTTATGCAGAACGCACATTGCTTTTACAGGATGGTAAGTTTATTGAAAAGTGCGATAATCACTAAGATGCAGAAAGAGCGCCACCATAAGGAAGGCTAAAATAAAAGACATCCGTATAGATTTTTTTATCGTATCTATTCTTGATGTCTTTTTTGTTTAAATTGTATATGATGATAAAAGAAGGCAAAAGACTTTGCTTTTTGCAAACTGCCTATAGAGTAAATTAAATTTTAGTAGCTTACTTAAAATTAAAATATATAAAGCATATGGATTGGTTTTGTAACTCTTTGTGATACAGCAAATTGTGGGTTAATCATCCTCATCATAATTGATAAAGCTTGCTGTTTTTGCATCGGCATAAGATTTAAACTTCTTAAGTAATGGGTGCTGTTTCACACTGTTTAGATCCTGTGAGATCATCGCTGCCAACACTTGAACAAATGGCAGATAGACAAGTGGTGTTAGATCGCTTTCTACCATATCCGATAAGGTCAGTATATGATCATCATCTAAATTGGCGGCATTGCTTAACATAAAGGTATGCTCACTCACACTGCGTGTTGCTTGATAAATCTGTTGCACACGATTGCTTGCCGCATCATTGCCATCAATCAATAAAACCGTATAGGATGGTGTCAATTGCAGGTTAGGTCCATGAATATATTCTTCCATTTCCAAAGGCAGTGCCGGAATATGAATAGTTTCTCCACTTTTCAAAGCACCTTCCAGAGCAATGCCATAACCAGCTCCTGCTCCACATACATAAATGCTATGCATAGAACTGAAATCTTTATAATGTTGTTTTACAAATGTTTGTGCCTTATCGATCATCTCTTCATTTAATTTTATAGCCTTTTTTACTTCATCTAGCTTTTCACTGCGCTTTGTATAAGCAATGGCAAACAGCATCAGATACAACGTCAATGTTGTAACCCCTTTGGTGACATAGCCGACCAATTCTTCCCCAACACCATAATCGAACACAAGATCTGCATGGTCTTTGATATCATGTTCCACATTGCCGGTTAAAGCAACTCCGATATATCCTAACGCTCTTATTTTATCTAATGCCGCAATCGCGTTGGTTGAATAGCCGCTTTGTGATACTACGATAACCACATCATCATCCGCAATCGCATGTTCATACCAAGTGAATGTATAAGGGGTAGTGATTTTTACTTCCATTTGTAAGGTATGCATCAAAAAGCTGCGAGCACAGTGACAAGCATTGTAACTGGAACCACTGGCTACTAGCCATAAACGGCGCATCTTTTTTTCTTCGGCATAGTTTACCAGGGGCGCACACAAGGTAGCATAGTCTTCTATATTCTTCATCGCCTGTGCCGGTGTTTCTTTGATGTAATCCATCATTGTCATTTTTTCCATAATCTATCCTTGGGATTTTAATCTCTTACAAGAGGTATTGTTTGATCCCTTTTCCTTTCTTATTTACTAGGGGAAAAGGTGGATTGCTCCACCTTCTTTTTAATAATTCAGTTTACGGTAATAACGGCGGATTTCCATTGGATGACAAGTTTCTTCTTCCATGTGTGCATCAATGCGATTATTGACTGCATGCATAACCAGATGAGAAATATGAGAACGGAATTCAGGAGAAATACCCTTTAATTCGTAGTCCTTAGTATCAATTACCGTATAGTTCTTACAAATACGTGGTATGAAGTTGACAACTCTTTCAGATAAAGAACGCTGTGCATCTTCTCCAACAAAGATCGTAACCGGTGTATCACGTGTAACGATTTCAAACATACCGTGGAAGAATTCCGGTGCTGTGATGGATTTTGTCTTGATCCATAGCTGTTCTTCCCAATAGCACATAGCATAAGAATACGTAGCTCCCCACTGATTGCCGGCACCGACGAAGTAATGCAATTCATCGTTCCAATGTTTCTTCGCAAATTCTTTTCCAAAGTCATCCGCTTTCTTTTCCACTTCTACCAACGCAACAGCTAAATATTTTTCAAATTCTTCATACATGCGTTCATAATCCGCGAATTCGCCATTATTAAACATGAAGCGATCCGCAACCATGAAGAATTTCAGTTGTTCATTTGCTGAGTAAGCAATTTCATAATCGACCATCTTCGCTAATTCTGTAGTATCGATATCAATAAAGCCTAAGACTTTCGCACCGGCATCCTGTGCTTTTTTTACTGCCTGTACTACTTCAATCGTACTTCCGGTTACACTGGATGTGATGACGATGGTTCCCTTTCCAATACGTTTATTTCCTGTTGTTAGATATTCTGCCGCATTTTCTGCCCATGTTTCAATCGCAGACATCTCTTTCATATGCACAGTCGCCTGCATACTGCTTGCCCATGTTCCACCAATGCCTAACCAGCAAATATTCGTATAACCTTCTTTACAAATCCCATCTACGATCTCATTGATCTTTCCACGCAGAGCCAAAGCTCCATTTACACTATCAATCTGTGCTTGTTCATTAAATTTTAACATTTCCATTTCCTCTCCTTATTTTTTAACCTAAGAATCCAAAGAATGCGCCTGCCAGACCTAAAACAGCCATTAACAGCAGAATCGTCGTTGTTTTAAAGTTTTTACGTAACAGGAAGAATACCACGAAGGTAAATGCCAATGGCAATAAGCCCGGCATGATACCATTACAAATATCCCCGATCGTTGTTGCTTCATCACCGCTACCAATCGCAATCGGTATATTGATCGATACGTTTTCCGCCGTCATACCACCAATAACCATCAGACCCAAAACAGCAGCGCCATAAGTTAAGCTTTCCATCAGACCGCTTTTTTCAATCTTCGTTAAGAATTCAGCTCCCAGTTTATAACCGGCATTCATTAAGAAGAAACGTAAGCCCTGTGCCGGAATATTAAATACCAGCAGGAATAGGATTGGTCCTAAGATATTGCCTTGACGTGCTAAGGAAATACCAATACCGGTTGCAATGATACGTAAAGTTCCCCAGATAAAGCTGTCACCAATACCGGCTAATGGTCCCATTAAGGCAATCTTAATATTATTGATACTGGAAGTATCGAAGTTTTCTTCTGTAGCATTTTGTTCTTCCATCGCTGTAGAAATACCTAACAACAAGGTTGATAAATGTGGTGTTGTGTTAAAGAATTCCAGATGACGCTTCATTGCTTCTGCACGTTCTTCATCTGTTTTATATAATTTGTTAATGATTGGAATCAACGCATAACAATAAGGCAGATTCGCCTGTCGCTCATAGTTCCAGGACCATTCCATAGACAAGGAACGAAGGGCTACTTTATTTAGATCTTTTTTTGTAATCATACTATTTTCTTTTACCGTATTAGAAGTCATCATCTTCATCTCCTTCACTCACACCGGCTGTTTCCACCGCATGCTTATTCTGATTTTTAATTTGGACAAGGACAATTGCCACGATAGCACCAAAGATGGCAATACCGGTTACCGGAATCTTCAAATATGTGCTTAACGCAAAGCCCAAGAAGAAGAAACAAGCAACATTCTTGTTCATGATCATCTGCATCAATAAGCCAAAACCAATTGCAGGTAACAGACCCATTGTCAGTTCTAAGCCTTTTTGTACCCATGCTGGAATCATATCCAGAATGCCCTGAATGACAGGACTACCTAAATAGAAGCTAACACCGACGATCACACCGATGATCAAATTGACACCAAAGAATCCACCTAACAGATGCATTCTTTCAACACCCTTATAATTACCAACAGCGGCATATTTATCTGCTTTATGCACAAACATCGGTAAAATGAAGACCATACTTAAATTCTTAAAAATCAAAACCAGACTGGCAATTGGAAGACCTAATGCCAAGGCTGCCTCAGCACCGGTTCCGGTAGTGATGGCAAATGCCGTACCTAATACGGTTCCACTAATCATTTCCGGTGGAATGGATGCACCTACAGAGAATGCGCCCATAAAGGCAAGCTCCAATGTAGCTCCCAGAGTTACTCCCATTGAAATATCCCCTAATACGATGCCTGTCAATGTTCCCATCACCAATGGTCTGGATAACAAACAGGTACCAAATAAATATTCTGCATTACCAAGCATTGCGACCAATGCAAGTAAGATTGCTTGTAGCATTGTGTAAAACCCTCCTCTTTCTCAAATAGTTTCATGATTATGTTTCTTTATGCGGTTCGCTTTAACCTTCGATACATTTGTGTTTCTTATGCGATTTTATAATACATTTTCCGCATGCACTTTCGCATCATTAGGAACCATGCGAATTTCCACTTCGATTCCTTTGTCTACTAATTCTTTCAGTAAGGTTGTTTCTTCTTCTGTCACATTGATTGCCTTACTGATATTTCTTGTGTTCTCTTTTGCTTTCGTGCCACCTAAATTCACAGACTTAATGACATTTGTTTCTGTTGCGAAACGATAAGCATCTTGAATTTATCTGTAACACCACTATTCACCGCTGCAATGCCATCTACCACACTTTTCATAACCAGCTTAACGCCTTGTGGTTTGGCCATCTTAATGGTTGTCTTACGTAATTCATCCTTCATGACATCATCATTCGCAATCAGGATACAGTCAGCGCCTAATGCGCTCGTCCAGGAAAATGCCACCTGTCCATGTAATAGTCGGTGGTCAACGCGTAAACATTTAATCATCTTACTTCACCTCTTTCTAAAATTCATCATCTTCCTCAGCTTTTAAATCACCCGCTGCCAGGAAGGTAATGCCGTCTTGGGCATTCTTTACGATACTGTCTTTGACCTGGGCATCAATCACTTGCGGACAGGATAACAGAATATCCATAGCCAAATTCATATTCATTCCGCTGAATACCTTCACATTGTGATGCACACACAGCTGCGATAAGGCTGTATGAACGCTGCCGCCTTTGATATCGCAGAGAATGACAAATTCCATCTGTGGATTTGTTGCAATGCGCTCTTTCAGCTTGTTCATAAAGTCATTTGGATTTTCTCCCGGAAACAGACAGTAGGTTTCTACATCCTGCGTCAGCTCTTCGCCGATAATCATACGCAGGGAGTTTAATAATCCTTCCGCCAGCTTTCCATGGGATGCGAGAATCACTTGTCGCATACTCATCAGCTCCCTTCACTTACTAACTAGCAAAAAGCGTGCCAACTTGGAATTTTCCATGTTAAACACGCTTTTTTCGCTTTTTTTCTTAATTATTCTTCACGTAGTCGAAGATATAGCCAATCTCTTCCACCGGTATTTCGACGCTATAGTAATTTTCAACGACGCTAAACGCTTTTTTCACCGATTTGATAAACGCTATTTCTTTTTCCGCAAAATCTTCCACATTCGTATATGTTTCAATGCTCTTTCTGGTAACCAGACGTTCAATCAAGCAACAGACATGCACATACAAGCCTACACAGGTATTATTCGTCAAGCGAACCTGCAAATCATTTTGCAGCTTATCAATGGCATCGGCAACATGTTCTAACAGCTTGCTAGGATTTAAGATCGTCAGATTGTTCATGATATTGCTTAATGAGAAGTTCTTTAAGATATTTTGTTGGAAGGTCTTCATTTCACTATCACTGATGTAATCCTTAAAATAATCATGCAGCTCATCCAAGGTATCGTTGATGATTAAATCTTCGATTGGTATAAAACGGATATCAGGTATATTAGGATTCAGTGTTCCAACAATACAGATGACTTCGTAATTTTCAAAGAAGGCATCGTGCAGCTGTTTTTCCAATAAGGTATTGTAATCATACGTATAGACATGAATCGGTAAGTCGCATGGTAAGGAATCCACCAGAATCTTTTTCAGCTTTTCGGCAGTTCCCATACCGCTGGCACAGGAACAGAGAATGACCTTTTCGCGATTCTTATGTTCCACGATATGATAATTGGCACTACTGTAATCAATGGCAGTTTCAAAGATTTCTTTCATCGGCGTATTGGAGATGATACCCTGTCCGATTTCCAGTGCTAAACGTGTCGTGACATTGTTCATGATGCCGATGCTGGCATTGGATACTTCTAATCCTTTATAGATTTCCTCCAAAGAGCCCATATCAACCAGTAAAAACAGTTCTTCATATTGTGGAATCTTGGCCAAATAGCGATTCAGCTGTTCAATGATCTGTGTGGAACTAAGCTGTAACGGCATATCCATGGCATCAAACACATAACGCCCTAACAGTTTATTCGCTGCATCGGCCATACTGCTGGCTGTACTGAAACCATGGGCAATGATAATACCGATACGTTTATTCAAATCTGTAATACGATTTAATTTCTTTAGATTTAATGCCAGCACAGAAGTAAACATCGCATCAAATTCCATATCCAAATTTACGGTAAGATTTTCTACGATTTCCTGCGCAATCGCATATTCTCGATGCCATTCACTCTTTATATAGGAAAGCAATTGTTTGACGCGTTTCTTTTCTTGCTCCAGCCAATTGTTCATTTCTAACAGGTTGCGACTATAATCATCAATATAAGAAGCGATGGCAATCACATCATTATTCACAAATTTAAAACCATAACGTGAACTCAGCATATCAAAGATATTCGATACGATACCTTGCAGATATTCATTCTTACGAATGGTCTTTTTCTTTTGAAAGACGATGGTTTCCTGATACTCATCAATGCTTTGACATGCCGTTTTTAAGAATAAATCACTGTTTTCTCTTGCATCATAAGCTTTCAACAGTTCTTCATTGAATTTTAGAATGGCACGCTCATGCGATACGAATTTCGCTAGTTCATGTACAGAAATGAGCTTTTGTTCCGTCATGGATGGCACATTCACCTTCGGCTCTTTCAAGGTTTCCGGCAGATTATATGCCCGTATTTCTAAGCGATCCTTGTTAGGATCTGCATGAAATAACGCATTGACACAGCTTGCCTGAATCGCATTTTTTAGTTCTCCGATATTGGCATTGAAAGTTGTTGATAATAAGGTTTGATAGACAAGGGTAGAAAGATAGATAGATTTATGGATACGGGTTTCTTCTGCCGCAAAGATGGAATGAATGAGCTGTAGACGCTCATGCGTGCCACGCTCTTCTAAGGAAGGAATCGTGATAATCATCGGAATACGGCGCAGCAAGGTTTTTAATAATACCTCTTCTGGTTTTTCCGTTGTCGCAAAGATTAAACGTAAAGAAGACTGATACCACTTTTCATTATCTCCCACCATGTGATAAATGCCCTTATCCATAAATAAGAAGAGCTTTTCCTGACATTCCGGTGGCAGACAATGCACCTCATCCAAGAAGAGTACACCGCCTTCTGCCAGTTTAATAAGACCGGGATTATCCTTATCCGCACCGGTAAATGCGCCTTTTGCGGGG
>OHTE01000360.1_pt1 | contig 11405 bp, 10 predicted proteins | sample 1578881 | NCBI WGS metagenome assembly OHTE01 (sample SAMEA3879523, study PRJEB24766) | human gut metagenome | biome: human-associated habitat; feature: feces | place: USA | collected 1985/1987
CGATACCATAGAACAGATCAGTCTGGGTGGATGCCCACAGCGCAAACAGCCCGGCCAGCGAGTAGCCGCCCAGAATGATTTTGACATTTTCCGGGAGAGGATACTGCTGCTTCAGTGTGGGAATGACCTGCTCTGTCAGAAAGCACAGGGTTTCCGTAGCCTTGCCACCAAATCCTTGCTTTCCCCACACAGCAGGGGCTTCCCACGGGGAAAGTGCATCGTTCCAGCTTTCCACCGGGATGGCCGCAAACAGAAAGTTCTGGCCGCTTTGTGCGATAGCAACCACTTCGTTGTCTATGCTCTGCAACTCATGTTCGCCTGTCATTTGGAGCAGTAGGTATTCTGCATGGGCTTCGCCATAAATGCGGCAAGGTCGGTTCCTGATTTGTATTGTCTGTGCAGTCACTGCGGCATCCTCCCGAAAAACTTTGATAAGCCCAGTATAGCAACTGAAAAATCATTTTGCAATTCAAAAAGCGTTCATAGCCGTAGCAAGCAGTGTCTTCGTATATACAAAGACCATTTTTGCGTTGCAAAATGCTTGTTGGGAAATCCCAAGCCCTTGAACTACATCCGATGGATGCAGGCTACGCGTTTTTTGCAAAACGCTTTTTTAGGACTCCGCAGGAGTGTGCAACCATCACGGAATCGTGATGATCGAAAGAATTTAGCTGTTGTGCGCACAACGGCACCGCTTGCTGAGATAATGAAAAAAGCTCCTAAAAATTTTTACGCAATAGGAAAATTCATTATAGCAATGCTATTGCAACACTATAGCGCAGATGCTATACTCAAATAAAGAATTTGCAACTGCGAGGTGAACTATATGGGATTGCCTACAGACATTAGAAACTTGCGGAAAGCGGTACTGTTAAGTCAGGAGTCATTTGCAAAAGAATTGGGAGTGTCCTTCTCAACCGTAAATCGTTGGGAAATGGGAAAGAGCCGACCGAGTTATGCGGCATTAAAGAAGCTTAAGAATTTTTCTGAAAAGCATGGTTTGACGTTTACAATCGAGCTCGAAAACTAAAAGTTGGTTGAGTGGAGGGAAAGCTCATGGCAAAAATCATGGAAATTATCTCCAAAGAGACAGGCGGAAAAAGTTATAACACGGAAAAGTATTCCTATGACACAATTGGTATGCCATCATTTGACTACGATGACGATGGCGAAAAATTTATAAAATGGCAAGTGTCCGGGGAGACGGAAAAGCATAAAACGTATGTTGATTTAACGAATGAAGCGAAAAGACAGATTGGAAAGCGGCCAGTCATCAGCTACTTTTTGGACGGATCGAGGCACACTTATAAGGTGGATGATATTTCATACAATAAAAAGGTTTATCCAGTTATCGCAGGACAAGTTGGTATTGGATGTTGCAAACGTACCGATGGAAGAATGCGACCCGAAAAATTTTACAGACGATTGGTTTTGTCACTTCCAACGGTTAGTAACGCAGATGGCTGGAAGGATGATGTATTTTTTGCAGCTCAAACGAAAAAGCTCAATAAAAGTGAAGAATTGAAGAAGCTAGGGATTGAATTTGCTACGATCCTTCCATATTCTCCGCCTAAGGATCAGAAAAATGGGAAGATGGAGGATTCGGGTATTGCACGAATTCAAGATTATATGATTGAGTCTGAAAAAGAAATGGTCGCTGAGCTGGTGAAAGCTGGAAAGCTAAATCAGGACAATTATCTTTTAAAAGACGGTTCGCTCGAATATAAACCAATGAAATCAGGACGAGAGGATTTAAGGACGCTTCAAAAGATCAAACACAATTATAAATGGGTCATTGGCGTATCAAAATCTTTCAATCCAGAAAGCATTTTAGACCACACGGGAAAGGCAAATGCAAACTATATCGCAGACTTACCACTTTTTCATAGAACACCGGTAGCAAGATATGAAAATGCTTCTTACTTAGGCGATGTGAAATTTGGTGTTTGGTACATCAGAATCAGAGACAAAAAGTATACACGGACTCCTTTCGATGGCGTGATCAAGGTCGAGAAAATCATGATGGATGAAGAAAAAGACACTGGAATTGATAGTGAAGAAATCGATTTGATCAGTGCAACCTTAATTAACGAACGAACGCCTACTTGCTATGGAACGGATAAGAGATGGGCTAATCATCTATATCCAGTCTTTCTGACAGAATCCTATGTCAAAAGTCAGTATATGAGTACGGAAATGTTTCTGCATTTGTTTTGAGGAGGAATAAACAATGCCTAGTCCTGTGATCATTGGTCGCATTTTAGCAACAGAAAAAGCACCAACAACGATTGACAACTTTGCTTTTTGGACGAATCCGAGCTTAATATTAAATCCATTTGATATTGTGAAGGTTGAACATGTAAATGGCTCGTTTTCGTATGGCATGATAGAAGATATTTCGCACATAACAGATGCGGCGAGCTTTTTGACTAACTATATTTCGAGCGATTTTGGCGATGTAGAAGTAGAATCTCCGACTTTGCGAGTTGGAATGAACTATGTTCAGGCAAAGGTAGTATGTAATGACAAAAACATTTATATACCGTTGCAAAGCAACTCGAAAGTGTTTTTAGCAACTGCTGAAGAAATCGAATATGCACTTGGCTTGAAAGATATTCGCAATCCGCTGGTTTGTGGCTATTTGGAAATGTATGAAGGCACAAGCGGCAGTGAAAAAGTAACACTGCCTGTTCGGCTCAATTCAAAGTTTATTATTGGACCGGAAGGTGCACATCTGAATATTTCTGGCATTTCTGGATTGGCAGCAAAAACTTCTTATGCAATGTTCTTGATGAAGGCCATTCAGGATACTTACATTAAGAACAAAAGCGAGGACGAATCGGTTGCATTCGTTATGTTCAATGTTAAAGGCCGTGACTTGTTGACGATTGATCAGCCAAACGATTATGATGATGAGGATGATCCGGCAAAAGAAAAGGCTGAAAATGAAGCTCTGTATAAAAAGCTTGGCCTTTCGCCTGAGCCGTTTCATAATGTCCACTATTATTATCCGTATTCTACCGAGGGAAGCTGGAACACATATCTAACTCCCGAAGAAGTTGATGATGCGATAAAAACCAAAAAAGCTAAAAAGTATAAATACATTTATAGAGAAGATCGGAACAATTTGGATCTGATGTTCTCTAATATTGATGATTCGACTCAGACCATGGATGCTATTATCAATTATATCATGGCTGGGCAGGGTAAATTTTCCGGTGCTGATGATTGGCAAGAATTTCTTGAAATAATTCGCGAAAAGTGTGCAGCTGGAGCACAATCTGATAGGGAAAAAGAGATTCCTATAGCAAGTTGGCGGAAATTTTATCGTATTGTCAACAAAGCAATCAATGATAAGGCTGCAATTTTTGCCAGAGATATTAATGCAAGCAAAGGCGAAACACGGCTCGGAGATGCCCTAAAATACATCAAAAAGAACGAAGCACATGTTATTGATATTGCCAAGCTTTCAGAAGATAAACAGGCATACGTTTTTGGTGATGCAGTAAGGACGATTTACAACCTGCAATTGGGCGAATATAATGGCGATGAAAATGTTGCACCTCCATCAAGAATTATTATCTTTATCGATGAGCTGAATAAGTACGCTTCTAAAGATTCTCCTAAAAATTCCCCTATTCTCCACCAAATTTTGGATGTTGCAGAGCGTGGACGTTCTTTGGGTGTCGTGCTGTTTGCAGCAGAACAATTTAGAAGTGCCATTCATGATAGGGTAACTGGAAACTGTTCTACACATGCGTATGGACGCACTAACACCATTGAAGTGACAAAGAGCGATTATAAGAGTGTTCCCCCTGTGTATAAGACGATGATGACTCGTTTAAAGCAGGGAGAATATATTGTTCAGAATCCAATTTTCAGATCAATGCTTCATATAAAATTCCCGAAACCGATTTACAAACAGGTGAAATAACGGAAAGGAAGCAACTATGGCAACCATAGGAAAAAACATCCTTGAAAATTTGACAACTGGTATGTATGCGGATTCAAAAGTGATATACCGCGAGTATGTCCAAAATGCATGCGACCAGATAGATAAAGCAGTTGAACTTGGAATCATTGATAGAGAGCAAGCTGAGGTTTTCATTTCAATAAAAGAAGATGAAAGATTTATCTCTGTTGAAGACAACGCTACTGGCGTTAAGGAAGCAGATTTTGTTGCACAGCTGGGTGATATTGCAAACTCTGACAAAAAAATAGGCGTTGACAAAGGTTTTCGAGGAATAGGACGCCTCTGCGGCTTGGCATATTGTAAGACGCTGGTGTTTTCTACTTCGTACAGGGGCGAAACTAAAGGTTCTAAAATGGTATTTGATGCAAAGAAAATGCGTGAAATGCTAAGTTCTCCAGTGAAGTACACCGTAGATGATATTCTGAATGCTATAGTTTCAACAGAAAAATTCCCGGAAGAACAAGAAAAGCATTATTTCAAGGTTGAAATGATTGATATAAACCATGAAAATACGGATTTGTTGGATAAACAGTTGGTTTCTGATTACTTGAGTTTTGTTGCTCCGGTTCCGTATGTGAGTAGTTTTTATCATAGAGATGCTATTTATGAACATGCTGCGAATCTGCATTTCAAAATTGATGAATATAACATCCGAGTAAACGGAGATCCTCTCTTAAAAAGATATAAAAATCGGTTATATGATGCTACTGGCAAGGTATACGATAACATTGTAGGTGTCGGCTTCAAAGACTTTGCTGATGCGGATGGAAATCTTCTTGCATGGATGTGGTATGGAATATCACGTTTTGAAAAGGCCATTCCAAAAGCTGCAAATCCCATGTATGGTTTTAGACTCCGTCAGGGAAACATCCAAATTGGTGATAATACAGCTGTTGCTAAATTTTTTAAAGAAGATCGGGGCAATAGCTATTTTGTAGGTGAAATATTTGCGGCATCAAAGAAACTGGTTCCAAACTCACAAAGAAACTACTTTAATGAATCAGTTGAACGAATTGAGCTTGAAACACAGCTGAAACTGTTCTTTTATGACACACTGCATAAATTATACCATGTAGCAAGCGACACAAAGAGCGACTATAAAAAGCTCGAAGCGTACACAGATACTGTATCTAAGTATCAAGAAAAGAGTCGGAAAGGTTTTATTGACGGTTCTGAAAAAGCTCAAATGGAAGCTGAATTAGAGGCTGCAAAAAAGAGGAAAGAAGAAGCCGAGAGAAGACTTGCTCGATATAAAGAATCCGGCGCAGGGAGTGAAGCCGAACAGCGAGTTCGGAAGGCTATTGAGCAAAAATATGAAGATAAGAAAACCACGCAGCGCGCCGAGGATGCAGAAAAGGCTGTTTCTAAAGTAACTGAAGGAGGGTCAAAAACAAAATATTTTACTGATAATCTATCCAAGCTGGATAGAAATAAACGAAAACTGGTGCAACAGATAATGGTGATTGTAAGACGTATCGTATCGAAAGAAGTTGCCGACCAAATTCAGGAAGCAATAGAAAAGGAATTTAGATAAAATGAACAGAAAAGTGCTTTTGGTAGAGCCTAATTATAAAAACAAATATCCTCCAATGGGATTGATGAAACTGGCAACATACTATCGAGAATCGGGGGATGACGTAAGGTTCTTCAAAGGCGACCTTTTAGATTTAGCAGCAGATATCGTTGTTGAGGATTTGTTGAACGCACTTGCGACTTTGGACGCTGAAACAAACTGGAAAACCGAAAAAAAAATTCTGGTAGAGTGTGTCAGAAAAGGAACGATTTCTTTATTGGATGAACAAGCACATTTCCAAAACAATTCAGATGCCATAGAGTTGGTAAAGAACGCTAGAAGCTCCTATCGAAAGAAAGAATACTTCAAGAACCCACCGTTTGATAAGGTTGGTATAACTACTCTTTTTACATTCTATTGGAATATTACTATTGATACGATAAACTTCGTAAAACAGCTATGCAAAAAGCCAGAAGATGTGATGGTCGGCGGTATCATGTCAACACTTCTGCCTAACGAAGTGTACGAAGCAACAGGAATTCATCCATTCGAAGGACTGTTAAACCATCCTGGAGATATTGATAAAGGCGATACACGCATTATAGATACACTTCCGTTGGATTATTCGATTCTTGAAGAAATCGACTATAAATATCCGGCGAATAATGCGTATTTTGCTTACATGACACGTGGCTGCATCAATCATTGCGCATTTTGTGCAGTTCCTAAACTAGAGCCACACTATTGTGATTATATTGGACTTAAAGAGCAAATAGAACGGGCAAGAGACCGATTTGGTGAGCAACGTGATTTGCTTTTGCTGGACAATAATGTGCTGGCATCCAAATGCTATGATAGAATTATCGATGAGATTAAAGCGTGCGGATTTCAAAAAGGTGCAACTTATATGCCGCCTGATCAGTACGAAATTGCTATCCAAAATTTAAAGGATGACTACAATGATCGTGCCTATGTAAGAAAGTGCATAAGGCTATATAAAGAATTGACGGAGAAACTCCCGTTGGAAGAAAAAACGGAGTTATATCTTCGTTTAGAACAAGCAGCATGTTTGCATTATGAAACTGCGACAAAAGAAGAGATTTTAAAACTTGATGAATTTGTTGCGCCATTATTCAAGAAACATTTTAAACATACAAAAAAGGTAAAACGCATTGTTGATTTTAACCAAGGGATTGACGCAAGACTGATAAATGATCAGAATATGGCAAAATTGGCTGAAATCAATATTTCGCCTCTTAGAATTGCTTTTGACCATTGGGAGCAAAAGGACATCTACGAAAAAGCGGTTCGTACCGCAGTAGCACATGGCATTACAAATCTATCGAACTATATGCTATATAATTTCAGAGATAAACCAGAACATCTGTATTATCGCATGAAGTTGAATGTTGATCTGTGTGATGAATTAGGGGCAAACATCTATTCTTTCCCGATGAAATACCATCCTATCAATGATCCGGATTTCTTTATGAACCGAGATTATATAGGCGAACATTGGAACCGAAAATTCATTCGAGCAATTCAGGCTGTACTGAATTCGACCAAGGGTAAAGTCGGCAAAGGGAAGCATTTCTTTGAGGAAGCATTTGGTGCGGATGAGCACCGATTCTGGACAATTCTCTGGATGCCTGAAACCTTTATAATTTATCGTTTTATGTTCAAGGAAAATCTCGCAAAGGAATGGGAAGAAAAGTTTTGGAGTCTGCCTACTGAGGAACTTGAAAAAGTGAAATCTGTTGTGGCAGTAAACAAGTTCAAAGATTTGGATTTCTCAAAATATTCAAAAGAAGCAAGAGACGTCCTTCAATATTATATGGTTACACGCGATGAGGCTGAGCAAATGCTGAAGGAAAAGAATAGCTGAAATTATGCCATTGAATAAAACTCTCCGCAAGTGCGGCGGTGCGTTATCTGGGAGCGCAGAACTAATTGATACGAAGAGTTTTCCGAGTGGAGAGAAGCCTCCGATTGCAAAATAATAGATACTGAACCTTAATACAAAGCCCACAGGCTAGATACAAGTCTAGCCTGTGGGCTTTGCTATATTTTCAAATTGATGTCGTTCAAATCTTGGAGTTCAAATACTCTACCAGTTCCCAAACCGTTGTCAACGGATTGCTCTGCCGTGAAATCGGTTCGAGACCCTGCTTCTGAACTTGGTCAGCACGAGCTTTCGCTCTCTGAATTGCAGTTGCCTGCAAAGGCTTCAAACCGTCAAAGTAATCCTTGTTTTTCTCATAATCAGGAAGTCTGCCCGGCTGTTTCAGCAATCGAATCAATGCTTGGCAATCTTCAACCTCTGTCTGCTGATTTACAAAGTGCAGCAGGAACCACAACTCGAAAGATGGGTTAGAATAGGCCAAATGATAGCCTTCCTTTTGAGCGGACTGTTTGGCACGCAGAAGAACTTCGTTGGAGTTATCGTCACGGTCAAACACACACCAGATGGAATCGCCATCTTCCGGGTAGTATGGATTATTGCCCATCGTTGCCTTGGCTTTCTGCACAAGCCTGTCAGCGGACTTATACTGCGAAGAAATCGGGATAATGTCAATATTGCATCCTCGACTGCGGAAACGCTTAAAATAACGAATCTCCGTTTCGCTGCCCTCGCAGATAAGATACACGACCGGATTGCGCTTTCTGGTGTGGACAGATTTGCGGCTGATCTCTTTTATTCTGCCCATGCTGCATCCCCTCCAATGAACGGAATCGCACCATAGCGACCTTGTAAATAGCCCTTGGAGATGTTCTCGCCTTTCCGGGGAGAAAACTCGGTCAGGGCATAAATATCGGTCTGCATGGTCTTTTCGTTCTTCTCTGCAAACCAGATCTGATCCCGGCGCAGCAGGGTCAGGTCGAGAAGCCCTGTGTCATGTGTAGTAAAAATAAGCTGGGCGTGGTTTGTGTTGATGGCGGCATCCTGCACCATCTCGATCAGATGCCTTGTCAGCAGCGGGTGCATACTGGATTCTATTTCGTCTACTACCAAAACAGAGCCGGATTCCAAAGCCGCAAGCCACATACCGATGCGAGAGAAGAAACGCTGTGTCCCAACGGATTCCTGACCCAACGGGAGCCAGAAACCCTTAGAAGTGCCATCTTCGGCATCGAGAGTGTGCAGTGCGGAAATGATAGGCTCTTCCTTGGAGCCTGTAATGCGGATGTCCTTGATACCGAGGTCTGCATACAGCATTTCATGCAGGATACGGCTCTTTTCGGAGCCGCCCTGCCGGATGGCAGACAATGTAGCATCCAGCCGCATTTCGGTTCCTATAAAGCCTGTCAGCTTTTCAAAGAACCACAGATACGCTTTTTCGGTCTGGGGGCAGTTCCACTCGTTCGAGCTGGACAGATAAAGGCGGTTTTCAGCAGTTCGTCCAGCAAGCGTGAACTGCTCTTGAATATTCTCGCGGAACTGATAGCCATTGTTTTCTCTTGAAAAAATCAAGGCTTCCCGGCCATTCGGCCAGTGATAGAGATATTCGGTCAGGACTTTGGATTTGTCAAACGAGAACCCATAGGCATACTTGATGCCGCCATAAAAATAGATGGCTTCAAAGCTGGTCGGCTGTGTAGGCTGGTCGGTGAAAGCAAACGGCTCTTGCGGAAGGGACTCACCTTTCAGCAGCTTGGCATATCGGCCACAGACCATTTCCCGCATGAGCAGGAGAGCATGGAGAACATTGCTCTTCCCGGCTGCATTTGCGCCGTACAGTGCCAGCACAGGCACAAGCTGTTTCTTCTCGTCCGGCGAAATCAGGCAATCAGACAGACTTTTATCCGTAGATGCTTTCAAGCTGATAATAGCCGTGTCCTTGATGGAGCGGTGGTTGGTGACTGAAAATTGAAGCAGCATCGCGATTCCTCCCAGATGATTTTCTGAATCCAGTGTACTCTATTCTGGGCGAAAAGTCAAATTTTGATTTTGAAATTTGCAAATATTCCGCAAAAATCAAGAATAAAATCTAAAATATCGGCTTTTGATACCATTCGGATGCTATCAGGGATCATTCTGCATACACGACTTCCCTCACCACTACCTCTTCAGCCTGCGCTTTCAGCCCGTTCATGTGCGCCACCCAGAGAAGCTGTGCGCGCTCTTTGTCCGGCGCGGGGTACTTGTCTAACAGAGTGGTCATCGTGCGTTCCAGCCACGCGTAGGCCGTTTTCTGGACATCCTGCAAATGCGGCCAGAGCGTACCGTTCAGCAACATCCGGTTGTACAGCACAGGACGCTGATTCTTGAGATAGGCCAGCCGCATCCGGCCATACTTGCCCAGCGGTTCGGTATCATCGGTCTGCGGCAGGGTGAGCAGGGGCAGCTGATACTCCCCAACCTGTGCGTAATGGATCTCGGTGCGGACGGCGTTCGTGTTCTTCATGGAAATTCTCCTTTGCATTTTCAACAGGTGTTGCGTTCTTTGTGGAAAACAGCGCTTACTTCTTCCGATTCTGTGCGGTCAGCCAGTTGCCCTGCGCCTGATAGTAGTGCTCCATCGTGGTGGGTGCGTTCAGGATGGTGGTGCGCAGATAGGCCATGATGTTCTTGATGGGCTGGGTGGTGTTGGACATCACATCGAAGATGTACTCAACGTGCTGGCTGGTCAGCTTGTCCAGCCGCAGCCGGATGGCTTTGGTGGTCTGCGGCTGCTTGCCGACGTACTGGGTCTGCCGAGGACAGCAGTACATCTCCACAATGTTGTCCAGCAGTTCCTCCAGCTTGTCGGGGTCGTACCGCTGGGCAAGGGTGTCGATCTCCAAACGTTCCCGAAACTCCTCCCGTACCTGTGCTTCCATCTGGTCAAAATCCGCAGATTCGTCCGTCTGCCCTGATAGATTAGTACTTTGTCTTTTAGTATTTTGTTTATTAGTATTTTGTTGCGTTGCCTTTTCCAAATTGGGTTCAGCCAAATTTGGAAAATCCATTTTGTTGTGTTGGATTCTCCAACGTTGGAAAACCCGACATTGGATTTTCCGATGATGGTGAATTTGGCACTGGAGCAGGGCGTTTTTCAATCCGTTCTTTCTGCGGCAGTTCAAAGACTTCATAGTTGTAGTCAATAATGCGGCCACGGGCATCACGGACTTTGCTCCGACACAGATACCCGCCATCTTCCAGTTCGTGAACCGCACTTCTCACACTGTCGATGCCATCCCTGCACCCGGTTGTCAGCAGGGAGAGCATATAGGACAGCAGTCCCTTGGCTTTCAGGGACAGCCTCTTATCCTGCAGGTGGTGGTTGCTCATGACGGTGTAGTTGACGTTTTTATTGACGCGGAATGTTGACATGGCGGCTTCCCTTTCAGCCCAATGCGGGCAAGAGAAAACGCAGCATCTCCCGGCTTTCGGGAAACGCTGCGTTCAGACAGGGAAGCCTGCTGTGAGCTGGCACAGCAACGGCAGCACTGCATATTTCTAACGGACATCTAACACAACTACACCTGAAATGCAGCCGTTGACGCCCCGTGTGAAAAAGGCTTTTTCTAACGTCATTTCGCAAAAAGCGGCTAATTTTTGCCTGCAAATTGCGGTGTGACGTGCCTTTTTGGAGGTTACAAAAATGCCCTCAGTTGCCAATGACAGCCGCAAGGGACCAGCTTCATCCAACAATTTCAAAGACTCGAAATCGTTTTGTCCTTAACCGGGCACGTGGGTTCGAATCCCACCATCTCCGCCAACAAAAAGCACCGGCTCAGGCTGGTGCTTTTTTGCATATCCAACCGGATTTCTCCATCCTTCAAAAAATATGTATCAATAATTTATGCTCAGAATCTTCTCAAGCGTATCCGCAAACCTGACATCCTGCTCCTTCGTCCGCTTTGGGCTCCCCTTGGGGTGCTTTCCGGCACGGAGGAGTTTTTTGTTTTCGTACCGCCGCAGCATGAGGGCGTCCA
>OHTE01000363.1_pt1 | contig 11375 bp, 10 predicted proteins | sample 1578881 | NCBI WGS metagenome assembly OHTE01 (sample SAMEA3879523, study PRJEB24766) | human gut metagenome | biome: human-associated habitat; feature: feces | place: USA | collected 1985/1987
AAGGTCATTGGCTGAGCGATTGGATGCCTCTAAAACATTTATCCTTATCGTTGGTGAACATACAAAAGAATTAAGGGCTGGTGGATGCCAATATTGTAATAGCTACAATAGTTATTGGGGGACTTGTGGTCGAGGACATACAGTGGATACTCGAAGTTATATTGATTTCGAATGCGAGAAAGCGATTCGGGATGGTCTAAAAATAATAGTCCTGTATAAATCAACAGTGGTGAATAGATCCAAATGTCCAGAAGTAGTCAGAAATCGTGGCATTCATGCGCCGATGGAAAAATGGGTTGGAAATACATTGTATTGGGATTATGACTCGGTAAGAAATGCCATTGGATAATAACTATACACTGCCCCATGATTTTTTACCAATGGGGCAGTGTTTTATTTACCAAGTTATCACTTTATCGACAATTTCTTGTTGCTCGGCGCTGCTACGACGCAGATAGATACGGGTAGTTTCTATACTTTCATGCCCCATCAAATCAGCAAGCAAGGATATGTCATTGAACTTATCCAGAAAATTCTTTGCAAAGCGGTGACGGAACGAGTGAGGATAAACCACTTTCTCATTCAAGCCATATTTTGCAGCATAATTTTTCAACTGTTGAGCAATACCTCTGGTAGTGATACGTTCACCGAAACGATTAAGGAAAAGATAACCAGTGGCACGATTGACATTGCCAAACCATTCTATGGCTTCCTTGCGTAAAGCCTTAGGAATATAGATACGACGAATTTTGCCACCTTTGGTGTAGATGTCGAAATAGCCCATCTGCACATGCTCCACTTTCATTTGTATTAGTTCGCTAACTCTTGCTCCAGTGGCAGCAAGGAAACGAACTACGAAATACCACTCTCGATTTTCCTCTTTTTTAAGTTTGTTCTTTAGAAAAACATAGTCGGCATTGCTGATTACATTTTCTAGATAACTACGCTGTTGTACCTTGACAGATTTTAATCTCAAACGAGATTTATTCATATAGTCAAGATACTTGTTCATTGCCTGAATACGAAGATTTACAGTTTTAGGCTTGAATTTTTCAATGAGATAAGTCTTATAAACAAGCAGATTTCGCTTGTTCAGTTCCTTGTACCGCGAATAATACTCTTTTACGGCATAACAGTAAGCCGCAATCGTGTTCTCCGCCATATTCCCTTGACGAAGATACGTTTCAAAATTTTCAATGTTCATGTCTGATACATTATTGGTCGTTAAACAATTCACTATCATTAATAATGTATAGCACCCGCAAATTCATTGAGTTCCTATTATGAGAAGTTTCTCGCTACTGGGGAGGTGAAGTGCATTGACAAGGAGATTCCGTTTGAGATTCCGCAGGGGTGGGAATGGGAGCGTTGGGGAAATATCTCTCAATCTATTCAATATGGTTATAATGCACCTGCATTAGAAAAAGGTGTTATCCGAATGGTGCGTATTAGCGATATTCAGGATAATAAGGTAGTTTGGGATACTGTACCCTTCTGTATGATTGAAGAGCAAGATATTGAAACGTATCTATTAGAGGTAAACGATATACTATTTGCCAGAACAGGTGGTACAGTTGGAAAATCGTTCTTGGTAGAAGAAGTTCCACTGAAATCAATTTATGCTGGCTACTTGATAAGGACTCGGTATAGTTCATTACTCTGCCCTCATTATATGAAAGCATTTATGGAAAGTCAATTATATTGGGAACAATTAAAAAATGGCACAATAGCAACAGCACAACCTAATTGTAATGGAAAAACACTTGCAAAAATGCTACTGCCCATCCCTCCTGTAAATGAACAAAAACGGATTATTGAGAAGTTGTATAGTATTTCTTTTTTAGTAGAACGTTATAGTAAAAGTCAAGATGCTCTTAATCTGATAAACACACAAATTCATGAACAACTTAGAAAGTCTATATTACAAGACGCAATACAGGGACGGCTTGTCCCTCAGTTAGAATCAGAAGGCACTGCAGAAGAATTACTCGAACAAATACGACAGGAGAAATTACGCCTTGTTGAAGAGGGTAAGCTAAAGAAATCCGCCTTAACCGCTTCTGTTATCTACAAAGGTGACGATAACAAGTACTTCGAGAAGATTGATAAAATTGAAAAAGATATAACTGACGAGATACCATTTGAAATACCAGTTGAATGGAATTGGTGTAGACTTGGTTGCATTGCTTCAATTAAAGGTGGTAAGAGAATACCCGTAGGTGAAAAATTAACCACCGAAAATACCGGGCACGTATATATTCGTGTTGCCGATATGAAACAAAATTCAGTTACAGATAATGATATACATTATGTTTCTGAGGCAATATTCCAGAAGATTAAAGCTTATACAATATCTTCTGATGATTTATATATAACAGTTGCAGGAACTATTGGAAATGTAGGAGAAATACCCAGCGCATTCAACAATGCGAACCTTACTGAGAATGCTAATAAAATTGTATTCAAATTCATTTCTAAGAAATTTCTCATGTATTGTTTGCTTTCTGATTTTGTACAATCTCAAATAAAGAGTTGTACAACAAAAGTAGGTCAGCCCAAATTGGCAATCATAAGGATTGAGAATCTGTTAATACCTCTTCCTCCTTTAAAAGAGCAATATAGAATTGTTGCAAAAATAGAGCAGTTAGCAAGTATTATGAGCAGGTAGGTAAAAAATGCTTGGATATAACAGAACAGATACCTTTTGAAACTCCTGAAAATTGGGTTTGGGTAAGGATGGGGCAAATTGGAGATTGGGGTGCTGGCTCAACTCCCCAACGAGGTAATGCTAATTATTATAATGGCAAAATTCTATGGCTTAAAACTGGAGAATTGAATAATGGAATAGTGTATGATACTGAGGAAAAAGTTACGCAGAAGGCTTTTCAGGATTACTCTTTACGTATGAATAAAATTGGGGATGTCCTTATTGCAATGTATGGTGCTACTATTGGAAAATTAGCAATCGTAGGTAAGGAACTCACTACAAATCAAGCCTGTTGTGGTTGTACTCCTTATTTGATTTATAATTGGTATCTATTTTATTTCCTTATGGCAAGCCGAGATTCTTTCATAAAGAAAGGAGAAGGTGGTGCCCAACCTAATATTTCTCGTGTGAAACTGGTTGAGTACTTAATACCTTTGCCTCCACTAAAAGAGCAATATCGCATTGTTGCCCAAATAGAAAAACTATTTGAGCAACTGCGATAATTCATTTACCCGTTCTGCTATACGTTGCTGTTCTGCTAATGGTGGAATGCCAATAGGCAAATTATAAAATAACTCTTTATTGAGGTGCGGAATTGCCGCACCTCTTTTTGAATTTCTCAACTCCTCTTTGTAGAATAGGATGAAAGCCAATACATAAGGCTTCCATATGACTGAAGAAAGCCATAGTTGTTTGAACGTACTCCCCATATATCCATCCTGTGGAACCAAGAAAACTTCACCGGAATTTTCACCATCTACAAGAATGATGTTATCCCCAGCATAGACAAATTTTCCTTTTTCTACGATGGCTGATGATGATTTTCCACGCAAGTATTTTGCATCCAAACAAATCCCTTTTCCTATTCTCTTTTCACCGTCTGTCAATAGACATACATCTTTTAAACGTAATACTGCCCAGTTATTGGGATATTCAAAAGGAAGCTCGATTTCAATGATTTGCCCATTTATCCTCTCATAATACTTGTTATCGTCACCTTTGTAGATGATGCTGTCAGTTAATGCAGACTTCTTTAGCTTGCCCTCTTTTGCGAGATGTTCTTTTTCCTTGCGAATTTTGGCAAGCAGTTCTTTAGCTGTACCTTCTTCTGTAATCTGAGGTACAAGTTTGCCTTGGATTGCCTCTTGAAGAATGGATTTTCTAAGCTTATTATGAATGCTATCGTTTAGTTGATTTAATTCTTCTTGAGATTTTTCGTATTTGGCAGCGATTGGCATAATTGCTTCTATTTGAGAAACAATACGCTCTTGCTCGTTAATTGAAGGAGTAGGGATAAGAATATTGTGCAATGCCCCAGATGATAATCCTTGTATTCCAATTCCTTTGCCACCGATATAGCCTATGCCCTTGTATAAATACATTACATAGTAGAAAAATCGTGTACACAATGGGATGTAAGACCGCAGTTTATGAATATGATTTTGAATCCTAATGTTATAGTCATAATTCCATATTGCACTTCTTCCAATATCTCCACCCTCGCATACCAATAAGTCGCCTTTAGTCGCTGTACATTTTTCCAACTCCTCTTCAGTATAATACATTTCTTTTAAGGAAGATAATTTAAATCTATCCCAATAGAGATTCGATGTAGTAATATATGTGTATAAATTTCCTTTTCTATTAGTGCCGTTCAAAGCCTTTCCTGTGCAATGTGAGAAAATATATCCTAATCTACACCACCCCCAAGTAGAAGGAATCTCAAACGGAATCTCCTCGTCAATGCACTTCACCTCCCCAATAGCGAGAAACTTCTCATAATAGGAATTGTCCTCACCACGATAGATGATTGATTCGTTTTTGTCTTTCTTGATTTTCTTTTCCTTGACCAGTCGGGCTTTTTCGGCTCTGATACGTTCAAGAAGTACCGAAGCCGGTTCGTCATTAGGGTCTTGCGGTACAAGTTTGCCCTGTATCGCCCACTGGAGTATGCTGTTTTTAAGTTGCTTTCCGTTCATTGTTCGTAATCCTCTCCTTGTATTCCTAACTCTCCTTTGCTCATGGCATTGGCAATATCTATTTTTAGTTCTTCATCATAGTCTTTACTTGTCATAAAACTATTGACGATGCGCAGCAGCAAATCTTGGTCGATATTCGATGCTGCCACATGATAAATGATAGATTCCAATGTACGCATACAGATGCAAGCGTGCCAGTAGTAATTATTTTTATGTAAGAAGTACGTACCCAAAGTCAGTGCAATACGCTTATTCCCATCGTTGAAGAAATGCCCTGAGCAAAATCTATACATCAGATAGGTTAGTTTGTCGGCAAAGGTTGGATAGTATAAATCATTTTGCACAAAATCCAATGTTGCACGAATACCACCTTCATCACGCACTCCTTCAAAACCACCCTCGCTGGCATCAATCATTTTGCCATAGATGTTTAAGGCTTCATCGTAATCTATGTAAATAATTTCCTTACTCATCTTCTGCCTGCTTTAAGCGTTTAAGCACATCTTTGTTATCCGCTAAGATACGGTCAAAATCAATAGACTGGTCACCGATGAATCGTTCAAATTCCTCAGGAGTAACAGCTTGCAGGTAATCCGCTATATTACCATGATACGCATCCCGAAAACTGAAATCCCTTGAAGCCATTTTTGTCCTGGCATCATTCAGATAAGGTTTCTGCATCGGGTATTCGGCAAGTTCGTTTACAATACACTCCACTTCGTCAACGGTAAGTAACCTGCCGCCATTTTCCTTGAATCGTTCACTGATAGCAGCACCCACTCCGTTTTCAAAAGAAGAGATAACCAACAGAACCTCTGAATACAAGGTGTGCCGAACATTGTCTTTTGAATCCAACTTCAACACTTCCCGGTATTCCTTAGCATTCTCCTTGAATACAGCCTTGTATATGAAATCTGTAATTTGAGAATATTTGTATGTGGGATGTCCGTCCACATATTGATTGATGGCAGAAGTGAGATTTTTACGATAGTTTTCCTCTGTTATTGCGGCAGGAAGGTAATGCACATCCCTGCGGTTGATATATTTTGTTCCTCCACCTGTCTTTTCATTGATAGTGGTAATCACAAAATCCAAGATAAGGCTACGGACTTTCTTGGCTTTTTCACTCTCTGTAAGTAGCATACCCATATTCAAGAAAGAGCGGAAATTAAACAGTCCAAGTTGTGTTGTTTTGCTCGCCTCATTAATAAGGTGAGCAAATTCTAACTTAAACTCTTTCAGCTGTTTACCCTTACATAAAATATATCCGTTATGCTTCAATTCATCAGAATTTGATTGCAGGTAACGATCTATTGTAGATGTGTCAACTTGATAAAAGTCGGCAACCATTTTTTTTGTAAAGCGGTATTCTCCCTCAAAGAGCATTCCTTCTATATCAAGATGCTCTTGTACTTTACTGACCGCAAAACGATTGTTAAGTACATTCTGCCGTTCTATGTTTGAGATGGTCAAATCTTTCATATCACTTCACTATAATCAGTTACACGATTTTATGTCTATGCCGAGAATTTTTTGAATCTCAGAAAGGGTTTTGTCTATTTCATGGTCGAGTGCAGTACGTTTCTCAAAATACTGTTTGAGCAGTTCTGCCGGAGGGAGTATTTCTTCTTCCTCTTTCGGGAACTTACATTGATCAAAATTGCAATCCAAGTCTATCAATTGTTGGGCAGTGAACACACGGCTCTTTTCACCCACTTCGTCACTGATAATTTCTTTCCTGTCTTTCCACCATTCCTGAATAGGTAGGGTATGCTCCACCTTCATTGGTTTGGTCTTTGAGAAGTGCTTGTAGCCTTCCGGCATATCCAAGCGATAGAACCATGTCTCTTTGGTCTTGAATCCTTCTTCGCAACCCTCTGCTTCTTCATTATTAAAGAAAAGAATGTTGGTTGCAATAGAGGTATATGGGGAGAATATCGAGCCCGGTAAACGGATGATGGTATGCAGATTGAACTTGCGGAGTAAATTTTCTTTAAGTGCAAGTTTTGCTCCATCCGTACCAAACAAGAAACCATCTGGGATAATCACACCGCATCTACCACCAGCTTTGAGGCGGTACATGATAAGGGCTATGAATAAATCCGCAGTTTCACTTGAACGGTATTGCACCGGGAAATTGCTTTTTACACTATCTTCTGTGCTACCGCCATACGGAGGATTCATACCGATAACATCCACTTTATCGCTTTCCTTGAAATCAGTGATATTTGTTCCAAGCGAATCACAGTTAGCTATATTGGGAGCTTCAATATCATGGAGTAACAGATTTGTTATACTCAAAAGATAAGGTAGCGGTTTCCATTCTTGTCCCACGACTGCATTTTGCAGTTTTTCTCCATCTTCGGCAGAACCGACGCTCTTACTCATATAATTGAGAGCAGAGGTAAGGAAGCCGCCTGTACCACTGGTGAAGTCACCAAAGGTTTCGCCCAATTTCGGGTCAAGCATCATCACGATAAAGTCTGTCAAAGCACGTGGAGTATAGAACTCACCTGCATTGCCTGCTGATTGCAAGTCTTTCAAGATTCCCTCATAAATATCTCCAAATGTGTGGCGATCATCAGCATCGTCAAATTCGATTTCATTTACGATGTTGACCACTTGACGCAAAAGCGTTCCATTCTTCATATACTGGTTTAAGTCAGCAAATGTTTCTTGAACAATGCTTTTGGCTCTTGGCGTATTGGCGTCTATCGGAAGATTCTTTAAAGTAGGGAACAGTTTTTCATTGACAAAAGAGAGCAATGCTTCTCCTGTTAATGCTTCACCGTCTTTTTCATCTACAGCCCATTTACGCCAACGCAAATCTTCGGGGATGATAGACTTGTAGTTCTCATCTTTATATTCCCATGTTTCTTCCTGAGTGTCATAGACTTTCAAGAAAAACATCCAAGTCATTTGTTCAATTCTCTGTGCGTCACCATTGATACCTGCGTCTTGACGCATTATATTTTGGATTCGCTTTATGATGTTGTTTACTGCCATTTTTAAGCTGATTTATAAATTTGATATTCTAGTTCTCTGATGGCTTGCTCAAAAGCAACCTTACCGCCAAATAACTTTATGATTTTTGTTGGTTTCCCTATGCTATTGAATGGCGGTATCTCCAAGATGTTCGCCTTTTCAAAGTCGAGAATACCATTCTCTGCATATTTGTCAAGAAGAGCCTCCAATACTTCACGAGCTTTACCTTCGTACTTCCCGAAGTAATTACGCTTCTTTACATTGTTTGCTCTCTCTTTCCTTGTTAATGGCGGTTGGTCAAACGCAACGTGGCATATCACATCAAAGATGTCGGCATCCTTCAATGCCGGATTAGCTTCACGTACAGCATCTATCAGAATAGCATATTCCTTCAATTCATCCATAATGGCCTGTTTGCGTTCTGCCTCCGTCCACGTTTGGATAAAATCATCCAAAGTTTGGTAACGGCGTAATAATTGCTTTTTAGCAAACGACTGAACACTTTCCGTTCTCATCGTCTTACCATCTTCTCCTAACACTGAAACGATTTCATGGGCAATGCGAATATTCTTACCACTGATAAGATATTTCTCACGAGGCTCAGATACTATTGGAGTTTCTGGAGCATCAATGATTTTGTAAGGCTTGGGCTTTTTCCCTCCTCCTTTTGGTGGTTCCGGGTCGCCATCAAATGCTGGATCTTTGAATTTTGCGGTAGCATTGCGGAAATCAAGGATTTCCAAATGCCATTTGCCCTTGTCTTTTCTAAGTCGTGTACCTCGTCCAATGATTTGCTTAAATTCAGTCATAGAACCAATTTCTTTGTCTATGACGATTAAACCACAAGTTTTGCAGTCCACTCCTGTAGATAAAAGTTCAGATGTGGTAACAATTACAGGATAAGCCTCATCCACACTAATGAAATTGTCCAGTTGTTTCTTACCTTCTTTATCCTCACCAACAATACGTGTAACATAGTAAGGCGACTTTTTACATAAATCGCTATTCATATTGATAAGCAGCGTTCGCATTTCGGCAGCTTCCTCAATATCAGAACAGAATACTATTGTCTTTGTCATACGACCAATGTCATGTAACATTTGGGTTATCCTATGTGCTACTACTTTACGCCTTAACTTGATGGCAAGATCACGACCTATATTCTGTCTTTGATATAGTTTCTGTTCAATCTCCTTACCCAATAAATCTATTTCACCTTCTTCTGGAGTCCATCCTTGTAAATCAACATTAATAAAGTCTGCTGTAACCCTATATGGAGCTAAGAAACCATCTTGAATGCCTTGAAGAAGTGAATAGGTATATACTGGTTCACCGAAATAATCCAAGTTGTTCGCTCCTTCGTCTGCTTTCGGTGTGGCTGTCATACCAATTTGGGTAGCCGAACTAAAATATTCCAACACCTTGCGCCATGCGGAATCGTCTTTTGCACTTCCCCTATGACACTCATCGACAATAATTAAATCAAAGAAATTTGGCTGCACCTCCAAGAATGGGTCTGGTTTACCCTCTTTCCCGACCAATTGGTGGTATAAAGCCATATACACTTCGTATGACGAATCAATTTTTTCCTCCCCTTCTCCAACAGAAGTTATCTTGGTCATAAACTTCTTGAAAGGCTTGAAGTCTTGCACCATTGTTTGGTCAATGAGGATATTGCGGTCTGCAAGATAAAGAATCTTTTTCTTAACCCCACTTTTATGAAGACGATGGATAATCTGGAAAGCAGTAAAAGTCTTACCAGTACCGGTAGCCATTACCACAAGTACACGTTGTTGCCCTCTTGCGATGGCCTCTACTGTGCGATCAACTGCTATACGTTGATAATATCTTGGTTCATGGCTATGGGCATCATAGTAGAAAGGAGTTTCTATTATATTGAGTTCATCCGATGTATAGTTCTTAGATGCCAGATAACGGTTGTATAGTTCTTCCTCAGTCGGAAAGTCCTCTAACTTGATTTCTGTTTCTTTCCCCGTAATAAAGTCATGTTCCAAGAATGCATCACCATTACTGGAGTAGGCAAATTTCAAGTCAAGGATTTGGGCATAATCCATAGCTTGTTGAATGCCACCTCCAACTGCATGTTTATTATCTTTAGCTTCAACTACCGCAATTGGCTTACCTTTATGGTATAATAGATAATCGGCTTTTTTCCCCTCTGCTACTGAATGTTGGTTGCCAATAACAAGCACTCGACCATCTGTGAAATAATACTCTTCACGCATATTTACACTTACCGCCCATCCTTTTTGTTGGAGTGCAGGAGTAATGAACAGAGTGCGTATCTCTTGTTCTTTGAGTTCTTTCTTGTTTACTTCCATGACAATAACTCATTTGTGGCTTGCGCTACTAACAATCAAATCTTTTACATCAATATTAAGGGCATTGGCTATATCATTAAGCGTTTTGAGGTCTGGTTGAACAGAATTACTACACCATTTACTTACGGTACAATTGGATTTCCCAATCTGTTCTGCAAGCCATTTTCCGGTTTTCTGCTGTTCTGCGAGAACTATCTTTAGTCTATTAAAATTAGCCATAGAGTAAAATGTTTTAATTGCAACGCAAAATTATATAATTTATCCGATATGGACACTACTTCCTATAATAATAATTATCAGGAAGTAGGAATTTGGCTTAAATAAGGTATTTCGATAAGATATTCTCATCAATTTCAATCTTATGTCGTCCTGTGGTTGTGCGTAGATTCTTCCTGACAGTGTCAAATGTAGAGTTGGCAAACCATTCAGAGAACGTAGCCATTACAAATGAGGTAGTCATATCTCTGCCTATATTATATTGAAAAGCGATATTCCAAGCAAAGTTCTTCAGCGAGATTTGGGTGAGAGAGCTGTGCTTCTTGATATGAACCTCAGTCATGGAAAACACTTGATGGTTTGTCACGAAATAGCGGACAGATTCGCAAATTTGGAAAATCTCGGTTTCGTTCAAGTCAAAACGCTTAAAAGTTTCCCGTGTGTATCTTAGGATAGCATTTAGTTTTTTGTTTTCCTCTTCTTCTTTTCGCTGCTGGTATTGCTGTTGCTCACGTTGGTATTCATAGTGAAATAATTCCATTCGTTTCTTCTGAACTTCGACACAATCTTTTGCAGATGGAGGCAAGACAACTGATGATGAAGCATCAGTCTTTTCATTGGCTAACGCAAAGTGTGATGACGGGATTGCTTCTATAATATATCTTGCCACAATAATGCAAAGATGATACAGGAGTTTTAGGATGATATATCCGGTAGCCATAACAAATGGCAGTAAACTCATTCGTATGCCAAGCATATTGCATACTTGAAATGCAATCATTGAAGCCAGTAGCACAGCCATAACTTCGATAGTTAGTGAATGGAGTATATGTTGTTTTTGCTTCATACCTATTGTTATTTATTTCTTGATGCAAAGGTACGATAGATTTTCATAAAAAACGATAGATAAATCGTAGGTGCATTTTTGCAATCATATCGTAATCAATGCTTTTTGAAAATAAAAGCATAACAAGAGAAAATATCCAAGTCTATTTGAAAACAAGAGAAAACAGAAATTACACAAAAGAGATGTAGTTAAACTAAGTTAAAGTTCTTCTTGGGCGTTTTTTTCTGTTCTATATAGGCTGAGATATTGAGTAATCGAAGTAAAGCAATCATATTTGTACCATATATTTATAACTGGCT
>OHTE01000375.1_pt1 | contig 11147 bp, 9 predicted proteins | sample 1578881 | NCBI WGS metagenome assembly OHTE01 (sample SAMEA3879523, study PRJEB24766) | human gut metagenome | biome: human-associated habitat; feature: feces | place: USA | collected 1985/1987
CAGGTATTATTCAGGTTTGGGTGCGGGGGTTAGACAATCTTACTCTGAAAAACGACGACGCCTTCATACATGCCAGCCTTTTCAGAAACGTTGTCGCCCTTAGCGGTTGTCAGCTTAAACTCCAACGCCTGATCAGCAGTGTCCGTACCAGAGTCAACACTCAGGACCTCATTTTTATCTTTGGTCAGTTTTTCCCCGGTAGCACCAGCAGGAGTAAGCTTGGTAATGGCATAGTGAAGCTTTTCACTAGTCCCGGACAGCACATAGAATTCATCATTATCGTAATAATCAGTACTAAGGGTAATCTGCAATTTCTTACCAATACCAATAACGTTCTTGGAGACCACAACCTTCGGTGCAGTGCCCTTCCATGCAGTGCCTCCGCTTTCCTTCTCTGCCTTCTGGCCCGGACCGTTTTCGTCCAACGTGGCATTGACCGTGGAAGTGTTATTCGCACCAGCATTTTCACCAAAGTCAATGGTAGCCGGAATAGACCAAGCATAACTTTCCGTAACCTTGTAATAGACATTGGTGCTCCCCATAACAACACCACTACTACCAAGAGTATCAGTATTATAGCGCTTCTGCGAACCCATACTCGGAGTAGTAGTAGCAGTACCACCATCCGCAAACACCGGCATTGCGCAGACGGACACCGCCAGAGAAGCTGCAAGGAGCAGGGCGGCTGCTTTCTTCGTCAATTTCATAATCCTTATTTGGCAATGGGGCCCGCAGCTGACGGTCAGCCTTGGATTTGCCTACTCCTTTCACACCATATGGTTTGTTGATCCCCAATTCAGTTCTTTTTTTATTGTCAACACTGCCTGTCTTGCCCACCGCAAGGGGGCTCAGCCCACGGTCAGTGTCAGCTTTACAACGCCGCTGTTGGTCTTGGTGGTGCGGTCCGAAAGATAGGGCTGGCACACCACATAGGCCGGGTACTCGCCGGGGGCAAGGGCGCGGGTCATCTCCATCTTTTGCACATACAACCCGGGCGCTACAAGGCCGGACTGGAACAGCAGCTCGTCGCCGTCCTCTAAGTACAGCCCAAAGGCGATGTAGTAGCACTCCTCCTTACCGGTCAGGGTAAGGGTGTACTGCTTGCCGTCATCGGCCTGCACGGTCAGGGTCTTTTCGCCCTTATAGCCCTTGATGGCCTCGATGGTGTACACCCCATCGTCGGTCTTTTGGATGTCAAAATAGGCGGGGTCGGCGTCCAGCACCTTTGTTACCTCGGCCTGAATGCCCGCAAGACGCAGGTAATGGCTCAGCTCTGTGGCCTGACCGCTGTCCACCACCAGCTTTTCCAGCTGGGTGCCGTCTAGGCTTACCCAGTCCTCGTACCAAAGATTCTCGGCGGGGTTATGGAACTCGAACCCCTGCGTGATCTTTTTGGTCTTTGCGGGGATGGTAAAGCCGCCCCAGCCCGGCAGGGTGACGTTTTTGCTGCGGTCGATGGGGGTCTCCGGCTTGACGTACTGCGCCTGATAGGTCTCCATGGGCAGCGCGGCTGCTTCGGACGCGCCGTTGGCCGTGGCAGCGGACTTGCCGCCCCGTGCCGCGCCGGACACTGCGATGTAGCCGCCCAGCAGCAGCACCAGTACCACCAGCACCCCGATGACCACTCTGCTTGTGTTTTTGTTCTCCATGGGCTCCACGCTCCCTTTCCGTTGGAACAATAAAAAAAGCCGCCCGACCTTGTGGGCAGCTTTGATGATACGAGCAAAATCCGGCGTGCCCTTAAAAAGAACACACCTGCGGTTTTGGACGATTCCGGTATGCAGAGTATTTCCGCAAAAAACCGGAAGCAACCGGCTGGCATCATCCGGGAAATGCCCCGAACCTTAGCCCCTATGGCTTTGCGTCCTTGCCTTTCGACAAGTTTGCCAAAAAAATTGCCCAATATTTTTAAAGATTGACGCATTAGTTTTGTCGACAATATTATAGCATACCCCCCCCCCCGGGTGTCAACCGGTTTTACCGGGATTTTGTTTATATTCCATGTTGTATTTTTTAGTAATGTGGCCGAAAACGTTTACATTTTGATACTCTCTTTGTTTTATTTCCTTTTTTTGTAAAGTCCGGAAGAAAGTGGCTGGGGAGCCTTTTTCAGGCGCTGCGCGCCGGATTGCCCGAGGGGAAAAGGCTCTTGTCCCGGTTCAAGCCGCAAAAATTGATTTCCGTGCCCTGCCCCCTTGCGCTGGCGGGGTTCATCGCGTATAATGGTAAATGTATCGTTATGCCAAAAAACGTGTAAGGAGCGTATTTTATATGAAGTTAGGTATCGGAGGACCGCTACCTGATTTTATATCTCAATAATCCTCAATAAATACGAATATTACTTGATTTGAAGCGGATTTTGGAACAAACCAACCATATATAACTTCATGTTTTCCTATGCTACTCTATACGAAAATGGCGTAAAAATGGCGTAGAGAAAACTTACACAAGGGATATAGGTACGCCGCTGCTACAAATCAGTTTTCCAACAGGTGTGGGACGCTAACAACTCCCACGCCTGTTTTTTTGTTGTCTTTCGGGGCAAATATCGGGGATATTATCGCTTGTGCGCCGTTTATTTTTCCCTGCCATATTACCACCCTACATTTCACTTATCCGCCCCTTGTGCGTTACAATCTGCAAATACCCGCCTTTATTTAAGCAAGGGGCAAGCCCATAATGAGCTTGCCCCACTGTCATTCGGAAGTTCAGACGGTGAACAATCCGTTCACCGATTTATTCCTCGCTTTCACTTTCGCTGGCGGTATTTCTATAATCCTCCTGCACGCCCTCGGAGAGATCAAAACACATCGTTTTTGCGTCTGCGACCCAAAAGCCACGCACACGATAGCGTTTATCGCTTTGCCAAACGCCCTCCATGGCGGCACGAATGGGGTCAACCAGATTCTTGTTGGTGATGCTGACCGTGGCTTTCTGCTCACCCTTCGGCTTGGAGAACTTGTAGCCCCTCTGCTCACTACTCTTGCACATACGAACCGCAAAAACCTTGTTCTTTGCGTCAAGCTGGCACAGGACAAAAGCAGGATAGTTCAGGTCATCAAGTACCTTTTTCGTAAAGGTGACACCGTTCTGGTTAATGAAAATGTCGGGGTATGCGTTGGTGTTCGCATCGAGGACCTCAAAATTCAGCGCGTTAAAATCAAATTTCATAATGGTTTTTCCTTTCAGTATTAGAGAGTTTTCAGTTCTTTCAGCAGTTCGCGGCGTTCCGAAGCTGTCCAGCGCGGGTCTAAAATGATATACCCTCTGAAATACTTGTCTTTGGAACGTGTGACCGTGAACCGCTTTGGCATAGCGTGCAGCCTTGCCGATTTGCCGGGTAGTGGCTTTTCGTCTAAAATCTGTTGCACCTTTTGCCAATCGGATTTTTTTATGATTGCTGTGTGGTGTTCCTCTTTGAAATACTTGTTGAGCATAGTGTTTTTCACCGACTTATGCTCCCGAAAATCAATCGTACAAGTTTTCTGCATGAGTGCGTCCCCGCAATATTTCTCGTTTCGGAGAATACCGCGAATAGTAGCAGCTCGCCAAAAATCTTTCCCTTTAGGCGATTTGATGCCTTGTTCGGTCAGCGCGGCGGCAATTTCTGCGGGGGTTGCACCTTCCAAACAGCTTTCGTAAATGTACTCAACAATCTTTGCTTCTGTTGGCTCGATCAGCAATCGCCCGAAGTGGTCCCAATAGTAGCCAAGCGTGTTTATCACCGAGAATTGGTAGATACCCTCTGCCATGCGCCAGCGAATACCGTTTTTGATGGCTTCGCTCTTTTGCTGTGATTCCAATTCTGCAAGTGCTGACAAGACCGCTATCAGTAGATTGTTGCTGCCATCCCCGATAGAGGACAGCCCCTCGCTTTCAAACCGCACCGGAACAGGTGGAGTCAAGGCGTTCAGAGTACGCAAATTGTTCAGAATATCAACCGTATTTCTACCAAAGCGATTTATGCCCTTTGTCAAAATTAGGTCAATCTTGCCTGCTTTTGCGTCATCAATCATGTCCTTAAATCCCTGCCGCTTGTTCGTGGAAGTGCCGCTTATGCCGTAATCTTGATAGATTTTTACTAACTCCCAATCGGGATTGCTCTCAATTTTGGATTTGAAATAGACAATTTGCATCTCAAAACTACCTACTTGCTGTTCTTCCTGTGTGCTGACACGGACATAAGCTGCAACACGCATTTTTCGGGTGGTCTGCCCTTGCGCTTGTACGACTGGGGGCGGCGGTATTACAATTACACCGCCGCTTTCCCGATTCTTGCGGATTCCGTCATGTATGCGCTCCTTGCGTTCTTCCCGATTATCGGCACGAGTCTTTTTTCGGCGGGACTGCTCTATCTCTTGAGGGTCAAGTCTCTTTGCCATATAAGCCCTCCCTTGCAGATATACGGATATTCCCGATGTGGTTCATAGGCGGCGCACCTCCTCGCTTGCTGTTTTTCATTGGACAATTAACCTCCTTGCTGATTGTTATTTATGACTACCCGGCGGCGCATGAGCCGGAGGTCACACAAAAGAAAACGAGCAGCAGAATTGCTCCTGCTGCCCGAATCGGCACTGCTTCTTATCGGGGGTAGATTTTATCGCCCCTGCAAGTGACGGATATATGGTTATTTGATTTACAATGCCTTAACCGTGTCGATAAACTGGCTCATGCTCACCGCACCCGGCAAGAGGTTTTCCTCATTCTCAAACACCATGTAATAGCGATAGTCCTTGCCCGCCGCTGTTCGCCATGCTTGACCGAGCGCGATTTTTTCCCGGCTGTCATCGTTTTTCAGATGTTCGCCCTTGGTTTCCGCGCAGATGAGCTTGCCGCTTTTGGTCATAATCAGAATATCGGGGTAGTGCTTGATAAAGCCGTTGATTGCAAAGTCTTGTCGTGCAATATTCCTGTGCCACCAGCGGACATTCGGCAAGGCGGTCAACTCTACAATCAACTTCTGTTCCAGTTTGTTCATGTCACCGTCCTCTGCTGCATACAGAGAACGGGCATATATGTCGGTATATGTGGCAGGATGGATAGAGGGGCGCAGACGGAAATAGGGCTTGCAGACAATGCGCTCCGTTTCCAGCCACCTTTCAAAGTTTTCTCGATAATGGGATTCCAGCAGAGTTTCAATTTTAGCGCGGATTTTTGCCGCATAGCCTAGCGGGGCTTTCTCCATAGCGGCAAGCTGCGCCTTATCCATATCATTCACAATGCGGTCTATGTACGCTTTCAGTTCGGCAGCGTCCACCATGTTCAGCTTGTTAAGCTGACTGAACATCATTTCCTTGCATTGACGCACCCTGCTTTCCGGTGGCAGACTACTGAACCACTCCTTAAAATACCGCTGTTCGGCGCTCTCCATCTTGAACACCTTTGGCAAACCGCCGTCCTGCTCCCGCACGTCGATTTCGCGGATTTCATCGTCTGCGGCGGCAAAATCAATGTCGTATGCCTTGCCCTTGAGGGTAAAGCCATCTGCCAGCATTTCCTTGTCCAGCAGTTCAAAAGAACCGTCCGTAAACAAAGATTGCTCAACTTTCAGGAAAAACTGCGGGATTTGCAGCGTTTCAATATCCTCCCGGAACTGCGGGTTTACCCCAAATGATTTCACTTTATCCCGCACCTCCCACGGAAGATTGTCCATCATCGGGTCATTGTCTGTCTGTTGGATAGCGTCTGTATATGCCTTTTCGACCTCTGCGGCAGCGTCCAGCATGGTGTCGGCTTTCGGGGCAGTTTCAGGCGTTTGCGCCTGTTCTCTGCGCCGCTCCAACTCTGCCCCGATAGATTTCCCATCCAGCCCCGAAAAATCGTCCTCGGCGCTTTCCGGTTTGGAAGCTCCTTGCGGGTCAGGCAGCGTGATTTGCTCTGCTGGCTGTTCGGGGACCTGCGGTTTTGCAGACTCACCGATCCGATAGTCCTTATCGCTGAATCCCGCGCTATTCAAGCCCTTGACAATATGAGCCACAGTATTGTTGAAGTCGTTGGAAGAAGTCAGCACATAGGACATATTGAGTGCGCTTTGTGTGTGCTGGCTCGTATGGGGCAGACGGAGAATCCGTCCCAAAATCTGCTCCACATCAACTTGGCTTGTCTTATTGGCAAGAGACGCAAGGATATAGGCAAAGGGGCAATCCCAGCCCTCTTTCAGCGCATTGACCGTGATAATGTATCGAATCGGGCAGCTTGGGGACATCAAATCGGTGTTTTTCAGCTCGTTCACATCGGCGGTACGAATGGCAATTTGCTCGGCGGGAATCCCGGCATCCACCAGCTTGTCCCGCAGCTTTTCAAAGGTGGTCGCGTCCTCCTTGCCTTTCGGCTGTGCCTGAAACAGCGCGATAGGGCGGATATATTTCCCCGTCTTGGCGTACTCCGCATCTGCAATTTCTTCCAGCTTGTTCCGCAGGTCGATTGCGTCAATCAGTACCTCGGATTGGCTGTCCCGGTTATAGACGATCACGGGCAGCTTTACCATGTGTTCGTTTTTCAGCTGCACCGCGTCCACATAGGAGATGATATTGCTCTCCTTTTTCGGCGTGGCGGTCAAATCCAGCACAAAGCAGGGATTGAAGTTTTCCAGCATTTCAAGGCTCAATTCCGACCGGGCATGGTGGCTCTCATCCACAATGACAAGCGGGTTAAGCTGGTTGATAATCTGGAACAGGGCGGTTTCGTCCGCTTTTTCAATGGGGCTGTCGGGCTTGCCCAGCACCTTTGCAAACTCGGCAAGGTTGCTGTTCTCCTGATAGGCTTTCAAGACCTCCTTGCCGCGACCACGGAAGGAGTCATAGGACAGCACCATAACCGACAACTGCTCCGTTACGGCGGTGGGGTTGAAGTTCTGACCGTTCAAAAGCTCCTGCTTGGTGTAGACCTCCACGCGCCCACCGAAATCCACGTCGATTTTCTGACGGTAGGGATGGGACGTGTCTTTCAGGGCTTTCGCCGTCTGCGTCAGAATCGCGTCCGACGGAACAAGCCACACGACCGCCTTTGTCTTGGTAGCGGGGAGCGCGTCAAAGATGGGGCGAACGGCGTTGCAGGCAATAAAGGTCTTGCCGCCGCCCGTCGGCACCTTGAAGCAGAGGTTCGGAACACCGGGTATAACGTTTTGGTATAGCCCTAAAGTCGGGGCTGATTTCTCCTGCCAAAACAGGCGAAACGCCGCTGCGTCACTCTTTGTTTCGTTCAGCAGTTCCAGATAGCGGGTCAAGTCCGCTATCACCTTTTTCTGATATGATTTCAGTTCCATATAGCGAACACCCCCTTACAATCTGCTAATATCGCGCGGAATCTTTTTGAATGTAACGCCCATTTTTGCCAGCTTGTCCTCCGTGATTGAGCAGCGGTCGGCGTAAATGATCGTGCCGCTGGTCTTTTCCGTGATGGTGGCAAGGAACGTATAATCCAGCACCGTCACGCGCTGCGGCTCGTAGTAGAAGTAATAACCTGTGCTGTTGTGCCTGCCGAGGTAATACGGATTGCCGCCGCCGAGCGGGGCGTAGGGCTGCTTGGTTTCCATGAACCAGATGTATTCCCGGATTTTCTCCGGGGCAACGGCTTCATTCAGGCAATCGCCCACCAGCAGTGGTTCGCCTAGGTCATAGAAGCTGAAATTGCCGCCCGTACCATCCACGGCGTTCTTGCCCTCGCCGTAGCCCTTGATGACCCGCTTCACGCGCTCGGCGGTGATGCTGTCGGCGTAGTCCATCATCTCAATTAAGATGAAGTGACGATTACCGTTGTCCGCTTTGTTGGCGTTCAAAACTGCATGGGCGGTTGTCCCAGAGCCAGCAAAGGAATCAAGCATAAGGGTTTCGCTCGTTCCAGCCACTTTCAAAACAAAATCGAGTAGGCGGGTGGGCTTAGGCGTATCAAACGGAGAACGCCCACCGAACAAGCTGATAAGCTCTTTTTTCGCTTCGTCGGTATGCCCTGTTTCTTCGTACATCCAAAGGTTGGTTGGAAGTCTGCCGCCTACATTTTCAAGGTACGTTTTACGCGCAATACCGCCATACCCGCCCTTGGTGAAATAGAAACCGGGCCATCTGCCACGGTTATATACTTTTTGGGCTTTTGCCGCTGATACCTCCAACGGCTCTTCCAGTACGATAGCAAGTACATCTTTTCTTACCGCTGATTCATCTATGCCACAAACTCTTGCGCGCTCTTTTTCATCATGTAGGTTTTCAAGGCGGTAATTGCACCAACCTTGCATATATTCCAGCATTGAGGATTGCTGATAACGCCAGCACCGCCCATTTGACGGATATAGCATTTCTCCTGTGAATGGGTGCTGAATCGCATAAACCATTCCTTGATGGGTAGCTGCGCCCGGAGCAAAAGCGTCACTACTTTTCCACGGTGCAACATCGTTGTCTGGATTTTTGTAGCGCGAATCCATTGCTTCTGTGCGGGGTAGTTTATTCGGTTGCCAGCCTGGATTTTTACTGAACACAACAAGATGCTCAACCTCGCTTACAATTCCCTTGGAATCATTGCGTGGCGAATAGGTTCTCTGCCATGAAACGTTTGCAACAAAGTTGCTTGCTCCAAAAATCTCATTACAAATTAGAATGAGGTTAGAGCATTCAGTATCATCAATGCTGATAAAAATAATACCATCGTTCGCCAGCAGCTTTTGCAGCAGCTTCAAGCGCGGGTACATCATACACAGCCACTTGTCATGGCGGGTCAAGTCCTCGCCCTCTTTGCCAACAACCTCGCCCAGCCATTTTTTGATTTTCGGGTCGTTGACGTTATCGTTATAAACCCATCCCTCGTTTCCTGTGTTGTAGGGCGGGTCGATGTAGATACACTTTATCCGTCCTTCATACCGGGGCAGCAGGGCTTTCAGGGCTTCCAGATTATCTCCCCGGATAATCATATTTTCGCTGCCGTTATCCTCGTCGTGCTGTCCGCTTTCGTCAAAGCTGTACTTGCGCTCCAACACCCGGAACGGAACTTCCTGATGATGATTGATAACCTTGCTCTTTCCAATCCATTCAAGTGTTGGCATGGCTGATTTCCTCCATAATCGTGTTATCCTCATTTCAAATGAGGGTTTTCTACCCTGACCCTCATCAGTAATGAGGGTCACTTCTGGCTATGTCCATATAGCGGTTATTGTGGTGAAAGACCTATCCTGTCTCGGAAGGACTAATTTTTTGTCCAACGCTGTCATCGTTTGTCGAATCGACGATTTAGGTAGATTCGTGACCAAGGGGTCAGTGCGCCCATTCGCACCCGCGAGGGGGAAGGTGTGTCCTATTTTCGAGTTAGAGTCGCTGATATGATGCGGCTCATTTTTTGTTTTCGGCGGGGGCTTCTTGATATACTTGCCGTTCTTGATTCGCGCGTCCGCTGGCTTCTCTGCGTCCTCTGGAATCCCCCAGACCGTGCCAATGCGGATAGCACCGGGGACGCGCCCCTCGCCGCACAAAATCTGAATACGGCGGGTGGAGATGCCCCAGCGTTCGGCGGTTTGCGCGATAGATAAATATTTCATGGGCGGTACTCCTGTTGCAGTCCAGTTCTGCGTCTGCTTATAAAATCACAGTATAATTATAATCGTCAAAGCGAATAAAAGCAAGGGCTTTCTGAAAAGTTCAGGAAGTATTTTCAATTCAGACATGAAAGGGGTGTGGGGATTCCCCAACAACAAAAGGAGCAGTTCGGGCGCAAGGCTGAACCGCTCCTTTTTCCGGTGTGTACGGACACCGGATGTGCTTGCTACTCTCTCAAATCTCATATCCGCAGATACAATGCGCTCCCGCTTTTGTAAAAGCAGGGGCGCATATTTTTTGAAAATTTCTCATGTCGATACCTGCGTTTTGACTTAAAAATGTCCGTTGTAAAGTGAAAGGAAAAAATTTTTTGCCGCCATACTCAACAAACGGCAAAAAGGTGTCCGTTGTAAAGTGAAAGGAGTTCTTTGATATGCCAGACCGTACACGACCCATCCGCAAAGAAATCTGCCTGAATGAGCAGGAATTGAGCGTGGTTCGCCACAAGATGAACCAGCTTGGTACCCACAACTTCGGCGCGTATGCCCGGAAAATGCTGATTGACGGGTACATCATCAAGGTCGATTACACCGAGCAGAAAAAGTTAGCTGCTGCTGTTAGCAGGATTGCCACGAACATCAACCACGTCTGCCGCCGCATCAACAGCACCGGGCATTTCTACGATGCCGACGTTGCCGAGCTGAAAGAACGAATGGCTGACGTATGGGAGCTGCTGAAAGTACAGCAGAGAAACGAATTGTAATTCGGGAAAGGAGTACAGATATGCCGCGCATGAGCAAATCAAAAAAGCTGGAATGGTCGTTCTTCCTGAATGACCGGGGACGCAAGGCGTACAACACCCTCTGCCGCCGCTGCGTCCACGATTGCAAGCAGAGTTTCCGGGCGGTTGTCGTTATTTGCCCACATTATCAGTCAAAGAGGGCAAAAAAGGGTGGTACATCTGCGTACTCCCCTCGCGGACCCGATGGAACCCCGCCATGAATACCGCAGACACCGAAAGGAAGTGATACGCCATCTATATCAAGATTGATACCTCGCTCCCACCGTTCATTCCTTTGCCGCAATTTATGGTAGTCAGCGAACATTCCATCAACGCCAAACTGCTGTATGCCCTCCTGCTGAACCGCACGATGCTTTCGCAAAAATCAGGGTGGGTATCAGAGGACGGAAATGTGTATGTCATCTACACAATCAAGCAGATGGCGAATGACCTGAATCGGAGCGAAAGAACGGTAAAAACCGCCTTGTGTGAACTGGAAAATGCTGGGCTGTTGACTCGCGTCCGACAGGGTTTGACCAAGGCAAACAGGCTGTTTCTACAAATACCTGATGGGGTGCAGCTTTCTTCCCCTCTGATGGGCAAAGGCTGCCTTTCAGAAGTGCAGAAAACCGCCCCTCTTGATGGGCAGAAATTGCCCACAAGTAATACTGATACAGATTATAAAGAACAGAGTAAGACCGAAAGAGTAGAGAGTACGCGCCGCCGATATGGGGAATTTCAAAATGTTTTCTTATCAGGCGAGGAATGTTCCCGGCTGGAAACGGCTTATCCCGGCAAAGCTGCCGAATACATTGAGCGGCTGTCCCGGTATATGGCTTCCAATGACA
>OHTE01000376.1_pt1 | contig 11138 bp, 15 predicted proteins | sample 1578881 | NCBI WGS metagenome assembly OHTE01 (sample SAMEA3879523, study PRJEB24766) | human gut metagenome | biome: human-associated habitat; feature: feces | place: USA | collected 1985/1987
AAACAGTCCACGGCTTACCTCTCTCACCATTTCGCCAATTACATCCGGTAACGTGTCTCTGTTTCTTTTGAGCACTTCTCCTTGCGGAATTGTAAAGCCCTTGTGAGTAACCGTTTCTGTTAAATCTCTTTTTCGCTCTCCCTTGTCAGAAGAATTTGAATCACTACTACCACTCCCGTTGTCTGTAGTTATGTTAGTAGCGTAATCCTCATTACCTAAAGCACTTTCAGGTGTATCTTCATACACATTTTTGTTTGTGTTTGTAGCACTGGTGTGCATGTTTCCAGAGTTTTCGGTATTTTCTCCTTCATTAATCGAGCGGCTAGTTTCGTCGGAGAATGAATTTAACAAGTCGAAATCTTTCTGCATGATTTCGTAAAGCTTATTGTATCTCCATATTATGCGTCTTATGTTACCATTAAATCGTAATAAAAACATCGTAACACTTTCGTACTCAATTTCTCGCATCAAATTGTCAGTACAAAAAAGCTGGAAGAAATCATCTTTCATTTGTTCAGAGAAGAACTTAATATTTTTGTCAATCATGCTCTTTTCGGCTGTTGCTATTCGTTCCCATACCGGCACGTCATACTCTGGTTTAAAGAAAGGGTATCTTCCTTCTCCAGCGTTTTGTTTAGCAAGAGCTTTGGGGTTTTTGTCCTGTGAATAATGATAAATTATGTCACGTAATGTTGTTGTATAATATGCCATTATTCGTCACCCTCTTTCTCTTCTGTCTCGCCTGTCCCGTACCCCTCTCTATCAGAGGTATCGCTAGGCTGTAAAGTTCCATCAACTTTAGCAAGTGCATTTGCATCAAATTCTACACTTATGTTAGTTCCAAACATTCGGTTGACTTGTTCTGCACCAATTTCTCGGCTTTTCAAAGCATTATTTCTGAATCCCATAATGTGCTCATTGTTTGCGTTACCCTCGTCTACAGTAAGATGTTCCGCCTTATACACGGAAATGTTGTTGTAACCTAGCAATGAAAGATATTCCCCAAGAATCGCCATTTTTGTTTTGTCAAGCGGCTCCGTAATAATTGGTGTACTTAAATCCAGAACTTCCGGTTTGTCAGTTTCAGAAATGAATTCGTCTGAATCATCGTAAAAAATATACGGTAAACCGAGTTGCGTATTATTTATCATTTGACGCATTGAATTCTGTGTGTCCTTATTAGTACGAATAATTTTAGGTCGCATCTGTAAGGTAATGTTTACATCTTTTGCGAGTTCAACACGTGCCAACTTTTGGGCATAATATTCGATAATTGGAACAAACGGAGAATAGGTTGCATCATTAAAAACTAAAACGCTGTTATCCTCGTACCGAACCGTATGATAACCATTTGCTGTATTTACATGACGAATTCTAGGAATGTTGTAAATGTTAAATTTTCCTGTGTTTGCGGAAGGAAGGGCTACCATGCCTATAACCGGATTTTCGAAAAACAGACAATTACCTTTCATGATTAGCGTCTGTTCTATCACCCGCTCTGAAACCGTGTCAGGCAAATTATTCCACTTAAAACGGCTAATCGCTAAAACGTAAAGATATCTAAGATAATTCCAGTACGTCCAATCTCGATTTACGCCACTCATAATTTTCTGGTCATACCCTATACCGCACAGACCGAGCGGGTCACGGCTTATACTGCGTCTCCCCATTTTATCCCTCCTTTCTATTCATTATTTCCATAAGTTCCCACGTTTTCATAATCGTGCCAAAATGTCACGCCGTTTAAAAACATGCTTCTTATGGTATCTAAATGCTCATTCGGTATATTACCATAAATGTTAACGGTATTACACCTTACATAATTGAATCTAGGACGATTGTTTAAATATGGTATTCCGATACGGTTAGACTTGTACCCGTAAGCATCAAAGTAACTTTGCAGTTTAGAACGGAATTCTGGTTTAACCGTATACGCGCGTATGATAACATCAAGAGAACCGTTTACCGCCATCAATACCGCTTCACTTCCACCGGACGAGTTTCCAGCAAGACCTATCGCGCTTTGCATCATATCAATTTTCTGTCTGTCTCTCTCGGATGATTGCTGTTCCCTAACTGCGCTCTGGAACGTATTCGCAATTGCGTTAACAATTCCGCTTGCGTCACCCTCGTTTGAAACAGCCTGACCAATTCCACTTGCTAATCCAGAAATTGCGCCAATAACAATATCTGTACGATTCTGGCTGTGCACTAAATTGTTGGTGCTTATGGCTTGTGATTTTGACAAAATGAATTGATTATTCTGTACTGGAAATGATGGGAATCCTGAAAAGCTGGTTCCAGCATTGAGTAAATCACTGTTATTTATGTTCCCATCATAATCGTTCGCGGATGCTAACAGTGTTCCATCCGGTATCGGACTTCCGGTAATGGAAATAGATAACGTGGCTCCGTTTATTAATTCCGGTTTAAGTACAACCTTATTTCCAGACGGCATCACTATCTCAAAAAAGCTATACGGATAGCAGTACAATTTTTTCTGAGTGTACGCCGGCAACATGGACTGCCAGTTGATATCAATGACACGTTTTCTCGGACTTGTATTTCCGTAGCACACACCGATTCGAAATCCCATGGCACTTGAAAAAATACCTTGTTTTGGGACAAAGTCTGCGGGAAAAGGAAACACAGAAATGATAGATTGTGCAACCCACGCGTAGTCAGAAAGACTCGCAAAAATATCACGCAAGCTTGACGTGTTTTCATCCACGTAATAAATTCCTGCCGCAGATGGTAAACCATTTATTTCACAGCCGGGTGCACCTTTTATAATCACCTCGTCCTCGGTTCCACCCGATTTTACAAGGTCTGCTGTGGAAATTATCAAATAAGTGTTAACCTCAGAAAGCGAATCAAGTGTGTAAACGCTTTCCTGATTGATAACATAATCTCCATAATCGACCGGTTCCACAACCGTATTGTAATTATAAGCATAACCTCGCGGTGCATGTTCACGCGCAATATCGCAATCACGTATTACTACATTATTAAAATACGTCTGCCATGCGTCCAAATGAAAACGTATTAAAGAGGTCTTAGGATTAACGTACTCAATTGCATCCACATAACAATACATCCAAATGCCGTTATACTGAGTGTTTCTAAAACGCATGTAGTTAGATGCAAGTAACGTTTCTGCATTGTAGTTAACTTGTAATGCCCTATGTTCACGTATGTATTTAAACGTAAAATTACCGGCTATCACTTTACTGTCAAAATAACTGTCTCTATCCGCTTCTGACGCAAAATAAAGCTGACGATTTTCTGCTACGGGAATATACCCTAAAAGCTGGAATACGTTTGATTGCATTGCTCTTGTTTCTACATCTGTCATAAATTCCATGTTCATGCACCGCCTTTATTTTCAGCCACCTGCCGCAGTAACAGCTTTCTCCCCGTGAACGGAGTTGTCCAAATACGGCGTAGCGTAAACAGTAAGATTTCCTTTTTCCTCGGCTCCTACGCTCAAAACTCCCTGATCGTTCATTCGCGTACTGGAAGATGTATTTCCGAGAACAGACCACATAACCGCCTGAGACGGGTTGTTTGTTCCGGTAACAGTTGCGGTATAAACAGAACTTCCGCCCGGAATGTATGTTGCGGAACCAGCAATCGTTACACTGGTAACTGTCGGAAGAGCCGCAGTCGTAATCGCGATGGCATTATGAAACGGAGAAAGGAAATAGGTCTGCCATACGTGTAACCAATAATTCCAAGACAGCTTTTCCCGGTCATAGAAATCACTTGCTTCAAATAGATTATCATAAATGTTCAAGAATTCCTCGTCCGCAATGATGGCGATTATTTCAGGATGATTCGGAATCTCTGGAATCAACGTGATTCTGCCAAGGAAACGCGCCTCGTCCATATGGAACGCGTAAGCAAGAGCCTGTACGCTGGTAACAGCATCTGCTTTTGGAGTAATGAAAAGACGCTGGTCTTCCAGAGACGTTGTGTTCATAACTCCGGCGGCGTTCATGGAACGAGTAGGAAAACGTAATGTATTAGACGCAATTCTAAGAGCGGTAAGAAAGCTCTTTGCACTTGCTTCATCGGTCGGTTCGTCAGCATGCACCAGTTTAAACTTGCCGCTGTCGATATAATCCACAAACAGAGCAAGAGTGTAAGCAAATTCAGCAACATCGTTACTGGTGTACATACCATTTATTACTCTGTCCACCAGAGACGCAACACCTTCTTCGGAATAAAACGCCGCCTGTAAATCCCGTCTCCAAATGGTCTGTTTAAAGTAGTCCTCACGGTTACGGTTGTGGTAAGCCACTTTAAGGTCAGGTTTTTCGGTTTTAAGCATCGCCCAAGGGTCTGTGTCCTCGCCATAAGCATGCGCTGTTGCAATGTCAACCCAGATATCCTCAATTGTGTACCCAAAGGGTATCATGCCACGCTTTGCAAAGCCGAAAGGATTCGTAAAGTACATTTTGTTAACTTTAGTAAAGGAAACCTTGTTAACCAAAAAGTCAAAGAACCGGTTCATAACAGGTTCATAGTTCATTAATGTGCCGCCGAATTCCCGGATGTTGGTACTTACAGGTTCCGGCAAAAGTCCTTCATATTCTGTACCAGCAAGACTTGCTCTAAAGTCTGCAAGCAATGCGGTAACATTGGATACTGCATTTTTTACTGCCATTTCTTAATCCTCCTTTAAAGGTTTAGGTAGTCCTCAATCTTAATGGTTGGGACTTCTTTCTTTTCTTCATTCTGCACAATATCACTTATGACTTCTTCCTCAGCAACGCTGGGTTTTGTGAAGTCATTAATGTACTGTGCACGGATTCTGTCGCGGTCACGTTCCACTTCACTGTAATACGCCGCCGCTTCATTGATTGCCGAACCGATAAAAGTTTCGTCATAGATTTCGCCTTCTTCCAGTTCTGTACCAGCTATCCGTCTTAGCATCCTCAAAAGCTTCTCATTCATGCGTCTTTCTCCTTCCCTTATTTCGTCAATCCCACATTTAAAGAAATAGGAGCGTCTAAAAATCGAAATGCGGGATTGCAAGCCGGTATGGGACTGCCAGCGTATTACCGCTTTCCCTCAGCAGTCTACCAAAATTTAAACACTCCTACTCAATATAAGTGTATCATAAATATGACAATATGTCAAGCATTTCTTTTTTGATATCCACATTTTCAAACCACGCTTTTCCGGAATTATAATAACGCTTAAATGACATAGCTGTATCGGAAAGCTGGGATAGTAAATAGGTGTCCTCAAAATGCGAGTTCGCGTCAAACGCAAATTTTAGTTTAAATTTTTCGTTCGCTTTACTAGAAAAATAAAGACAGTCCTTATTTATCCAAACCCCTATGTTTTCTGCGGTTCCTAAAACACCGTCGTTTATAGTTATTGTGCAGTAGTAATATTTATCTTTGGTTTCCAATTTGCGAACAAACGAATAGGTGTCAAGCATGTATTTATTTGACGATGCAAATTGTACGTAATTTGATTCACTAAAAGCGCGGTTGAAACCACTGGAAAGTAGGGCTTCTTTTGCGGCCTGATTCTCCGTTACTTCTAATACCCAACCATCGCCGCGCAGAAATTTAGTGTCAGATTCCAAACGTTTCTGAATTCCCAAAGCCTTGTAATAAGGATTCAAGATGGAAACGTTATTTCCGCATAAAATATTACGCACATATCTAGTCTGTTTACCAAACCCTCTGGCAATGGAATTCTGAATGCTTATAAATTTAGAAATCTCATTCTCGCAATAATGCTCAGTCTCAGACTGGAACTCGTCCATGAATCTATTTTCCACTTCTATAAAGCGTGAGGAAACCTTCTTTATTGTGTCCGCATTATTAAGGAATGTAGCAAAGCCGCATTCGGTGTCGTTCAAATACAAAACTTTGTAAGCGCCCCTCATTTCAGACTTTGCGTGCATTTCAAAGTCAGAAGGGTAAAGCTGCGCAATGTCACTAAAAAATGAGTTCTCACAGTCAGACAACTCATAGTTGTATCTATATTGTAGCATAAATTTACGCTTATTATCTTTTAAAAAATCATCAAAAATTGTACGCTTTGCTGAGAATGTTTTTCCGGCTGTACGATTTCCTGCTGCAATAAATAATTCTGGAGTTTTACCGTTCAAGTCTTTCTTGCTCAGTAATCTGGATATATCATAGTACTTGCTCATGCGTTCCTCCTTATATTAAAATAGGGACGTTTTCACGCCCCTAATAATTGCAGATATATAAAAATGTGTTGTTAAATAGCCTTAAGCTGTAAAAATTCTCTGTCGGATTTCGATGTTCCTGAAGCAATCTGAACTCTGATAGGATGTTCTGCACTAGGTTCACCGAAAATATCCACCAGATTCTGAACACAATCGTTTACCGTAGGGGACATTGTTGTATACATTTCTCCTTCTTCCGTAAACAGTACGGTGCATATTCCCAATTCCGGCTCCTTTGTGTTCTTTCTCTCGGTTTCGTACTGAACGATATCAGTTACGGAAAACTCATCGCCCACAAAGTCTTGCATCTGTTTACCGTTTACAGTACGAGCGTTGTAAAGCATCATTTTGTCGGTTGTGGTGTTAATTAAATCTCTCATTTTCTTTTCTCTCCTTATTTGTCATATTCATTAACATTGATAACTGATTATTCCGTTACGCCGAAAGCTTCCTTAATTTCTGCGTCTCCATCTGGTACAACAAAAGAATTCTTAATAAAATCTTCTTCGCTCATGGCTCTTGTCTCTTCTACTGTTGCTGTTCCAAGACAGATAAGCTTGCCCTCATGTTCAGGCCACTTTGCTGTTGCTTCTTTGAGGATTTTCTTTGTATCCCCAAGTTTCTTTCCTGTGATTTTTTCAGGAATGGTTACAACCTGTCCTGACTGCGTATCAAAATACGCGATTGTAGCTTCTGTGATTTTGAATGTTCTGGTGATATGACCTCTCATATTCTCACCTCTCCTTTCATGTGCCTATTGTTTCGTTTTGGTCTATTAACTTGTTACAATTCATTATACCATGTTTTACTGTATTTTGTCAAGCACTTTACCAAAAGATTTAGGCGGCTTGTACGCTTTTTGCTTGTAAAGAGTAAAATCTGCGTCTACCAAAAGAATCCCTCCCTTCACTTGCTTCTGCTTTAATTGACTATTTAACGTTAATCCATAATCAAAACATGAAATAGGTCTGGTGGCAAGCAAATACTGTTTGGTGCGGTCTTGCATTCCAGCGCACTTAATTTCCCAGTGAGGTGTTACTTTTTTATGGTTTTCCTTTCGGATAAATTCACAGTATGTTTTCTGGCGTATGAATTTTGCACGGCTCCATTCAGATTCTAACTTCCAGCACAGCAATTTTGAGGAATGTTCTACAATTTTGTTTGGTTCACATTTAAACATGTGCAAGCTGTCTGTGTCGGCATAAATAAAGTTATCGTAGTTAGCCTGTGCATGTGTGATTGTAAAGTAGCGCGCATAGGATGTTACAAAACTTCCCTGTGCTATGGAAAGCGTTTTCTTATTGTGCTCTTCATGCAAAATAAATCTGAGCAATCCGTCCTCGTCTAAATATGGTTCCTGATAACTGCTATCATCGTTTGTTGCAAGTTTGCCATAACAATTGTTTAGGAAAAGCTTTGCTTCTTCTCGTGCACCTCCTTCGGAGTTCATTTTCATTGCCATATATTTATCTATGTACTCGTCAAATAATCCAGAAACTGCATTAAAATAACATCCACTTAAAATCTCAATTTCATGTATATCGTAATGTTCCAAAAACAGTTTATAATCAAGACTTGTTAACGTAAATTCTGCGTATGCCAATTGCAGTATACCATCTGCATCGTAATAATACGCGTATTTTTTACCGCCAAACTGAACGTCCGAAGAGGTTAGCCATTCTGTGGACTTATACATAAGACTATCTTTAATCTGCATTGTAGGCAAGTGGTTAGGCTTTATTGTAAACCGCGCTTTCAGTCTTACAAAAAATACTCTATTCTCTTGCAAAGCTTCTTCGGGTATTTTGTTGCCTGTCCAAAATGTAGGCTTACCTACTGGATAAATGTTACCGCTTTTGGAATGCATAACAGATGGGTAAAGACTATTTACATCATACGTCATACCATCTGCGTCTATCCATTTATTCATATATTTAGGATTACAAAAACACCATCCACCCCGATAGGAGCGACGTATATATGCGTCTGCGTTTGGATATTTATAAGCTTGCTCGTCAAGTGTAATTGCTTTAAGGTCTGGATACATTGCGTTCCATTGCTCTTTATCAAAGCACTTTTTATATTCGGCTATACAATTACTCCCTATCGTTAATCGTGTATTCCCAGAATCCAGCATAAATTCAAGAGCTTCTTTCAGTACCAAAACATCGTTTATTATGTACTGCATTTCTTCCGGTTTTATCAAACCGCCAGCATGACGTTCACCCTTATATTCCATTTCTAGTTTACGATGTTTTGTATTAAAAGCTTTTCCCATACGTGCTAGCGTCATTGGCATAAGCTTTGCACTATCTCGTATTTCTATTAATGTCCGTCCTGTGCAGACAGTAATGGAATACCAGCGATTCTGTCCTGAAATGATTGCGTCGAATTCCCCCTTATAAAGCTTTTCGTATGGCTTCTTGCGATGATGGAATTTATATCCATTTTCCATAAGAGTGTTCAGCAGAAAATTACCATCGAATTTTACGTTATGAAAATAGACAATCACTTTTTCTTCACAAAGATTGTGAAAAAACTTAATGAAATCATGAATATTATTATACACTGTAACAAAATCTGAATACAGTTCTGCAATAGCCGCACTCCATACTTCCGTACTAGTTTGTTGTTTTGTATCATCATCTACAGTTGTCTCAAAGTCGCACGAAAATATTCGCATGATTATACCGTCCTATTCCTCGTCATAAAATTCGTTTTCCATGAATGACCTTTTTTCGTTTTCTGGTACTTTCAAATATGTTAGCATTTCGTTAAGTGATGCTTGTAGTCTAATTGCATCATATGCTTCTTTGGCGGATAGCCAATTACCTTTACGCTTTCCTTCTTCTAGCATCTGTGCCGCCGCATCTGCACCGTAAGTATTTACGATTCTGTCTATCCAACTTTTCGCCATATCACGTCTGTCTGTAACACGCCTGTCCCAACGTCCAAAAACATAGGACGAAATGAGGTCATAAAAATTTTCTAGTATAACACTGGAAATGTCTGGTGCTGTAGCAAACACGTCCATATTTCCTGTTTCCTGATACAGCTTACGGTCTTGTCTGTATCGTTTGCGTCCTTCTTTTGGCGTAAATATTTCACCTGTGTTAAAATCAACATATGCAGTTGCGTAAGAGCGACGTTTTTCTGGTGTCAGTTTTTTAAGACGGTTTATGGAACCACGAGTAATTTTTTTCGGAATCTTTGGAATAAGCTTTTCTGTGTCATAGATAAAACCACGACGGTTTTCTGCACGTACCCAAGACTGCAAATTTTTACGTATTCTACGGTATTCTTTTTCTACTGCTGTTAATCGTTTTCTTCTTTTTGGCATGGCTTACTCTCCTTATAAAATTCTTCGGCATCTACAAAACAATCGATTTTAGAATACATCCGGTCTATTAAAGATAGTGCTACATCTTGCTGGTCACTGTTTACACGTGTTAACACATTTCTTAATGCCAACATAATTATTGCGTATTCCTGTCGCGTAAATCCTAGTATCACAATCTTCTTTTTCATTTGTTCACCTCCTTTGTCGCTATACTCTATTATATCATATTTCAGGACGTTTGTAAATAAAATACACCTGTTCTATAATGTATAGAACAGGTGTAACAGTTGACTTAAAAATTGTCTTTTATGTGCTTGATAACTTGTGCGGTTATGGAGCAACCGATTAGGTATACTGCGAGAGATATTATTGCAGTTAAAGCGATTATGATAATTTCAATCATTTTGAGTTCCTCCGGTATTCTTTTGCCATGGTTAAGAAAGTATCGAACAGGTATTGCAAATACATTACCTCTAGTTCACCATCCGGTTTTAAAACTCCCTGAATATCAGAATATGTTACTCTAAGTCTGTAAGCTTCTTCATATGTTAATTCACCTCCATAAAATAGTAATGAAATACTTGTTTCTCCTGTTACTGGGATTGGCATAACGGAAACTTCATAGTTGCTAGCTGGTATTATCTCTAGGAATTTGTGGATATCTCTTTTAAAGAAGTCCTCAATCTGAAAATTTATATTTACCATATTTAATCCTCCCATAACGCGGCGTTCTTAAGACGTTCTATATAGTCTGGAAAATAATGCATCATATTATATTCTAGGGCTGTTTCAAAGGTTGACAATGAAATGTATAATTTAGATGTGTCTGTGATTCCATTAATAACATTTGAACCTGTAAAGTGAGAATTAAGAGTGATACATCCGAACTCATTTACATGTGCGGAAAATGTTTCACCCTCGGTTGTTTCTATACAACAGACTCTATCATTACGATAGAGTCTGAGATTATCTGAGCAAGTTTGTTCTATTAACTGTTCCATGATTGATTGAATAGCATCTAAGTTCATTGTATATCCTCCTTTACATGTTCCAAAGATAGTCGTTATAGTGTTCGTATTCGTAATAAGCGGGTTCTGCTTCATATTCGTCTGCTGGCTCGTCTGGAATGAATTCGGGTTCTTCTAAGTAGTTAAGAATCATTTCATCAATAGCCGCTTTGAGAAGTGAATCCGAAGCAATTGCATAATTGCTAAGTAATGTCTCCTTATTAAGTTGTTTGTTGTATTTCCTTGATAATAAAACCGCTTTTAATACCAGTTGTTCGTGATTCATTTCTGTGACCTCCATATTCTATATTCTCTAGGTGTCATTGTACAGTAGCCACCTTCTACTTTTACTGCTACGCAATCAGGATAATAAAGCTTTGCGTAATAGCGTGAAACCCATAAACCGTTTTCCCAGTTGAATCCTTTGAACTCGTCTTTCTTACACATATCTTTACCTCTCTTTCTGAGTCACTATATATTTGTTACTATAATCATTATAGCATAGTGTGGTGGAAAATGCAAGCTTTATTTTCGTAAGGGAGGACAGGGATTTTGGTTTTCCAAAGTGCATGTT
>OHTE01000384.1_pt1 | contig 11014 bp, 10 predicted proteins | sample 1578881 | NCBI WGS metagenome assembly OHTE01 (sample SAMEA3879523, study PRJEB24766) | human gut metagenome | biome: human-associated habitat; feature: feces | place: USA | collected 1985/1987
TCGTACAGGGAGCGGCGCCGATCTTTTTCCTGGATTATATCGCAGTAGGAAAAAATCATCCGGAAGTGATCGAACAGATCGTGAAAGGCGTGGCTGACGGCTGCGTACAGGCAGAATGCGCGTTGATCGGCGGTGAAACGGCGGAAATGCCGGATATGTACGATATCCACCATTATGATATTGCCGGTTTCTGTGTGGGTGCTGTAGATAAATGTAATCTATTAGATGGGCAGAAGATTGAAAAAGGCAATGTGTTGATTGGCTTACCAAGCTCCGGTGTACATTCAAATGGGTTCTCTTTGATTCGCAAGGTTTTATTAAAGGATGCAAAATTAGATTTACATAAGAGCTATGAAGAATTAGGTAATGAAAAACTTGGTGATGTTTTATTAACACCTACTAAAATTTATGTAAAAGCCATCAAACATTTATTAGGGAAAGTAGATATCAAAGGCATGAGTCATATCACCGGTGGTGGTTTCTATGAAAATGTGCCTAGAATGTTAAAAGAAGGGCAGGGTGTTTCTATCGACTTAACGACATATCCACATAAACCAATCTTTGATTTCATTGCGAAGACAGGCGATATTCCTATGAAGGAAATGTGCAATGTCTTCAATATGGGCATTGGTTTTATGATGGCCGTGGATAAAGCTGATGTGGAAAAGGTACAAAGTCTGTTAAAGGAAATCGGCGAAGAATCTTATGTCATCGGTGAAGTAACCGATAGTGGAAGTGTGGATTTAACATGGTAAACATTGCGATATTTGCCAGTGGCAATGGTTCTAACTTTGAGAATCTTGTCAACGAAATAAACAATGGACATATTGATAATGCCGTTTGTAAGGTATTGATTATCGATAAGGAACAAGCATATGCCAAAGAGCGTGCAGCGCGTTTAGGTATCCCATGTGTCTATGTGAATCCTAAGGGCTATGGCGGTAAAGAAGGCTATGAAACAGAAATCATGAAAACCTTAGAGAGCTATGAGGTTGAATTAATTGTTCTAGCAGGATATATGCGTTTTATTGGCAAGGTGCTGTTAAGCAACTATCCAAATCGCATCATCAATCTGCATCCGGCATATTTACCTGCCTTCCCCGGTGCGCATAGCATTCAAGATGCTTTTGAAGCAAAGGTATCTTATACAGGGGTTACCGTGCATTATGTAGATGAAGGTGTCGATACAGGGGAAATCATTCATCAGGAAAAGATCATGATTGATCCTGCATGGGATCTGGAAACCTTAGAAGAACATGTGCATGCGAAGGAATATGATATGTTTCCACGTGTCTTAAAGACAGTTTGTGAACGTATGGAAGAACATAAATAAAGAAAGAGCGGTGTTATTATGAAACGAGCATTAGTAAGTGTATCTGATAAAACAAATCTGATTGAATTCGTATCCGGATTAAAAGAATTAGGTTATGAAATTATATCTACCGGTGGTACAAAGAAGGCTTTGGATAATGCCGGTTTAGATACTATTGGTATCTCTGAGGTTACCGGTTTTCCGGAAATCATGGATGGTCGTGTAAAAACATTACATCCAAAGGTACATGGAGCGTTATTGTGTGTACGTGATAATCCGGAACATGTTCGCCAGATTCAGGAATTAGGTATTGATTATATTGATTTGGTTTGTGTAAACTTGTATCCCTTCAAACAAACCGTACAAAAACCAGGTGTAACGCATGAAGAAATCATCGAGAATATTGATATCGGCGGACCTAGTATGCTGCGTAGTGCATCTAAGAACTATCGCTATATTCCGGTCATTGTGGATCCAAATGATTATGATGCAGTGCTGAAGGAACTGCGCGAAATGGGGGAAACTTGTCCGGTGACAAGAGAATTCTTGGCTGCTAAAGTCTTCCGTCATACAGCAGCATACGATGCGATGATTGCGGACTATCTGACAAATAAAACAGGTGAAAAATATCCTGAAAAATTAACGATTACGTTTGATAAGGTACAAGATCTTCGTTATGGTGAAAACCCTCATCAAAGTGCTGCCTTCTATAAAGGTATGAAACCTTCTTACTCCTTAGCAAATGCCAAACAGTTACATGGTAAGGAATTATCCTACAACAACATTCAGGATGGCAATGCAGCAATTGAAATCTTAAAGGACTTTGAAGGGCAGTGTGCGGTTGTTGGATTGAAACATATGAATCCATGTGGTGTAGGTATTGGTGCTACCTTGGAAGAAGCATGGGATAAAGCATATGAAGCAGATCCGATTTCCATCTTTGGTGGTATCGTGGCAATGAATGAGCCGGTCAATGTAGCAGTTGCGGAAAAACTGGCAAACATCTTCCTGGAAATTATCATTGCGCCTTACTTTGAACCGGCAGCATTTGAAATCTTATCAAAGAAAAAGAATATCCGTCTGATGGAATTGGATACAACATTAGAGGTAACAACAAAATATAAATATACGAATGTTAACGATGGCTTATTGGTACAGGATATTGACGACCATAAGCTGGAAGAAGAAGATCTGCGTTGTGTAACAAACCGTAAGCCTACCGAAGAAGAAATGAAACAATTGTTATTCGCATGGAAGGTTGTAAAGCATGTGAAATCCAATGCCATCGTATTGGTAAAGGATAACATGACAATTGGAGTTGGTGCCGGTCAGATGAATCGTGTCGGTGCGGCAAAGATTGCCATTGAGCAGGCTGGTGAAAAAGCCAAAGGTTCTGTTATGAGCAGTGATGCTTTCTTCCCTATGCCGGATACAGTAGAAGAAGCAGTGAAAGCAGGGGTAACAGCGATTATACAGCCGGGTGGTTCTATCAAGGATCAGCTGTCCATTGATGTGTGCAATGAACATGGCATTGCGATGGTGTATACCGGAGTACGTCACTTTAAACACTAAGATAGGAACATAAGAAGGACAAAAGAAGATTGGATATTCAGGCTCATATGCAATCTTCTTTTTTTTAACAGCTCTGCTTCATTACTATTTTTATATAGCTCATGTAAGAGGGGTTAAATAATATTGAAAAAGCAGTTTTCTATCCTACGAGTTATCTTCATACTATCTTTATATGATCTAACTGTGCAAAGCATTTGCATAGCTTATAAACTACGATTTCTCAAAAATCTACAGTATGAAAAAAGCGCTATGTTCTTTATCCATCTATGTAATACTTCAGCAACGAAAAGGATGCTGTCATAAAAAAACAGACAGTTTGTGCTGTCTGTTTATGAACCGATTTCAGGTTCTAGGTTTTCAAAAAGTGGATCATCAAAAAATTCTATTATCGTGATGGATAAGTCATCACATATTTTTTTAATTGTTGATATCGTTGGATTTTTACTTTTTCCAAACTTAATATTATTTAATGTTGATTGTGTGATACCACATGTTGTGCTAAGACCATTTAAGGTGATTTCGTTTGTTTTGCATAATTGCAAGATACGTTTACAGCTTGCTTCTCCTATTGTCATAAATATCGCCCCTTTATACTATTTATTTTACTTAGATATACTACAAAAGGTTAACTATATTGGGTTATTATGATGCTTTTGTTTACTTTTTATATCCATATAGATGTAAAGATACAATTTACATATCGCAAAATAAGTATATACTTAAGGTAAGAGGTGATAATGATGGAAATGCAGAAAGTGTTGGAACAAAGAAGAAGTATTCGTAAATATCAAGATAAGCCGATAAAGAAAGAAGTTGTGGAGGAATTACTTCATGCGGCTCTTTTAGCACCTACATGGAAAAATTCACAGACAGGACGTTATTATGTTGTTATGGATAAAGATAAGCTAGAGCAGGTGAAAAAGGAAGGGCTTGCCCCATTTAATGCAGAGAATACGAAAGATGCTCCAGTTTTGATTGTTACAACATTTGTAAAAGATCGCAGTGGTTATGAACGTAACGGTGAACCAAGTAATGAACTGGGCAATGGCTGGGGTTGTTATGATTTAGGCTTGCAAAATGAAAACTTATTATTAAAAGCAACGGATTTAGGATTAAGTACCTTAGTCATGGGAATTCGTGATGCTGATAGACTACGTGAGATGTTAAGTATCAGTGAAGAAGAAATTATTGTATCAGTAATTGCTGTAGGATATGGTGATGCGACACCAACAATGCCAAAACGTAAAGAGATAAGTGAATTCGTTACCTTTTATTAAACTAAAAACGTATGATTACTTTGACTACCTTGACAAGGCTAGTTAAGATCATACGTTTTTTTTGTGTTTTTTATTTAATTAAACTAGTTTTATTTTCCTGCTTTAAAGCCTCAGTATCATAACGAAGTGATTTTGGTAACAGCCAATATAAGCCGGTAATCAAAACAAGCGATATTGCCGCATCTCCTAATTTTAAGACCATAGCTCCAAAGAAGACGGAAAAGAATTGTGGTACTCCTTGTGCCATAGCAATCTTATAAAAGTGCAATTCCCATTTACTATCTGGAATCCCACCGGATTGCCACATGGTTAATAAGGCAGAAATGAAAGATGCGACTACAATTACCGTGATAAAAGTTGGAAGTATACGTTTTATACTGATTTTTCCGTTTACTTTCAACATGATACCAGTAACTAAGGCAACTCCCGCACTCACGGCAAAATAAATCAGCGAACTGGCATCATAGAAGAAGATGGAAGAAATGAAATTGTTAACAAGTCCAACCAACAGTCCGGCAGCAGGTTCCAAAACGATGGCGGCAAAAGCTGTTCCTTGTAAATCCAGCCATACAGGAAGGTGACAGAAATGGGCAATCAGATAGAAGACCGTATTGAAGATTACGGAAATTGCCATAACGATTACATAACGTTTTCTTCTATTCATGTGCTTCCTCCTCCTTCTCTTTTTGTTCTTTTCGCTTATTAATTTCTTCCAAGAAACCACCGGTCACAATACCAGCCGGTAAGGCAATGACAGCAACACCGAAGATGGAAGAAATCATACTGATGAGCTGCCCAATCATTGTGGTTGGATAAACATCGCCATAACCTACCGTTGTCAATGCGGTGGTTGCCCAATATAAAGCATCAAAGAAACTGTCAAAGGTTTGAGGCTCATAACAGAACATAGCTAATGCGGAAATAAAGATATAACCAAGAGCTACGCATAAGACAGATAACAGTGATTGTTTTTCTTTCTCAAATACATTTACGATATAAGTGAAATTCTCTGAATAATGTGCTAGTTTAGTAATACGGAACATTCGTAAGATTCGCCATCCTCCAGATAGTAATCCAAGAGAAGGTAGGATAGACAATAAATCCAACAATGCATAAGGTGTCAAGGGATAAACGATGAAAGCCCAAACACCTTTTGGTTTTTTCATCATATAATCTGCGACGATCCAACGAAAGATATAATCCATGAACAGCAAGTACACGGTAACTAAATCTAGCATATCCAAAATAGCATTACTTTTTTTAAACATTAAAGGGACAATGCTAAGAATAGCAACCCCACATATAAAGAAGTTATAGAGCTTGCTCCATTTTTCGTGTTTATTGGCTTTCCTAATTAGATGATAGATGTCTTCTCTCATAATATTTATCACCTCTTATCAGAAACGATAGGCACTTAATGGCAGTAAGATATGTCCGATTAGAATTACAGTTAATATAACGACAAACATCGTTAAGCCATAATGGTTGGCAAAATCGCGGTCTTCATATTTATTACGGATACGATTCACATTTATCACGGTAAAGGTTACCGATAGAATAGTTAATATACCCCAGAAATTGACGTATTCCATTAATCCGGTTTGTAAAGCATCCGGTAACAGATTCGCTCCAACCATAATATTGGAAACAGTACCGAATAATGCGGCAGGAATCATACCCAAAGGGTCCACGCGATGGTTCGTATTGATATATAAGGTAATAAATACCCAGATGGATGTGCCTAACAAGGCAATAAAGCATTTAAAGTATGTACCAAAATCAGAACGGTTTATTTCTATTTGTGTTACATATTCACTTGTGATCTTATTTCCTTGAAAGCGTGGATCGCCATGATTGTTAATATATTCATTTAATACGGCGGCACTTCCACTTTTCGTAAATTTATAACCGGCAATACTTATGTTTGGATTTGTCTTGTTTTCATCATCTTTTACAAAGATGACATCATTGATGAGATGATTTGATTCTAAATAAATACGCAATTGATGACTTTCTAATGGGAAACGCGGTGTCCAGAACGTCTTCGATACAGTGACACTTACACGGACTAATTGATAATTATGATTGTCTTGATGATATTCATCTACAACCTCAAGTTTTGTAATATTTCCTTTATAAATTCTGAAGTTGTGTGCCATGTCCAAATCGGGCTTTCCATCCCAGTTAAACCAAACCAGATAATCTAATGAAAAATTATTTGCTTTCAAATTAATCTCTTTTAGATTTTCTACATAGGTACCAACCTTAACTTCGGTGGCATTTTTGCTGTATTGATCAGCTCTTTTCTTAACTGCTGGATCAACCTGTAAATATTTATTCCAATATTGATCTTCTGAAACTTTATCCTGATATAATGAGCTAACCGTATATACCAGGAAAGAAATTGAGATCAAAAGGAATAAAAACAGGCTCCAGTAGAGTCTTTTTTTCTGCCATGGCAGCATGTTTTGAAACCAGTGCTTTCTTGTTTTCCATAATAAGTTCCCTTTCTTTCATTCTTGTTTGCTCCCCTGCACTTGTACTTTACAACTTGCACGTGATAGTACAAGTGTATTATACACCATGAATGAAAGCGGTTGTATTTTTCTTTTCAATTTATTTAATGATTATGTGATTATCATAGGATATTGGTTATAAATTATCGTTAAGTTGTTTTTCTTTTTATGTTTTTTGTCTACATGTACCTAATAGTACAAGGCTTGTTTGACATGCTGCTAGGCATGTTCTACAATGAAATAAATACAAGGAGGAAGTTATGAAAAAATATCTAGCAGAATTTATCGGCACTTGTGTGCTTGTGGTATTTGGCTGTGGCAGTGCTGTGGCCGCGAATACACTTGTACAAGCTACTGGTGTCAATGTGCCTTTGGCATTCTCCACGTTACTTATCGCATTTGCTTTTGGTTTATCTATCGTCGCTATGGCATACTCTATTGGGAATATATCCGGATGCCATATTAATCCCGCAGTGTCTTTCGCTATGTGGATCAGTAAGAAACTTGATACAAAGGATTTTGTAAGTTATGTTATTGCACAATGTTTAGGTGCAATTGTTGGAGCTGCTTTGTTAGTCTTCATGTTTGGATCAAATGCTTCTTTGGGGACAAATGGTTATGGGGCGCTAAGTGCTTTGCATACTGAAATGGGACAAGCTTTTGTTGTGGAAATTGTCTTAACCTTTACCTTTGTACTGGCTATTTTAGGTGTTACCAGCAAGATTGAAAACAGTGCAGTAAGTGGTTTGGTCATTGGCTTAACGTTGACATTAATTCATATCTTGGGGATTCCTTTCACTGGCACAAGTGTCAATCCGGCTAGAAGCTTAGGACCGGCATTGTTCGCTGGAGGAGATGCATTATCACAAGTTTGGCTATTTAGCTCCACTTGTAGGTGCAGCTATTGCTGCTCTTGTTTGGAAATTTATTGCCAGTCCGGACACAGAATAAGCATATATCCGATTGCTTTTTTGAAATAAAAAAGAGGAGAAATTCATATGAAGTCGGGGATCACATGGTTTTATCGAATTGCTTTGCTTTGCTGTATCACGTTATTTGGCGGTTACACCTTTTGTTCCAGAATGATTCAGCACTCCATGGTTCATGTCGTATTAAATCAGATCCACATTGAGAAAAAATTAGCAGAAAGGTTAAACTCGATCAACTTTCCAAAAGCAGAAGAAGAATCGGAAAAGTTAACCAAAATTTTAGAAGATATTGTAAATGATGAAGAAGTGTTAGCTGTCTTGAATGTATATACAGAAGCGTTTGTTGCCGACATTGTCAAAGATACGCAAAGTGAAACAACGATGAAGATCAATGAAACACTGAAACAGCAGGCGAATCAACATGCGAGTGAACTAAGCTTATTTACCGAAGGGCTTTTAAGTGAAAAAGAAGTATCCGCCATTATGACAACGGTAATTGATGCTATGGACGTACAGGCCTTATATGATGTTTCGCTTCATATCATGAAAGAAGAGCTTAGTGATGTACAGCTGACAGCATTTAAAATCTTATATTTTTTAAAGGGAGATATCTGTTATTATATCAGCCAATTGGGTATGCTATTATGTTCGTTATTGCTAGTCATGCAAAAGAAAGGCTTAATAGTGACAAGTAACTATTTTGTCGCAGAGAACGGTGTGACCCGAAGGTCACGCCGTTTTTCTGCGTTCATAGGTTGTTTGTGTGACAATAGGCTCGGAAATAACGGGAATATCCACATCGTCCACAAAGTTGAAAAAAATCTTCACTTTCTGCTTGCGCTTGCCGCTGGACTTGTCCGGGGCATAGACAACGATCTTCTTGATATACTCGTTCACGATGGTCTGTGTCAGTTCCTCCACATCCACATATTTCTGTGTCAGGGCGATAAAGGCATCCAGACCGTCATTCATTTCTTCCCGCTGTTCCACCCATTCTTCGATAACTTCAATTTCGAGCTTTAACCGTTCCTGTTCGGCTTCATAGTCCGCAGACATCTTTCTGTATCTGTCCTGATTGAGATTTCCAAGAACATAGTCCTCGTACAGCCGGGAGATGATGACATCCAGATCGGCAAGGCGTTTCTTTGCCTGTTCCAGCTTCTTTTTGTCATCCCGGATGCTGCGCTCCTGGTCAGTCCTGCGGCATTGCAGCCATTCCTCCTGAAAACCGTCCACATCGCTTCGGATATACTCATTGACTGCCCGGATGCGTTCCAGAACGATTTCACGAAGCACATCTTCCCGGATATAGTGGGCAGTACAAGTACCACGGTTGCTCTTGTAGTTGTTGCAGACGTAGTGATCCTGCTTGCCCTCAAAGCTTTTGCTTGTGGCAAAGTGGAGCTTGCCGCCGCAATCGGCACAAAACAGAAGCCCTGAGAACAATCCCTGCCGTTCCGCTTTTGCGGGGCGGCGTTTGTTTTTCCTCAGTTCCTGCACCCTGTCAAACTGTGCCTGAGATACAATCGCTTCCTGTGTGTCCGGCAGATAAAACATATTCTCCGGCTCATTGGGAATCCGCTTTTTCAGCTTGTAGGACTTGGAATAAGTCTTGAAGTTGCAGGTACAGCCTGTGTACTCCTGCCGTTCCAAAATCCCTACAATGGACTGGTTGCTCCAGTGGTACGGTCTTTCCGGCATCGGCTTTTTCTTTCGCTTGGCATACAGAGCTTTTGCGGTCAGAATCTGCTTTTCTTCCAGAATCCTTGCAATCTGCTCCGGGCCTTTGCCGTCAATGCAAAGGTCGAAGATGAGCTTGACTACCGGAGCCGCTTCTTCATCCAGAATCCAGTGATCCTTGTCCTCCGGGTCACAGCGGTATCCGTAGGGCGGTTTGCCCATGTGCTTCCCACTGGTTCCTCTCTGCCGCAAACTGACACGGACTTTCTTGCTGGTATCACGGGGATACCACTCGTTGAACAGATTACGGATTGCGGCGAAGCCCTCGCTGTCTCCCCGGTTGCTGTCCACACCGTCATTTACGGCGATAAAGCGGACATCGTAGCTCGGAAAGATAATATCCGTATATTGTCCAACAGTCAGATAGTCACGACCAAAGCGGCTGAGGTCTTTGACCAGCCAGCAGCCCACAAGCCCCTGCTTGACAAGCTCAAAGCCTTCCTGCACACCGGGACGATTGAAGTTCGTCCCCGTATAACCGTCATCCACCAGAATTTTCAGGTTTGTATACCCGTGGTCACGGGCATATCGGGTTAAATACTCTCGCTGATTTGCGATACTGTTACTCTCTCCATCTTGGGCATCCTCATTGCTCAAACGACAGTAGAGAATGGTAATTTTCTGCTGATCCAACATAATATCCTCCTTCGGTTGTTGGTCAGCCGACAGTACCGTTGTGCATACTGGAATTATATCATGCTTTTGTGTCGCAGTCATTAACAAATCACCCCCTTGTCAGAAAAAATGAGCCGTTTTACCTTGTCGGCAAGCGGCTCATTCCCGTCACATTCTGTTTCAATCACATACCATGTGTTCCCGATCTTACGCTCAATGGTTTTGCGGAAAGAAGACTGCGCTGTTTCCCAATGCTTGCGGCATTCTTCCAAAAAATCAATGGGCGGCTCAAAAATCGGGTCGAAGCAGGAGTAAATATCAATATAGCCGATGGCATCATTGATTTCTTCCATCGGGGCATCTTCCATAATCATCTTGTTAATTTCCTCTACGGTTTTATTCATAGGCAAATAGTTCCTTTCTTAAATTTCCATATCCTGCCTACGCTTACGGGCAGGGTGCTTATGTTCCTGTGTTTCCTTTCCTCTGGCGAGAATGGCATGAACAAAAGCCCAAACCCTTTCAGACGCAATCTCTATCGCATCCAAGAAAGGCTGGGCTTTCTGTTTCAGTTCCATATATTTTTCGTTTACTGCTTCATACCGCTGTTTCCAGATGGAAATTGTTTTTTCAGCAGAAGCCAGTTTCTCTTTCAAACGCTTATTGTCAGCATTGGCAATAATGCCGTTGACCGCATAGCGTTTGAGTGTATCGCACTGATCCGGCGTGAGCGAGACATTTCCGGTGAGGGCATTTTTCTTGCCCATTTCCTCAATATCCTGCACCGTCAGCGCAATGGTCTTTGCTGCCTTGGTTTCCTTTTGCAGAGCTTCCAGTTTCTTTTTCTGCTTCTCCGTGGCAGCTTTGGCATCCGCTAAGCTCTGCTCGGCCTGTGCCACCTGTCCGGTCACAGCTTCCAAACGCTGCTGTTCGGCCTGTACCTTGAACTGTGTCACCGTCAGATGTTCTTCGGTGCTGCCACATTCTCCACGCTCTACATCGGTATAACCAGCGTTTCGCATGAAATTGAAAAAGTCATCCTGCAGCACACTG
>OHTE01000397.1_pt1 | contig 10885 bp, 11 predicted proteins | sample 1578881 | NCBI WGS metagenome assembly OHTE01 (sample SAMEA3879523, study PRJEB24766) | human gut metagenome | biome: human-associated habitat; feature: feces | place: USA | collected 1985/1987
CTTTGGCTGCCGCAGACACTGTATGCAAACTGCGTTACAGCGTACTTTGGCTTTTATCCGTGGTGGTTCTATTCTACGGATTATTTTGCCCTTCTGCCGTGGCTGTTTCTGTTCTGGGTAGGGTACTTTCTCTACGGCATTGTAGGGCGGCAGCGCATGGAGCCCTTGCGCCGCTCGGTCTGCCCGCCGCTTGGCTGGCTTGGGCGGCACTCGCTGCTGTTGTATCTGCTGCACCAGCCGGTCATCTACGGGGTGCTGTTGGTAGTTTTCCGCGTATTAGGCGGCTGAAATACACGCTTCATGCACTTTTGAGAAAGGCGGGATTGTTGCACCGTGCAAACATTGCACGAACGTCTTGACAAGCAGGGCAGGGCTGTGGTATCCTGTTGACGGTTAGAAGATACTAACCGCAAAATGCGTCATGAAACACGGACGCATTTTTACAGAACATGAAGTTATTCTAAACTAACTACGCAGAGAAAGAGGTAGAGTTTTATGAGCAAAGTAGCAATCGTATTCTGGAGCGCCACCGGCAACACCGAGACCATGGCAAACTGCATCGCCGAGGGCGCAGGCGCCAACGGCACCATCGTACCCTGCGCCGAGATGACCCCCGCAAAGTTGGCAGAGTTTGACGTTGTGGCCTTTGGCTGCCCGGCTATGGGTGCAGAGCAGCTGGAGGAGAGCGAGTTCGAGCCTATGTTTGCTGCGCTGGAAGGCTCTCTGAACGGCAAAAAGATCGCACTGTTCGGCTCCTACGGCTGGGGTGACGGTCAGTGGATGCGCGATTGGGCGCAGCGCGCACAGGACGACGGCGCACAGCTGTTCAGCGAGGAAGGCCTCATCTGCAACGAAACGCCCGATGATGATGTGCAGGCTGCCTGCCGTAAGCTGGGCGCAGATCTGGCTGCTTGGTAAAACCCATGTATAAACTCTTGCTCCATAGGGCAACCTATGGACAAAGAGGTGATAAACATGGAAAACATCGGCGTGACCTGTGATGTCTGCGCGTGCTGCCACAATGTGGACGGCTGCAAATGTGATCTGCCGCAGATCAAGGTGACGGAGCAGTGCAACTGCACCACCCAGCAGGTGGAGACCCCGCACTACTGCCAGAGCTACGAGGAAAAGTAAGTTCCCCACCAACGCACAGCAGCCCCTGCCGGAGAAACCTTTCCGGCAGGGGCTGCTGTTTGTTATATGAACATTCAGCGCAGCGCCACGTTACAGGTGGCAAGGCTGCGGATCAGCGTACCAACGCTGTCCTTCATCTGAATGCCGGCAAAGCCCAGCGCAAAGGCGGCCTGCACGTTTTCCAGTCTGTCGTCGATAAATATGCATTCGCTGGCCTTCAGCTGATACTTTTTCAACAAAGCCTTGTAGATCTGCGGGTCAGGCTTATTCACCTGTACCTCGCAGGAGGCTACACCGCCGTCAAACTGGGTCAGTACGCCGCGCTCGGTCAACAATTCCAGCACATCCTGCGGAATATTGCTCAGGTAATACACGCAATAGCCGTGGTTCTTCAGCCGCCGCACCAGTTCCAGCATCCGCAGACGCGGGCGCAGAATGTGCATCCAGTCGTCCAGAACGCCCTGCACCTCAAAGGCGCAGCCCTCGGCACGGGCGTGCTCCAGCATCCGCTGGTTGCCGTCATAGCGGGAAAGCTTGCCTGCGTCCAGCAACTGCCACTCCTCGCTGCCAAAGGTCAAATCGTAGACCTTTTCCTCCATTTCGGCGTTGCACAGCCGGTCTACCAAGTAGGCCTTGGGGTCAAAATCCACCAGTACACCGCCGATATCAAAAATAATGCTTTTATACATAAATACTGCCTCGCTTGTATTGGATGTTTTCCAGATATTTTCCATAGTATACCACAACCGGGCGGGTGCTTTCCACCCCTTTGGCATAGAAAATGCCGCCCCGGCGTATGCTGTGACAGAAAGGGGAGAGCGCCGTGACGATCCGGGAACTTTGTGAGAAGGAGGTCGTTCAGCTGGAGCAGGGGGTGTGCCTTGGCCGCGCGGACGATCTGGAGCTTGACCCCGCAACGGCGCAGCTGCAAAGCTTGATTTTGCTGGGCAGACCGCGGCTTTTTGGCCTGCTGGGCCGGGACGAGAGCCTGACCATCCCGTGGCAGGAGATCGAGACCATCGGCACAGATGCCATTCTGGTGCACACTGCCGTGCCAAAAGCACCGGCAGCACCTCACGGCTTCTGGCAGCAGCTGCGGGCAAAGCTTGGTCTGTGAAAAATAGGGGAATATTTTGAAAAATAAAACTGTAATTTTTGTAAAATCATGAATGGACATTTTCGGCGAAATGACTATAATAGGCACGAAAGGCTTGTGCAAATAGCAAAGCCACTTTGGAAATAGGGTTCGGGACGTGGAAAGGGATATCGACTATGAAAACATCCAAACCGCTGTTGACCCTGCGGATGCTCTTCCCGGCGGCAGCTTCCTTTATCGTGCTGCTGCTGGGTGAGTGGATTGCGCGCGGGTCACTGACCGCTGATACCTTTATCAGCTTTATTTTCCCCCATTTCGGGGCGTATCTGCTGGCATGGCTGCTGCTGTTTCTGGTGTGGGAGCTGCTGGACTGGGTGCTGCGCATCCCGCCGCTTGCTACGCTGGGCATGGCCGTTTTGGGCTGTGCGCCCTGCGCAGTAAACTTCTATACCATGCAGCTGCGGGGTGAGCCCTTTCTGCCGTGGGACCTGATGCAGGTGTCCGAAGCCGCCGGTGTAGCCTCGGCTGCCGGGCTCAAGCTGCAGACCAGCATGGTGGTCTCCATTGTGCTGGTGCTGGCACTGACGGTGGCAAGCTTCTTTGTTTACCGCGGGCGGCTGCGCCAGCGCTGGTTGCCAAGGCTTGCGGGCACCGGTGCCTCGGCAGCGGCGCTGTGTCTGCTGATCTTCGGCGTTTATTTACAGCCTGCAGTCACGCAGGTTTTGGGCATCACGCCGGATGCATGGATGCAGGACCGCTACTATCGTTACTACGGTGTACTTACCGGTTTTATGACCAACCTCACCAATCTGGAGATCGCCAAGCCCGAGGGCTACTCGGAGCAGGCAGTGGACGATATTCTGGATAACGTAGCTGAGAGCGAGAAATTTTCTACCGGCCCCATGTATGCAGGCAGCTATGCCGCTACTACCCCCAAGGAAGAGCAGGCAAAGCAGCCTACCATTATTTATGTGATGGACGAGTCCTACTGGGATGTTTCGGAGCTGGAGCAGTACGGCATCACCTTTGATACCGATGTATCGCAGAACCTTCACGCTCTGCAGCAGACCAGCGCTTACGGCAGGGCATACAGCCCCAGCTTTGGCGGCGGCACCTGTGATGTGGAGTTTGAAGCTCTGACCGGCTACTCCGTGTCCTTCCTGCCCAGCGGCAGCAAACCCTACCAGCAGCACGTCACAAAGCCCATGTTCGCCCTGCCCAATTACCTCAAGCTCAAGGGCTACCAGACCGCTGCGGTGCACTGCTTCTGGGCAAAATACTGGAGCCGCGATAAAGCGTACCCCAACCTCGGCTTCAGCGATTTTATCAGTCTGGAGGATATGCACGGCGTGACCAAGGTGCGCAAGCACTACTGGACCAGCGGCCTTGTGACCGATGACTCCATGGCCGACCAGATCATTCAGCAGTACGAAAAGATGAGCACTTCCTCTGATAAGCCCATCTTCCTGCACGCGGTCACCATGCAGAACCATACCAATTATAATAGGGATAACTACCCGGACGACGAGCGGGTACACGTTGTATCTCATCCGGTGGGGCTCAAGAGCAGCACCGTGGGCGCGCTGGAAGATTTTGCTACCGGCATCCGGGATGCAGACGCCATGCTGGGCAAGCTGACAGCGTATTTCTCTCAGGTGGACGAGCCGGTCATTCTGGTGTTCTGGGGCGACCACTATAACCCCATCGATTCCAACTACGATGTCTACACCACCACCGGCTACGCAAGCGGCTCCAGCACCGACCCCCGTCTGCACCAGACCACGCTGCTGATGTGGTCGAATTACAGCCAGCAGCAGGTGAACTTTGGCACCATTGCAGCCTACGATATCTCCCCGGTGATGATGGAGCTGTTCGGGCTGGAGCAGCCGCTGTACTTCCAGTACCTCAACCGGCAGCTGCGGGTTGCCAGCCGCAGCTGCACCCGCGGCACCACCATGAATCTGGATGGCACCACCACCCAGCAGCCCACGGAGTTCCAGCAGCGCTGGACAAACGAGCACTGGATGCTGCAATACGACCTGATGTTCGGCAAGGGATACGCCCTCAACCGTATGGGTGTTGCAGGTTTGAGCGGGATGAATACGGGCAAATAAGAGAAAAAGTAAGCATTTCTTTATACAAAACAGAGAAAACCACTTGCAACCGCATTCTTTTTGTGCTATTATAACAAAGCATTACACACGCATCACTATGCCCTTTTGTGCCCTTTTGGGTTGAGGGCAGTCCGCCGGTACCCGATGTACCGTGCAGATCACGGTGTGCGGAGGCAAAACAATATCTGGAGGTATTTTATTATGGCAGTCGTTTCTATGAAGCAGCTTCTCGAGGCAGGTGTGCACTTCGGTCACCAGACCCGCCGCTGGAACCCCAAGATGGCTAAGTACATCTTCACCGAGCGCAATGGTATCTATATCATTGACCTGCAGAAGACCGTGAAGAAGCTGGACGAGGCTTACAACTACGTGAAGGAAGTTGCAGCTGAGGGCGGCGACATCCTGTTCGTCGGCACCAAGAAGCAGGCTCAGGAGTCCATCCGTGACGAGGCTCTGCGCTGCGGCATGCACTATGTCAACGCTCGCTGGCTGGGCGGTATGCTGACCAACTTCCGCACCATCCGTAAGCGTATCGACCGTATGGATCAGCTGGCTAAGATGAAGGAGAACGGCACCTTCGAGCTGCTGCCCAAGAAGGAAGTAGCTAAGCTGGAGCTGGAGATGGAGAAGCTGGACAAGTACCTGGGCGGCGTCAAGAACATGAAGACCCTGCCGAAGGCTATGTTCATCGTCGATCCTCACAAGGAGCGCATCGCTGTTGCTGAGGCCCGCAAGCTGAACATCCCCATCGTTGCTATTGTTGATACCAACTGCAACCCCGATGAGATCGACTACGTGATCCCCGGCAACGACGACGCTATCCGCGCTGTCAAGCTGATCGCCGGCGCTATGGCTGACGCTGTGCTGGAAGGCAAGCAGGGCAACCAGGAGGCCGCTCCCGCCGAGGACGCAGCAAACGCCTGATTTCCCATTCCGCAACCAATCAAATAACGTGTAAGGGAGAAAACAAAAATGGCTATTTCTGCAAAGGACGTTATGGAACTGCGCAAGCAGACCGACTGCGGCATGATGGAGTGCAAGAAGGCTCTGACCGAGGCTGACGGCAACTTCGAGAAGGCAATCGAGATCCTGCGCGAGCGTGGTCTGGCTACCGCCGCCAAGAAGGCAAGCCGCGTTGCTGCCGAGGGTATGGTCTACGCTGACTACTGCCCCGCCTGCAAGGTCGGTGTTGTCATCGAGGTCAACGCTGAGACCGACTTCGTTGCCAAGAACGACAAGTTCGTTGACTTCGTCAAGGAGGCCACCAAGGTCATCATGAAGCAGAACCCCGCTGATGTCGAGGCTCTGATGGCATGCAAGACCGAGGCTGGTGAGACTGTTGACGAGGCTCTGAAGAACCTGATCCTGGTCATCAAGGAGAACATCAAGGTTCGCCGCTTCACCCGTTACGAGGGCGTCTGCTCTGCATACGTCCACGGCGGCGGCACCCACGGCATTCTGGTCAACTTCGAGACCACCAACGACATCGATGCTAAGGACGAGTTCGTTGCTTACGGCAAGGACATCGCTATGCAGGTCGCTGCTGCTAACCCCGGCTACGTTGACGAGGCTTCTGTCCCCGCCGAGGTCGTGGCTAAGGAGAAGGAGATCATGCTGGCTCAGATGGCTCAGGATCCCAAGACCGCTAACAAGCCTGAGGCTGTGAAGGTGAAGATGATCGAGGGCAAGATCAAGAAGTTCTTCAAGGAGAACTGCCTGGTCGATCAGGAGTTCGTCAAGGACGGCGACCTGACCGTTGCTCAGTACACCGCTAAGGTCGCTAAGGATCTGGGCGGCGAGATCAAGATCGTCAAGTTTGCCCGCTTTGTCAAGGGCGAGGGTCTGGAGAAGCGTGCTGACGACTTCGCATCTGAAGTTGCAAGCATGGTGAAGTAATTTAAACTTCCAAAGACAAAAGGGGAGCCGCAGTACCTGTAACAGGGTGCTGCGGCTCCCTTTTTATGTTTATGAAAATGCAAATACCGGGCAGCCCGCAGCCTGCCCGGTATTACTGTATAAATCTTCTTACGCTTCGTCCAAAACCTCTTCGGGATCCTCAATAGCATCCTCGATGGTTTCCTCCACCTCCATCGCTTCTTCAGCGTCCGGGGCGGCAAGCAACTCCTGAATCTGATCCCGCAGCCAGAGCAGACGGTTGTCCAAAGCCTTATCCCGTGCCAGCAGCGGCGCAATGATCTCGGGCTTGTCGGTGATCAGGTCATCCACACCCAGCTGCAGCAGCTTTTCGGCATCCTGCTGGCGGTTGATGGTCCATGCCGAGATGGTCTTGCCGCGCAGATGGATCTGCTGCACCATACCGGCGGTGATAAAGGTGGATTCCACGCTGAAAAAGTCTGCGGCAGGCAGGTCGTAGTAGGTGCCCACGCCCAGCGCCAGAATATACCCTGTGGTAATGTCCGGGTCCAGCTCCTTCACCTTGCACAGGGTCTCGTAGCTTTGAGAGGTGACCACGCAGTCCGCGCCGTAGTCGTATGCGTGGATCAGCCGCACCGTTTCGGCCTCCAATGTCGGCGTAAAGGTGCTGGGCTTGATCTCGATGTTCAGCTCAGTCTTGCCCTTGCACAGCGCCAGAACCTCTTCCAGCGTAGGAATATAGGAGCCCGTAAACTGCCGATGGAACCAGCGCCCGGCATCCAGCTGCTGCACCTGTGCATAGGGCAGGTCATAGATGTTGGCGTTGCAGCCGGTACACCGGCGCAGGCTGGTATCGTGGGTCACTACGGCTACGCCGTCAGCAGTCATCTGCACATCCAGCTCAATGCGGGGGCAGCCATCTTCCAGCGCGGCCTCGAAGGAGGCCATGGTGTTCTCCGGCGCACGGGAAGAATAGCCCCGGTGGTAGGTGATCACCGGGTCAGAAAGACCCAGCACGCTTTGCAGCGGCTGTGTTTGCGGGAAAAGCAGATATACCGCTGCTACGCCGCAGGTGACCAGTGCGGCGCAGGCCATCATCCCGGCCAACACCGTCTGCTCACGGGGCAGGGCAGGGAGCACTCCGGAAATGGTCGGCTGCGCTGCATCGGACTGTCTGGTCACTTCATACAGTGCCTCTGTAAGGGTGCTTTGCGCCGCCGTCATGGCGCAGTCCATGAGCAGACAAAGGAACGGCAGTTCGATCAGCAGTGCCGCGCGAGAAAGCGCCAGCAGGGCAGCAGTGCTGGCAAAGCCGACACCAAGGATGACACAATAGAACAGCAAAGCCCCGCACAGCAGCATCAGCCCGGTGCGCGCAGCAGCGGTCAGCATCCAGCGCAGTGCCAGTGCAAGCAACTGCCCGGTGCGGCTGCGCAAAATCCGCAGGCTCTCCGCAAATGCACAGCCAAAGCTTTTGCGCTCCAGCAGGAATTTTGGCAGCACCACAAGCCCGTCCAACAGCAGTGCCAGCACAAAAAGCACCGCCAATGCAAACAGCAAGCGGTTGGCAGCGCGCGCTTTCAGCAGCCCCCAGAGATATTCCGGCACGGCAAACTGGGTCAGATGATTCGCGGCAAGAAAAAAGTTCATCAACGGGATCAGGGCAGCGCCATACAGCAGCAGTGGAAGATTCTGCGGCAGAAACACCCGCACAAGGCTGCAAAAGGCATCCCGGAACACCGCACCCACCCGCAGCGGCTCACCGTGCCGCACCCGCGTCAATAGCTGCAGCATCGCGGCAACCTCGTACAGGCTCCAAAAGGCTGCCAGCACCGCAAGCACGACGATGCACCCGATGATGGCAGGGGAGGCAAAGATGCGGGAAGCGGTCTTGTTGTTGAGATATTGTATGGGCGCAAACCGCAGTGTCAGCGCCCAGATCAGCTGCAGCGCCGGTACGAACAAGAAGTTTGTCAGCACCTTATAAAACAACAGAAAAAGCAGAAACACCCGCCCCTTTGACGAAAGCAGGGAACGAGCGGCAGCGTGCAGAGAGCGGTAGGTCTGCTCCTGCTGCTGGAACTTTACGGAAATTCGCTTCAAGATAGCTTCAACCTCTTTTGCATATTTGACGGGCTTTTCGTGTGCGCTGTATAGGTACAGTTTGGCAGATTGCCCGGAAATATATGATTTTTTAATATAGTGTAACATAAACACAACGGAAAGAAAACGCAGCAGACGGGTGCAGTTTTGCCAAAAAAACCGGGAAAATTTCTACATCCACAAAATGGGCGTGTGATAGCATTTGTCCAGATAAAACGTGCAAAACGATGAATCGTTAAAAATTTGGGCATCTATAAGTGACGGATGTTGAATCGCATGGAATTTTATAGAATCCCTTGCATTTTTTTGCCAGCTTCTGTATAATGAATATAATTTTGAAAGCTCACACAGACAACCAGGAGGTCTAATTATGGCTTCAAAGATCAATAAGGGAGAAATCCTCGCCAAGTTCTTCGATGACGGGGAGTACACTGCGCTGTTTGCTGATGGTGCAGTGAGCGCTGCCTGCGGCTATGCTGCAGGTCAGCAGGCTTACGCCGTTTATCAGAATGGCGAGGCTGTCACCGTAAAGGATGTTGAAAAGAACATCAAGGTTCTGGAAATGGCTGCACAGACCGGCTGCCCGGTGGTCACCTTCTATAACTCGGTTGGCGCAAAGCTGGCCGAGGGTCTGGACGTGCTGACCGCCAGCGCAAAGCTGAATGCACAGATCGCAAAGGTCTCCGGTGTTGTTCCGCAGGTGGCCGTTGTTCTGGGTGTCTGCGGCGGCACCAGTGCTCTGAGCGCTGCCAACGCAGACGTCTGCATCATGGCCGAGGGCGCAGAGCTGTTCTTCACCGCTCCGTTTACCTCCGCTGCCAAGGGCGATAAGGTCGCCGACGCAGGCAGCGCCGCTGCTGCCGCCAAGGCAGGCGTAGCTTCCATCGTGGCTACCGATGCCGCAGAGGCTGCTGAAAAGGCTGCTCACATCGTGGGTCTGCTGCCCGCCAACAACCTGACCGGCCCGGCAATTTTCGAGTTCGAGCAGCCCACCGCTGTTCTGGCTGCCGGTGCCGAGCCCGCAAAGGCCGCTGCCGCTGTGATCGATAAGGACAGCGCTGTGGAGCTGTACGCAGGCTTTGGTAAGTCTGTTTACACCGCATTTGCAACCATCGGCGGCAACGCCGTGGGCGTTGTGGCAACCGGCAAGCAGCTGTGCCACAACTGCGTAGCCAAGGCTTCCCGCTTTGTGCGCCTGTGCGATGCCTTCAGCGTGCCTGTGGTCACCATCGTGGACACCGAGGGCTTTGTGCCCAGCGTTACCGATGACGTGGCTGGCGGCATCCGCGAGGCTGCCCGTCTGGCCGCTACCTACGCCGATGCTACCACCGCAAAGGTGGCAGTGTTGGCAGGCAAGGCTGTGGGCCCTGTGTACACCACTCTGGCTGCTGCCGATCTGCGCATCGCTGTGACCGGCTGCACCGTCAGCGCACTGGAGCCCAGCGCCGCTGTCAGCGTGCTGTATAAGGATGAGATCGATGCTTCCGACAACATCATTGCCGCCACCAAGGCTAAGACTGCTGTCTACACCGCTGAGGTGTGCAGCGCTGCCAGCGCAGTGGCCACCGGTGCTGCCGATATGAGCTGTGATGCCGCTAATGTGCGCGCCAGCGTTGTGGCTGCACTGGAGCTGCTGAGCACCAAGCGCGCTGCCCGCCTGCCCAAGAAGCATGGCAATATGGCCCTGTAAGCGTCCGAATGTAAGTTAATTGAGTTCGATTTTGAATTGGAGGATCCTTCCATGAAGTACTACAATATTACTGTCAATGGTGTTGCTTACAGCGTTTCCGTTGAGGAAACTGCCGCAGGCGCTGCTCCTGTTGCCGCTGCTCCCGCAGCACCCGTCGCACCCAAGGCCGCTCCCGCTCCTGCAGCTGCTCCTAAGGCAGCCGCCGGTGCAGCCGGTGCTGTTGCCGTCAAGGCTCCCATGCCCGGCAACATTCTGGATGTCAAGGTCGCTGCCGGTGCTTCTGTCAAGGCCGGCGACGTGCTGGTCATCCTCGAGGCCATGAAGATGGAGAACGATATACTCTCCACCCTTGAAGGAACCGTGAAACGTATTCTGGTAAAAGAAAACGATGTAGTGGGTACTAACGAACCGTTGATCGAGTTCGAATAATCGGCAGATTGCAGAATTAAAACATAGTCCGGTCGGCGCATCTTTGTCGCCGACCGGCTTTTTTATGAAAAAGTGGAATAAATATTTTTCTAAATGAAAAGTTATCCCTACATTTGCAAGCCATTACGAAAAATCACGCTACCAACGTGAACATTTGATAATAATTAAAAAGACGATATAACAATGAAAAAAGGAATCCATCCTGATAACTACCGTCCCGTAGTTTTCAAAGACATGTCGAACGAAGAAATCTTTATCACTCGTTCAACCGTAGCAGCCAAAGAGACTATCGAAATTGATGGTGTTACTTATCCTTTGGTAAAACTTGAAATTACCAGTTCTTCACACCCGTTCTTCACCGGTAAACAGAAACTGGTCGATACGGGCGGACGCGTTGACAGATTCAAGAAAAAGTTCAACATCAAAGACTGAACAAAATACGGA
>OHTE01000398.1_pt1 | contig 10869 bp, 14 predicted proteins | sample 1578881 | NCBI WGS metagenome assembly OHTE01 (sample SAMEA3879523, study PRJEB24766) | human gut metagenome | biome: human-associated habitat; feature: feces | place: USA | collected 1985/1987
TTCAAGAAGTACTCCAAGATCCCTACCGGCAATGGCATGACAGGACGCGACGTGGCTTTGAAGATGTTGCATGACAATGGAATTTATGATGTACAAGTAACACATACTCCGGGACGATTGACCGACCACTACAATCCTACTAACAAAACAGTGAATTTGAGTGAAGGCGTGTATGAAAGTAACAGCATTATGGCGGCTGCCGTAGCGGCCCATGAATGTGGACACGCTGTGCAGCATGCACGTATGTACGCTCCGTTGAAGATGCGTAGTGCGCTGGTTCCGGTGGTAAACTTTGCCTCTTCCATTATGACGTGGGTATTGTTGGGTGGTATCTTGCTGATAAACTCTTTTCCGCAGTTATTGCTGGCAGGTATTATCTTGTTCGCTATGACTACATTGTTCAGCTTTATCACGCTGCCGGTGGAAATCAATGCAAGTAAACGTGCATTGGTATGGTTGAGTTCATCCGGCATTACTAATTCGTACAATCATGCACAGGCAGAAGACGCTCTTCGTTCAGCTGCTTATACGTATGTAGTTGCTGCATTAGGTTCATTAGCAACATTGGTTTACTACATCATGATCTTCATGGGTAGAAGAGACTAAGAAATGAAAAAGGGAAAAGGCAGTTTTGCCAGCTTCCTTCTATAGAATAAAAAGGGATCCTCCGCAGTCTTTCCGAAGACTATGGAGGATTTTTTATATAGTTTGGAGGACTTGTTTGAGTGTTTCTTTACGATATTGATAGGGGATGGACACAATACGGGTGATTTTTTCAAATATATGTAAGCATTGCTCGGAAATTTGCAGTAAATTTGCGCCATTAAAATTATAAACAGTAATATTATGGCAGCAAAACCAAGTATTCCTAAAGGAACTCGTGACTTTTCGCCGGTAGAAATGGCGAAGCGTAATTATATATTCAATACGATTCGTGACGTATATCATTTGTATGGTTTCCAACAGATAGAGACTCCGTCTATGGAGATGCTTTCTACACTGATGGGAAAGTACGGCGATGAAGGGGATAAACTACTCTTTAAGATTCAAAATTCAGGAGATTACTTTTCCGGGATTACTGACGAAGAATTGTTAAGCCGTAATGCTGTCAAACTGGCAAGTAAATTTTGTGAGAAAGGTTTGCGTTATGACTTGACAGTACCTTTTGCTCGCTACGTCGTGATGCATCGTGATGAGATCACTTTCCCGTTCAAGCGCTATCAGATTCAACCGGTATGGCGTGCTGACCGTCCGCAAAAAGGACGTTATCGCGAATTTTATCAATGTGATGCTGACGTTGTAGGAAGCGATTCATTACTGAACGAAGTGGAATTGATGCAGATTGTCGATACTGTTTTCAGTCGTTTTAATATTCGTGTATGTATTAAGATAAACAACCGTAAGATTCTTTCCGGTATCGCTGAAATTATAGGTGAATCGGATAAAATCGTCGATATTACTGTAGCGATTGATAAACTGGATAAAATAGGTTTGGATAATGTAAATGCCGAACTGAAAGAGAAGGGAATCAGTGATGAGGCTATTGCCAAGTTGCAGCCAATCATTCTCCTTAGCGGTACGAATGCGGAAAAGTTGGCAACATTGAAGAATGTATTATCGGCCAGTGAAGTAGGATTGAAAGGAGTGGAAGAAAGTGAATTTATCCTGAATACATTGGAAACAATGGGCTTGAAGAATGAAATCGAGCTTGACCTGACATTGGCTCGCGGACTGAATTACTATACAGGTGCTATCTTTGAAGTGAAAGCGTTGGATGTGCAGATTGGTAGTATCACAGGTGGTGGTCGCTATGATAATCTGACCGGAGTATTTGGTATGGCAGGAGTGTCGGGAGTGGGTATCTCTTTTGGTGCAGACCGTATCTTCGATGTATTGAACCAACTTGAACTTTATCCGAAAGAAGCTGTGAATGGAACAGAACTTCTATTCATCAACTTCGGTGAAAAGGAAGCTGCATTCTCTATGGGAATTCTGTCGAAAGTGCGTGCTGCCGGTATCCGTGCCGAGATTTTCCCGGATGCAGCCAAGATGAAGAAACAGATGAGTTATGCCAATACAAAGAATATTCCGTTTGTAGCTATTGTCGGCGAGAATGAAATGAACGAAGGCAAAGCCATGTTGAAGAATATGGAGACAGGGGAACAAAATCTTGTTTCGGCAGAAGAACTGATTGCTGTAGTGAAGAAATAAGCAGAGATATTAGAACTCTCTATATAAAGAGGCCGCTTTAACATAAAAATGAAGTGAACCCTCGAAGTCAGATAAAAGACTTTGGGGGTTCACTTTAAAATTAAAAGAGAGTCGACTTCTTTTTTAATATTTTATTTGATCTAGTATTCCATTGAGGAAAGCAATCGCTACTCCATAATTCGTCATGGGAATGTGTTGCTCCCGAGCACGTTCGATGCGGCTAAGTACGTATTTACGATTGAACATACATGCTCCGCAATGGATTACCAAAGAGTAAGGAGTCAGATCCTGTGGAAAGTCAGTTCCGGCTACCATATCAATTTGCAGATTCTCTCCAATTCGTTTCCGTAACAAACGGGGGAGTTTCACTCTTCCTATATCTTCTGAAAGGGGAGCGTGCGTACAAGCCTCCGCTATCAGTACACGCGACGATTCCGTCAGTCTTTCAATGGTAGCTGCACTTTCTATATAATAATGAATATCACCCTTGTATCCTGCGAAAAGCACAGAGAAAGAGGTTAGTTCACTTTCCTTTGGCTTCTGTTCATAAATCGTTTTGAAGACCTGCGAATCGGTGATGATTAATTTCGGAGGGCGGGCAAGAGCTTGCAAGGTTGCCGGAAACTTGTCAGTGGTGCAAGTCACTACGAGACATTTTTTGTCCAACAATTCACGGATAGTCTGCACTTGTGGTAAAATCAGTCTGCCTTTTGGAGCTTGAATATCCTGCGGCATAACCAGAAGTACAAGGTCGTTTTCTGTCACAAGTTCCCCGGTGATACTCTGTTGACCGAAGTCCGAGGGTAGCTTTTCGAGAATGGCTTGCCGGATCTGTTCAATTCCTGTCTTTTCTTTGGCGCTGATAAGTAACGGGCGTATTTTACATTCTTCCTCAATATACGTGGCTAAGCTATCACTGTTCTCTCGTATATCTATTTTATTCAGTACCGGAATGACAGGGATATTCTTCTCTTTCAATAGTGCCAGCATCTCTTTTTCATGAGAAAAGGTAGTATCTCCACATAGCAGCAATGCAATATCTGTTTTCTCAATAGCCTTTAAAGTCGCAGCTCTCCAAGTTCTCCCTCATCATCGAACCCCGGAGTATCTATAAACAAACACGGACCAATACCTTGAATTTCCATAGCTTTGGATACAAGGTCGGTAGTCGTTCCCGGAGTATCTGAAACGAGGGCGGTATCCTGTCCTGTCAATGCATTGATAAGAGAAGATTTACCACTGTTTCGTCTACCGAAAAGGGCGATATGAAGTCTGTTGGCATTTGGAGTATCTGTCAGGCTCATAATTACTAATTTTTCAATTTGTTAATTCATGCGCAGCTAATTAGCACATTGATATATTGGCACATTGGCGTATGATTTAAAATCTAAAATCTCTTTGCCCTGCGGCTATGGCTTTGAGGTTCCGGATAGCTATTTCCCTGATTTTAGGGTTAGGGATTCGGTCTGTTTCTTTTAGAATCAATTCTAATCCTTTCTGGCGGGTATCTTCGGAAGCATAATCTTCCAGATACTCTTTCAGAGTCATCAGGGCATTCGGTCCGCAACAGTTGGCTATCTGACCGGATTTCACTAATGACATGAAACGGTCGCCTGTCCGTCCTTCCCGGTAACAAGCAGTACAGAAGCTGGGGATATATCCGAGTTCGAGCAACCAGTTGACCACTTCGTCTAATGTCCGGGTATCGCTTACGTCAAATTGCGCGGAATTATGATCGGGTAATTCCGTTTCAGCATATCCGCCTACACTGGTACGTGAACCGCCACTGATTTGTGAAATACCCAATTCGAGCACTTTCTTGCGTGAATCTTGCTGAATATCTCATCCGAAATAGCGTTCGGGAAATCTTCCGCATCGATGTCATCTGCCGAACAGATGCGCGGCACACTGATTGTATGCGGCCCTACACCGAATTTGGCTTCCAAATGTTCGGCATGCATTAATAATCCGATAAAATCATACCGATAAGTATTCAAACCGAAAAGCACACCAATACCTACATCATCGATTCCCCCTTCCATGGCACGGTCCATTGCTTCGGTGTGATAGGCATAATTGCTTTTCGGACCGGTGGGATGAAGTGCTTCGTAGTTGTTCTTGTGATAAGTCTCCTGGAATAAGATTTTCGATAATTTTCCACGGTGGTCGCCGCAATATTTACGTTCACACGGCGGATGGCTCCGTTTTTATGTTTGATACTGTAAATCGTCTGAATAGATTCAAGAATGTATTCTATCGGATTTAGTGACGGATGCTCACCCGCTTCAAGAGCGAGCCGCTTATGTCCCATGTCCTGCAAAGCAATCACTTCCCTGCGAATTTCCTCCTGCGTCAGTTTCTTGCGTGCAATCGTTTTATTTTTAGCATGATACGGACAATATAGGCAACCATTTACACAATAGTTCGACAAATAAAGTGGTGCGAACATGACGATACGGTTGCCATAAAACTTCTGTTTGATTTCTTTGGCGAGATGAAAGATACGTTCTATCAGGTCAGGTTGGTTACATTCTAGCAGAATAGCCGCTTCCCGGTGCGTTAGTCCCTTGCACAGAGCAGCCTTTTCAATCAGTTGTTCAATCAGGACACGGTTATCCTTATTGTTCTGCGCATATTCCAGCGTATCCAGAATCTCTTCATGATGGATAAACTCTTCTGCTTTTGATGAATCTTTTTGGTATATCATATATTCTCTGTAGTGTACTTAAAGTCGCCTCTTTCGGTAGAAATCTCGTATCCGATGGTCTTCAATTGCTTTTGTAAGGCAGCCAGCCCTTCGGCAGATTCCGCTCCGAGTGAAGCTTTGTCATTATATAATTCATATTTTCTCCGTTCCTCTCGAGGAGACAAGTTAGGCATAACCACATTCGCACCTGCTAAAATACCCCGTTCCCTGCCATCAGGAATGAGAGTGGCAAGGGCTGTTGTTGCCGGAATCAATGCGGACGGATGCATCAGGCGGAAAATGGATAATAGAAGAATCGTCTGTTCCGCCGTTCCGCTGGGATATTCGGCAAAAGGTGTATCATGATGGGGCAGGAAAGGCCCGATGCCAATCATTTCCGGGCGTAGCTTTTCTATAAACAATAGATCCTCAATGATATGCTCTACTGTTTGTCCCGGACTGCCGACCATAATTCCGGTTCCTGTCTGATAACCGATCTCTTTCAAATCCGCTAAACATTGCAGGCGTCGTTTGCCGGACATTTCTGCCGGATGCAGTTGCCGGTAATGCAACTCATTATAAGTTTCGTGACGTAACAGATAACGGTTGGCTCCGGCACGGAAGAAACGTTCGTATGCCTCATGTGATTTTTCACCGAGTGACAGCGTAATAGCACAATCCGGATACTCCTGTCTGATACGGGCAACAGTCATTTCTATCTGATCGTTTGTTAGTGCAGGATCTTCTCCTCCTTGTAATACAAAGGTGCGGAATCCCAGTTCATAGCCCTGTTTGCAACAGTTCAGTATACTCTCTCGGCTTAACCGGTAACGTTCGATATTCGGATTCCCTTTTCGGATACCACAGTAATAACAGTTGTTCCGGCAGCAGTTACTGATTTCAATCAGTCCGCGGATATAAATCTTATTTCCGAAGTGGAGGAGTGCGACTTCCTGCGCCTGTTTATTGATGTAACGCAGAATTTCTGCGTCACATCCGGTCAACAGTTGCCGGAACTCTTCCGGTGTCAGTGTTCTTTCTTGTCGTAGTTTATCGATCCATTGTTTCATAGCTCTCTTTCCGTTTGAGCAGCTCTTGTGCCAGTTGGCGACGTCCCGAAACAATGTCGTTATGCGTACTCGGTCCGGTGATACATCCTCCTTCGCATGCCATCACTTCAATAAACTGTCCGGCAGCCTTTCCTGTTTTGGCGCAGGCACGCAGCAGAGCGATATTCTTTTTATTGATGTCCGACACCACCTGCCTGTGCAAATCCATGTGCTTCGCGAACAGACGTATGTAATACAGAGAACTCCTGTACCTGTTCCAGTTCAATACCCAACCCGTCGAGAATCGAACCGATTTCTTCGAACGTCAGAATATAATCCACCGCTTCGTCACGACGTACTTCTTTTCGTTTAGCTACACAAGGACCGACAAATACAACCTTAGCATCCGGATGCTTCTCTTTGGCAATCCGTGCAGCGTAGTACATCGGTGATCCGGTGGTAGAAACGTAAGGTTTCATATCCGGAATATGTTTCTCTACTAACTCGATATAAGAAGGACAACAGGAAGTAGTCATAAACTTCTGCCCCTCTTCCAGTTTCTCCAACAATTCGTGGGCTTCATTGCTAGTGGTTGACATAGCACCTTCGGCCACTTCGATCACATCAGTAAATCCAATTTCCTTGAAAGCACCGTACACTTGTCCGATAGAAGTTTTAAACTGTCCCAAAATAGACGGGGCGATGATGGCGACCATCTTTTCCCCTTTACGGATGCGCTGCAATACATCGAATGTTTGCGAGATTTCGAAGATAGCCCCGAACGGACAAGCATTCATGCATTTTCCACAGTAGATACACTTGCTTTCATCAATGTGCTCTATGCCGTGTTCATCTTTGCTGATAGCTTTTACCGGACAAGACTCTTCACAAGGTACGGGAATATATACAATAGCGTGATAAGGACAACTCTTGTGACAAATACCGCAACTGACATTGCCTGACCGTTTTTCTTGAAACGTATCGCATCTTTAGGGCAGTTCATGTAACAACTACGTGCCACGCATCCGCGACAAAGGTTGGTTATTTCATAATTGATCTGTACACAGGAAGAACAGGCCTCGTCGATGACGCACATGATATTTTCCTTGTCTGGTTCGGGACGACTCAATGCCAATCGTGCATATTCGGAAAGTGGGGTAACTTCGTCGTGTTCGTCTGTCATATCCAGTCCCATCAGGGGAAAAGTCTTGTATCTCCACACTGCGCGTTCTTTATGTACGCAACACCGTCCTAGGGGTTTCGATTTTCGTGGACTCAACTCAATCGGAAGCCGGTCTATCTTTTCCACTAATTCGTCGTTTTTCCAGAGTCTAACAAGGTCTGCCAGCAGTTTATGCCGGACAATCATAATATTATTCGTAAATGCCATATTGTAATAAAGAGGTTGTTAGTTAGTTGGTGCAAAGATACGAACAGAATTTCAATATTTAAGTTTTTTGAAACATTCTTGTAACTTTTTTGTAGCCCTCGCGTGTTATCTTTGTAGTGGACAAAAAATAAGAGGAGGCAGAGTTATGAATAGCAGTATTTTTGAACAGCGCAGTCGTTTTGCCATGATTGGTGCATTGATGGTTATTATCAGCCTGATGTTTTTATTCTACATGGGAAGTTCTTTGGTAAGCTCTACCAAAAAATACTTGGAGCAGATACATGAGATAGAGATCACTTGTATCGACACAGACGAATAAAAACAAGCAACCGAAAGGTAGGATAATCCGGAGGAATTCGTATTTTTGCCGGGAGAAAAACAAATCTTATGGAAGAGAAGAATAAAGCCTGGAAAACGGTAAGTAGCAAATATCTATTTCGCCGTCCATGGCTGACTGTGCGTTGCGAAGATATGTTACTTCCCAATGGGAATCATATCCCCGAGTATTATATCCTTGAGTATCCCGACTGGGTAAATACCATTGCCATTACCAAAGATGGTCAATTCGTTTTTGTCCGCCAGTACCGTCCGGGAATCGAACGAACTTGTTATGAACTCTGTGCCGGTGTCTGCGAGAAGGAAGATGCTTCGCCGTTGGTGTCCGCCCAGCGTGAATTGTGGGAAGAAACGGGCTACGGAAAAGGAAACTGGCAAGAGTATATGGTGATTTCCGCTAATCCGAGCACTCATACCAATCTGACTTACTGCTTTCTTGCCACAGACGTGGAACTGATAGACCATCAGCATCTGGAAGCTACTGAAGATATCACCGTACATCTGCTCACATTGGAAGAGGTGAGAAGTCTGCTCGATAAGAACGAAATTATGCAAGCGCTGAATGCTGCTCCATTATGGAAATATATCGCAAATCTGTAATTGTGTTTGGAATTCTGTAGAGAAACAATAACTTTGGAGAAAATTTAAATCATCTTATTATGAAAACAGTTTTATGGAGTATGCTTTGTTTGTTTCTCTCCGGATGGGGAAGTATGCAAGCGGTATTAGCACAGGACTTGAAAGAGATGGAAAAGAACTTGTCCGCCATCAACGAGGAATTGAGTCAAAAGACAAAAGAATATAGTTGGCAGCTTGCGGCGGCTTATGCAGATTATTGTGAAGCAAACAATAAATATATAAGCTGGAACGACTTGCCTTATCTACAAACAGTTGTCGAATACGAGCGTCCTGCTTCTCTGGAGACTTATCGTCTGGAACATAAAGCCAGTAAAGAGGAACTGGATAAGTTTTTAAATACATACAAGGAATATAAAGATCTGGTGAAGAAGCAAAAAGAAGCGGTAACCAAGGAAGAGAAAGATGCTGTATCAACAGCCTTTTCTGCATTCTGGAAAAAGTTGAGAAGTGAAGAGAATGCTTATAAAGATTTGTACTATGCCGAACGAAAGGCTGTCTGCAAATATAGATCGGAAGCTTTGCGATATGCGATTGCCTATTATAAAGAAAAGAAGCAGGAGATTCCGACTTCTTATATAAAATATACTGAACGGTCTTATTTATTGCAGAAAGGTTCTGCCTTGGAGTTATTACAAAAAGAAATAAGTGCATTGGAAAGTGTACAGAGAGAGATAATTCAGAATATAACGAGGGCAAAGTATGGGTTGAGTGAAACCGGAGAAAATAAAAGAGAGAAGATATTTGATTGATAAGAGATCATCTGGGATAAAGAAATCCCTTTTTATAATTGGAGGTCTGGACTGAAGAGTTCGGACCTCTTTGTTTTCTCTCTCAAGTACGTATAGGTAAGTTTCTTTTCATCCTATGCCAACTTCTTTTGCATAGGGAGAAAACTTGTTTAGAGTATAAGATAAACTATAACCACAAGTTCTGATTATATAACTGAAACTTTTGATTACATAACTGGAAGTTGCAGTTTTATAACCGGAACTTGCAGTTATAGTTTGGGATAAGGGAAAAGCAACTTTTCCCAAGGAAGAAAGTAAGTTTCCTCCTTATAGAGAATATGTTTTCTAACCATATTTCATAAGATAGATAATAAGAATCAGGGAATGGCGATGCTGATTTGTTCAACGGTTATTCCAATACAAAAATAATAGTTTCATTTACGGGGGCCCAGTCATAGATAAACTTGGCATGGGAAGTTGCATTCCGCACGCACATGTGTGAGCGTGGAGTAGTTCCCAACGACGGACTATATTCTATCTGCGTCTTGCGGGGAGCATTGACCGGTACTCCGTGAATATAGGCCCCGTCCGTGAAACGACTCGCATAAGGAGCATAACCTCCCGTTTCTTTCGAGCCGTCTTTTAGAAATACCATTTTCACTTTCTTTTCTTGTAAAACAAACATTCCTAAAGGAGTTTCCTGTGCATACGGGGGCAGATGACGTCCCGTAGTGGAAGGATTCATACTGCGAACCACCCATTGCCCTTTTCCGCTACGTTCAAGAGAAGCGATATTCTGATTGTGGCGGTCTACGAAAACAGCTTTGTTAAAAACAATCGTATCTCCGATTACTTTGACATATTTTTTAGGAATCATCCACTCATCTCCGGTAAACATTGGCTCTGCTTTTATGAATTTCTCTCCATCTTCGATAAAACGGGTTAATTCCCCATCCTGTCCGTAACGTTCGGGTACTAATGTGTCAGTCAATAGATAAAGCGGAACGGATTGGTAACGTTCTATGCCAAGAGTATCTGCCACTCGTCCGTAAGCGTTTCTTTTGAAATTCTTCACAAGCGGTGCTTCTCCATTTCTATTTTTGTAATTCTGGAGAATTGCCCAAGTGGAAGGCTGCAACTGTATATTTTCGAGTAATGCCAGCCGTTCTTTGATTTTATCCCACTGAAACTGCCGGGTAGTGTCTTTATAAGGATAGGTGTCTTCCAATGTGTATTGATCATACAATAAATCTTTGGAGATTTCTATCTGCTCTGCCGTGAGTTTTTTATTAACAGGTTTAACCTCGGGTTGAACTATTGTATCCTGTGACAGCGAGTCTGTTTGTTGTTCGTGTACAGGAGAAATCTCTCCTGTACGCGAAGTGCAGGAGTAGAAGACGCAAGAGGCGATGATGAGGCCGGATGCTATTCCATTCATATTATTTATACAGTGCATTTGATGGTTCGTTTACGAATATACGTCATTATAAGGAATAATCCTTTTGTTTTGTTTAAAAAGTAGGTGACAAATATACTTTTTTGCCATACAATGCAAGTTGTCAGTCATTTTGTCAGTCTATTTCTGACAAAGAATCATTTATTTACTTTGGCACGCTTTTCGCAATAACTTTAGCGTTCCGCCTGAAAAATGGCGGGTAACATCTACTATTAAATGTATAACTAAAATATAACAAGTAACTATGAACATTAAACCATTAGCAGACAGAGTGCTTATCCTCCCTGCACCTGCAGAAGAAAAAACAATTGGTGGTATCATTATCCCTGATACAGCAAAAGAAAAACCTTTGAAGGGTGAAGTTGTGGCAATAG
>OHTE01000399.1_pt1 | contig 10868 bp, 7 predicted proteins | sample 1578881 | NCBI WGS metagenome assembly OHTE01 (sample SAMEA3879523, study PRJEB24766) | human gut metagenome | biome: human-associated habitat; feature: feces | place: USA | collected 1985/1987
CCGGTATGTATGGCTGCAATTTATGTCAGATTATCCGTAGACAGTGATGAAAAAAAGTCAGAACCTATTGAAACACAGGTTACGCTGATAAAAGAGTTCATTCAGAAGCACAATGAAAATCCGAACAGAGAGTATGAAATTGCTGTATATAACATTTATTCTGATCTGGGAAAAACCGGAACAAATTTTGACAGACCGGGATTTGAACGGATGATGAATAATGTCAGGGCAGGTAAAATAAACTGTATTCTGGTAAAGGATTTCTCACGATTTGGAAGAAATTATATCGAAACTGGCAACTATCTGGAAAAGATTCTTCCTTTTATGAAAGTGCGGTTTATTTCTGTATGTGACAACTATGATTCATTTGCACCGGATGCCAAGAATCAGGAATTATCCATGAATATCAAGAATCTGGTGAATGATGCTTATGCGAAAGACATTTCCGCAAAAGAACGGGCAGCGAAACGTATTGCACAGAAAAATGGTGAGTATGTGGGATCTACAGCTCCATATGGATATTGTGTGGAAAAGATAAATGGAATTTATAAGTTGATGGTGGAACCGGAAGCTGCAAAGATTGTCCGCAGGATTTTTGAAGAATATGCTTCGGGAGATGGCGTACAGAGCATTATTGACAGGCTGTTTGAGGATAGGGTACATCGGATTTCAGATTATAACCAATATCATCATGTGTACTGTCAGGACGGAGAGAACCTTCATCAGTGGGGAAATTCTTCGATACGTGCAGTGCTGAACCGGAATAATTATTATGGCGATCTGGTTCAGAGAAAATATGAATCCAGATTTCAAAGAGGTGAAAAATGGTGTGACATATTGGACGAGAGCCAGTGGATTATTACGCCAAATGCCCATGAGCCAATTATTAGCAGAGAATTGTTTGAAAAAGCACAGGTCAGGCTAAAAGCAGCACAACAGAAAGCAACAAAAACTACTGCAGGGTGGGAAGATGATGAAAGAGCATTTTACAATGTATTCTATTGTGGTGATTGTAAGCGGAAAATGTGTACACGTAGATACAGAGGCAATGTGTATTACTTTTGCAATGCTGCCTGGTATCGGGATGAAAGAAAATGTAGTCACAAATCTATTTCCGAAGAGAAGCTGCAGAAAATTGTCCGTTCGGAGCTAACCAGACAGTTTCAGTTATCTGGATTGCGGAAAAAGGATATGTCTGCTATAAGCAGTGCGGTATTTCTTTCCAAAATCAATGAGATTCAAACTGAGATCAGAAAATTGGATGCAGATATGGAAAGACGTTCAGAAAAACTGGCACAGGCATTTATGAAATATAAAGAGGGTGAATTTTCCAAAGAAGCCTATATAGAAATGAAAGATGACCGTAATAACTGGAAAGAGTTTTGTGAAGAGAGAAAGAAGTCTCTGGAGCAGACCATACGAAAGCTGGAAAAACAACAGAAAAAAGAAGCCAGATTTTTACGAAGTCTGTTGGAACTGGATGGGACAACCAGAATCAATGCGGAACTTGCGGAGGGCTTGATTGAAAGTATGTATCTGTATGGTGATGGCAGACTGGAAATCAACTTCGGGTTTAAGGGGGCGGTAGAACATGAGTGATCAGAAACTGATTATTGGATATTACCGTCTTTCCATGGAAGATGATTCAGAGGGAGAAAGTAACAGCATTATCAATCAGAGAAAACTGGTAAAAGATTATATTTCCAATATCCCGGAACTGGCTTCTATGCCATTTCAGGAGTTCTACGACGATGGATATTCTGGTTCCAGTATGGAGCGTCCGGCAATTAAGCAGGTTCTGGAACTTGCTAGGGAGAATAAAGTGCAGTGTATTGTGGTAAAAGATTTTTCACGTTTTGCCAGAAACTATATTGAGATGGGAACTTATCTGGAACAGATTTTTCCATTCCTGGGAGTACGATTTATTTCTATCTCAGACCGATATGATTCTAAAGATTATATAGGAAAGAGTTCCGACATCGAAGTACAGTTTAAAGGACTGATCGCAGATTTTTATGTGAAAGACCAGTCTGTAAAGGTAAAATCGGCAGTCAGTACCAGACGAGGAAAAGGTGAGTATTGCTGTGGATCTGCACCTTATGGGTATCGAATCAATCCTGAAAATAAGAAAGAACTGGTGATTGTAGAGGACGAAGCAGAAGTGATTCGCAGAGTATTTGAACTGACAAATCAGCGGTATTCCAAGATGGAGATTTGTCGGTTATTTAATGAAGAGGGGGTACTGACTCCCTTGCAGTCCATGAGCAGACGACAGAAATCAGACAGCAAGAAAGCTGCATCAAGAGGACTGCAGTGGACGAGTGATATGATACGGAAGATTGTGGATGATAAAACTTATATAGGCTGTATGGTCTATGGAAAGACAAAAATTTCAGATCCCGGAACAGGGAAAGAAGTACCGGTACCGAGAAATCAGTGGAAAGTGATGGAAAATCATCACGAGCCGATCGTATCAAAAGAAATTTTTGAAAAAGCACAGTCCTTGCAGATCAGATACACCAAGAAAAGCAAATTCGACAGGGAAACAACATTGTTAGGTGGCTATGTGAAATGCGGAAATTGTCGCAGAAGCCTGACTTCAAGCAGTCCGGTTCATGGTCATATCCTTTATAGCTGTGCTTACAGTAAAGGAAAAGAAGATACAGGATGCTTTGCCGGAAAAGCTGATAACAAAATGCTAGAGCATATCGTGCTGGCAGAAATTAAGGCATATTTACGTCAGAATATCAGCCAGGAACAGATGCAGCAATCTATGAGAAAACAGCATACGGACAGCATAGAAGCCTATGAGCTGGAAAGTACGGACTGTGAAAAACGTCAGGAGCAGATAAAGCTTCAGAACCGTCAGAACTATGAGAAGTATCACGAGGGACAGATGAACCAGAAACAGTTCATGGAAGCCAAGAAGCAGTTGGAAGAAGAAAGAGAACGATTGCAGAAACGTATACAGGAGTTGGAAGAACTGATAAACGGTGAGAAAGAAATCCTGATGAAAAAGAATGTTCCGGTGGAGCAGATGTTGATGTATTTAGGCTATGAAAAGCTGACACGAGAGATGCTGGAAGAATATGTGCAGGGGATATATGTGTATGATGATGGGAGAGTGGAGGTGGAATGGAAATCACTGGCTTGATTTGTAGCAATAATGTAACGTCCACTACTACTGAACTTGTAGCAATGACGTTACATCCTCCCTGCTGATTTTGTGACAACAATATAACGTCCTCTGTTCCAAAACAACGGTTTTATGGGAAAAATCGAGGAAAAAGTGGCAAAAAAGTTTGTAGCAATGACTTGACATCCTCGGGTGCCTTTTGTACAAGCACAATTATTAGCTCGGTACTTAAGAGGTGATTTAGATGAATATGCACCATTTTTGTGGAAGTGATGATTATGATGGTATTAATAACATATGATGTGAATACAGAGGATAAAGCTGGAAGAAAACGTTTAAGGAAGGTAGCTAAGCATTGTTTGAATTATGGATTGCGAGTACAGAATTCAGTGTTTGAATGCAATGTGAATCAAAAAGAATATGTTGAATTGCAGCATATATTATCTAATGAAATCGATGAAAGTAAAGACAGCCTACGATTCTATCTTTTAGGGAATAATTATAAAAATAAGATTATTCATATAGGAGCAAAACCATCATTCGATGTTACGGAACCTTTGATTTTTTAAATGTTGGTGCGAATGTAAAGCTAACATAAATTTCTTAGGACATTCGCACCTATTTTTGATTATTTTAATTGGGTTTTTATGCTTTTATTTGATAGAAATTCAATTTTAATGTTAATTTAATGCAAATGTTGTTACTAATGTCAAGATTAAAAGCAATATTTGCTGTCGTACCTCTTGTGAGGTACGTGAGTTGAAATCAGTCATATATGTAAAGTGCATATTGAGTCCAAAGTCGTACCTCTTGTGAGGTACGTGAGTTGAAATGTCCAAGTGATAACTTATTTGTTACCTTTGACGGTCGTACCTCTTGTGAGGTACGTGAGTTGAAATTGAAGAATTAGTTGTACGTATATCACAAATTGAAATCGTACCTCTTGTGAGGTACGTGAGTTGAAATTCTTTCGACGGACACCATCGAGGTGATGTCTTGGTCGTACCTCTTGTTAGGTACGTGAGTTGAATTTGTTGATTTTAGATGAAAAATTGTTGAGGATAATCGGTCGTACTTCTTACGAGAAATTCAGATATCTATATGTAAGTATTTACAAATAAAAAAGGCAAATCCTCTTTGGATTTACCTTCCATAATAACGCATTATTCTGCCTTTTCTGTAACATCCTTCATCTTCTGTAAACCAAAGATAATAAGTCCACCAACTACAAACCATAAAATATCAAAGGAACTAAAACTCAATGGTGCTTTTGGTGTTGACAATGTTTGTGGTCCCATGATGATGGCATAAAAAGAACCAATCATCATACCAATTATTAGAAATATCATAATCGAACGATGTTTATCTAAAGCCCATTTGATAACTCGCACTACTGAAACAATTCCCGCTAAGATCCCCAATGCAAAGACAATCAGGATTGGCAGATAATCTAAGTTAAAGCTAATCACCGCTTTAACAGCACTGATAATAGGAACATAGAGTCCGAAAATCAATAATAAGGTAGAACCACTAATACCAGGCAATACCATTGCCGAAATAGCAAACATCGCTGCAACAAATACATATAAAATTAAAGATATATTTAAACTGCTTAGATCCACTGTACTACCTTGCCCAGCAATCGGATTAAAATATGTAATCAATGCGACAATGGCAATACCGATAATACCGGCAATAATACTACTGGCATTAAACTTCATATTTGCTCTTTCCTCTTTAACAACAATCGGAATGGCAAAAAGGATAAAGCCCATAAACAGAGAACTAATTTTATAAATTTGAGCATCAAAGATACTCGCAAGAATACTGACTGCCATTAAGAAACCAACGACCCAGCCAACCATAATTTTAATTAAGAAGATGATTGCTTCTTTTTTTTCTTGCATAGAACCTGCAACTAATGCATCTAAAGAACCAATAAATTTATCATAAAAACCTAGCAGGAAAGCTACGGTACCTCCTGATACGCCAGGAACACTGTCTGCCAATGCCATACAAAAACCACGAATGAAATTTAAAATCATATTACTATAACCGCCTTTCATGACCTTTATTATACAGGAAAGTCATCAAAAACCAATCGTTAAATGTAAAATTTCTGTTAAAAAAGCATATGTGTGATGTACATATGCTAATTCTTTGATAAATTTTCTCAACCATTCAGCTTTAAAATCTAAAGCCTATGGCAAAGGATTTTGTGCAGCTACATAAAGGGAATACCATTCTTCACGCGTCAATACGATATCACTTGCATCGATGATATCTTTGATATGTGAGGTATTGCATGAACCAAGTACCACCTGCATATTCGCAGGATGACGTAGTAACCAGGCAATTGCAATACCTGCCTTTGTTGTATGATAATGATCTGCTAATTCCTGTAACCGCTGATTCACTTCTGGAAATTTTGGATTATCAAGATAATTGCCTTCAAACATCCCATATAAGAAAGGTGACCAACATTGCATGGTAATCGCATGCAAACGACAGTAATCCAAGGTCATAGCGCCTCGTTCAATACCATGAGAGTCAAATGTATTTACATTCAAACCAGCGTCGATCATCGGGGTATGCAGAAGGCTCATCTGCATCTGATTAATTTCAAGTGGCTGTTGCAGCGCCGTTTTTAATAGTTCAATTTGATAAGGATTATGATTGCTAACGCCGAAATGACGTACTTTCCCGCTGCTGTATAACGCATCAAAGGCATCAGCAACTTCTTTAGGTTCCATTAACGCATCAGGACGATGCAATAACAAATAATCTAAATATCCACACTGTAGACGCTCTAAGCTCTTATTCACACATTCGATGATATAGTCCTTAGAAAAATCATAGTGATTGGTTTCACTGCGGTGAATACCACATTTGCTTTGGATAAACATCTTATCACGCAAGGCAGGCTGTTTTTTCAGCACATTCCCAAAAATAGTTTCACAAACACCTTCTCCACCATAGATGTCAGCATGGTCAAAAAAGTTTATCCCATGTTCAAGATCAAAATGTAGTAAAGCATCCACCTGTGTTTCACTTAGATTGGATATGCGCATACAACCTTGCATAAGGGAAGGAACCCGCTGTCCGCGAATCGTTACTTCTTTCATTCTTTTTTTCTTACATGCTGCTGTTCTTAAACAGTGGCATGTATTCTCCTTTCCGGTAAAGAATCAACACTTCGATGTGTTTATATCCTTATTTACCTCGTGCTTTCATTATAACAGTCTGATGAAAAAAGAACATGTATTTTTCTGCATTCTTACATGCAGTCTAGGCAACTATACCAGACCATTTCACTCACTTTACATACGATAAGAAAGAAAAGAGGGAAAATTATGGCGATTAAAATTTTTATTGATCAAGGACATAACATAGGGAACGTCAATGCAGGAGCAAGTGGAAATGGAGTTGTGGAAGCTGAGGTAACCTATTGGGTCGGGATTTATCTGGCTGCTTTGTTATTTGCCGATTCCAATTTTGATGTTCGTGTATCTAGACGTACCTTAGATACAGTGGTAGGAACCGATCAGAGTTCCTCCTTACGTGCGCGTGTCGATATGGCCAATGATTGGCCGGCAGATTATTTTATCAGTATCCATGTGAATTCTAATCCCAATCCAGCTATCAATGGAACAGAGGTATATGTATATTCATTAGAATCTACAGCAGCTGAATTGGCTCATGAAGAATTGGATTCCATTGTTGCATTTGTTGGCACAAAGGATAATCTGGTAAGAGCAAATCCTTCATTATATGTATTGCGTAGAACAGCCATGCCAGCGATCTTGGTAGAACTGGCATACCTTAGCAATCCTCAGGATGCGGTGAAACTTAAAAATGAACAGTTCCGTTTTGCCTTTGCCATGTATATCGGTTTGTTGAATTACTTTAATTTACCATATGAATTATAGAATCATCCACATCCTTATTTAAAGCTACCTAAAGGATAAATATAAAAGTAACTTGCGAAATGAAGCCTAGTATGATTTGTAAGGAAGAATTTTAACTTACCATCATCCCATTAGGAACCCCATGTGTTAAATTCAGCTATTCTAAAACACCGAGTGCTTTGTCATGAGGATCGTTTCCAAAAACATCGTTTATATTATGTCATGAGTCTTGATATGCAACTATAACATAGAGCCATCTGCATAGGTAAGAAAAAAGTGTAGAAATGTTTGGTTAATCAGCAAGGTGGGTATCGTCTAAAGGGTAAATTTAGATGTATAGAAGAAAAAAAACAGGGCAAGATGCAGATGAAGATATAACGAAAAGACTGTAAGAGGTTACACTTGGAAAGTAGTAAAAAAGCAGAAAAATAGATGGAAAATGTTAGATATTTAAGGGATTATACGTTATAATGTTTTACTGTAAGAATTTGAAAAGGTGAGTGTATGACAGAAGTAGAATTTTTAGAAGAATATGATCTAAAACTGGATGAACAACAAGTAGCTTTATTGACGTTGCAGCAACATCCAATGCTTGTGAAAGGTAAATCAGGGAGTGGTAAAACATTCCTTTTCTTGAGCCGTATTGCTTACCTATTGAAGAGTGAGATGGCGCAAAAGGAAGAAATGCTGAATATTGTTTATGATAAACGTATGGCAAAAGAGATGACGAAACAGTATCGCTTCTATTTTGGGGATGATGGTGAAATACCATCTTTTGTGGATATCTATAGTTTTGCTTATGCGCTGATTCGTCGTCATTGTGAAGCAACAGGAAGATTGTTACCTAAGGCTTATCGTGATATGAGCAGTGTGATACGTCGTTTATGTAAGGATATGTTTGCCATTACCTTAACAAAGGAACAATGCAGCGAAGTAATGGGGAAGATCAGTGAATGTCGCAATTTGATGATGCCGGAAAAACAGATAGCAGAAATCATGATAGCGGATAGGAAGAACCTTGATTTTCTTGCGTTATACAAAGAATATGCAAAGTTCAAGGATAAAAAAGATATTTATGATTATGATGATATTTTAGCCGTTGCTACGGAGATTTTAGTAAAAGATACGGTGCTATTAGAAGATGTGAAAAAGCATTGTCACTTTGTTCACGTGGACGATGCTCAGGAACTGAGTTTTCTTGCGCATATGTTACTAAAGATGGTTTCATCTTCAACACATGAGTTATTCTTATGTGCCGATATGGATGTTTCCATTGCTCAGCATAGAGCTGCCTATCCACAGGCTTTAGATGCCTTTACACAGACCTATACCAATGGGGAAATCTTAACCAGAAATGGTAATTATCGTAATAATGCGACAATTACAGATGCCTGCAATCGTTTTTATTATAAAGATAAAGAAGGTCTGCAAAGTATCTCACAGGAAACATGTGAATTAAAGTTCAAAGGTTTTGCGGATTTATCTAAATTATATGCCTATGCCTTGAAAAAGGTAGAAGACGAAGAGGAAACGGCTTTCTTATACCACGATTTTGCAATGGCAGTACCTTTGATTGAATTATTTAAAGAAAAAGGTATTTCATTCAGTTATCAGGGCAATATGAAGCATTTCTTACAAGATAAGTTTGTTAGAGATATGTGGAACTTTATTGAACTTTTAATAGATCCTAGAGATATGCGAGCTTTTTATGAGGTATATGAAGCCATGGGATTGGATATCTCGAAACGTGTTTTATTAGAAGTCAGTGAACGTTTAAAAGCAGATGAAGCGGTAGATGTGTACCAGGCACTTATGGAAAGCAGCTATAAACAAGCAGGTAAGAAGAAATTAGCTTCTTTAATGGAACGGATTCGCATGGCTGAAAATAAATCTACTTTGGATATGGTCATCTTTATTAAAGAGAAAATGGGATATAACGAAACCTTACGCAAAGAAGGAATCGCTATGAATGCTCCTGTTATTTTAGCTTTTGAGATACTGGCACAGCGATATGAAGATCCGGATGAATTCCTATATCATTTAGGTGCATTAAAAGATTATCAGGCAGATCCTATCAGTCGTATTACGATTTGCTCATTAGCGGATGCAAAAGGTTATGAATACGATCGTGTATGCATTTTAGATTGTATTCGTGGGATTCTTCCTCAAAAAGAAGATAGTCAGAAAGAGCGAATGTTGTTTTATCACGGGATGACAAGAGCGAAGCATGAACTGGAGTTTTTGGCCAGCAAGCGTTGTACGACACATCGTTTGGAAATATCTCCTTATCTGTATGAACTACATGAAAAGATGGAAGAAGAAAAAAGGAATGAAACAGCGACAGTTGCAACACCTACTGCTAAAAAACTGCGACCGACTTCTCTTAAACGAGGGATGATGATTCGTCATGTGCAGCTTGGTGAAGGAAAAATCATGAAAATTGCGGATGGCATGATGCATGTGAAATTTGCGGATGGTCTTAAGCAGATGAATATGAAGTTATGCATTGCGAATCAATTGATAGAGCTATGCTAATTTTATAGAGATGAAGAAGGTGTGTGTGTTCTCTGAAAATTAAGTTTTGCTTATGAAGGTGGGACACAGCTAAGTGATTAGGAGGATGGATATCCTAATTGGTTTAGGCAAAAGTCTTATAAATAGGTAAGAAGCAGGAAGTGATCCTATGGCGATTGAAAAGGTAAGGCTATTAGGAATTTACAGGGAACTCATCATTAAGTGATACCCTATAAGATAGACACGATAAAAAAACGTGCTAAGCTTATAGGGTTTTCTTATATTAAAAGAAAGGGATGATAAAAGAAGGGAACAACCAAGAGCAAATAGAAAAACTTGCTAAAGCTAACTATGTTAGAATCAAATGAAAAGCATGTGGTATTTACAGATGAAGTTAAGCCTTTGGTGTTATAAGACTAGAAGATGGTGAAAACTTTTAAAGGTGAAGATAAAATTTACAATGATCATAAAGAAGAAAAACCGTGTTATACTTAACATATATGAGGAGGAAAAGGGATGAAGGAGCAACATGTAATTTTTGATTTAGATGGTACGTTAATTGATAGCGAAGAGGCTGTGCTAAAAACGTGGCAGCAGACGTTACAAGCACAGGTGAATAGATATTTTACATTAGAAGCGTTACGTGTGGTTTTAGGCATTACCAGCAAAGCTGCTTTAGCGAAATTGCAAGTGGATGTAAAGGATGATTTTGAACAACATTGGATCAAGCAATATGAACGATTCGCAAAAGAAATGAAGTACTTTGATGGTATGGAAGATATGCTTTGGGAACTGACACAAAAAGGATGCACGTTAGGCATTGTCACTTCTCGCAGTAAGGAAGAATATGATCGATATTTTACTCCTTTCCAGTTCGATAAACGATTCTCAATCATACTATGTGCGGATGATACCGCAAAACATAAGCCTGATCCAGAACCACTTTATAAATATTTAGAAGTAAGTGGTGCCGATAAAGCTAATTGTCTTTATATTGGCGATATGTTAACCGATATACGCTGTGCAAAGGCTGCCGGTATGCGTAGTGGTTTCGCTAATTGGAAACAGTCGAATATAACCAGTGAGGCGGATTACATCTTTACCAATCCTAAAGATATTTTATTGTTATTTTAACTTATCGATTACTTTGTGAGATACGTGAGTTACAAATAAAGAAGGCTACCTTGATCGTATCTCTTGATCACTTATGAGTACTTTGCGAAGTGCTGATGCGTCTTATACGAGCATCCTCTTACAAAGGAAGGTCACAGATTCATTCATTGGTATGTACAAATTGTATGCACAAAAAA
>OHTE01000418.1_pt1 | contig 10623 bp, 5 predicted proteins | sample 1578881 | NCBI WGS metagenome assembly OHTE01 (sample SAMEA3879523, study PRJEB24766) | human gut metagenome | biome: human-associated habitat; feature: feces | place: USA | collected 1985/1987
GTTGATGTATTACCAGTTGAATACATCCTCATCGTACCTTTGCAGATTGTATTGCCACCGTGAACCCACCAGCTCCAAGGGAAATCGTCCATATGGCCGTTCTCACAAATAGTAATAAAACGAGAAGGATAAGCCTGTCTATGACATTCCGGACAAGTTACACCAAACTTCAGATATCGATCCAGGTCAAAATTCTCTCTTAAATCAAATATTCTCCCACATTTCACATTGGAACAAACATGCATATAAGGGAATGAGACCACAGGAATATCTCCGCTATAAGAAGTCCGTGGCATATAAAAGCAGTCAACGCCCAGATATGAGGCCAATCTGCCATCTATAATTTTCTTTCCTTTTTCCTTCCAATAGTTCAAGTCCAGAACCGTGACGGAATCTTTCACGGCATCCACAATAGAACCTGGACCAAATGTAGTTATCAACTGATTAGGACGAATCTCACCTAATTTATTATTATCAAACATAGGCTTTTAGTCCTCCGTGTAATAGAACATATTTGCTGCACTCTCAACATCACGCATAGAACGAAGAGTCGGCTTTTCAAGATCAGTACAAACTTCGCCATAAGTGTTCATTAGACGATTATACGTTTTAGTTGTATAAACATAGTATCTAAGTCCCTTGGATTGAGTTGCCAGTAATTTCCAATTGCTTATAAAATCATCAATCTCATGTTCGGCATCTGCCTTAGCAGAAGGCTTGATGATGTTCAATCGATTCATGATAAGAGCCTTCACTTCATTAAGCTGCTCATCGGTTAGCTTATCAATAGCTGCTGCTCCATCATTGCTTGCAAATTCCGGATAATGCAAACGAATTGCAGAAATAACCAGCGCATGCAGCACGCGATCTCTTGCTCGTGCAGAAAACGGTGTCGCAGTTGTGCCTTCAACAAAGCGATACAGCTGTGCATGATAACCAGTAAAATTCTCATAATGAGACAAGTCACGAGGTCGATAAGGGTTATATAAAGTAACTACTAAGCCTGGATAAGAACGTCCAATACGGCTAGTTGCCTGAATATATTCGGAGTTCTGCTTCGGTTGACCAGTTACCACCATGAGACCAAGCCGATCCACATCCATACCAACAGCAATCATATTAGTTGCAATTGCCGTATCTAGGCAATTGCTATCTGTATATGGAGTTTCCAACTGACTTAGTTTCTTCGGAATGTCATAAGAAGGCATGCGAGAAGTAATTTCAACCTTATGATTAAGGAAACGCTGCCTACTCATTCCATATTTTTTCTTAATACGTTGAATTCTGTCAGGAATATCATCCTGTAGCAATCGAACGGCACCGCCGAGTTCTCGAATACTGTTATAATACCCAACAAGGGTATAGTAAGGGTCAATAACATCCTTGTACTCATCATCCAGCGAAAGATTATAAGCACTTTGAAGGATAATCGAATATACACGCAGCAAAGCTGTCTTTACAGACTGGCCTAGTGCGCAGACACCAACGTATCTTCTAAACGGATCTTGTTCGACCGGTACCTCACGAATATAGAAACTGTCACCGATTTCAAACCCATTTGGTGGAAATTGCGCAGTTACTTTTCTGCCATATAAGCATTTTGTCTGCTCAGCAGCATTTTTGATAGTTGCCGTAGAAACAACATACTTTGGCTTGATTTTCTTACCTCCAATCGTATAGGAACACAGATCTTCAATAACTGTTTCATATGCACCGTATACGGTTCCCAGAGGTCCTGTGATAAGATGCAGCTCATCTTGGATAATCAGCTCCGGCGGAAGGAACGGTTTAATCGATCTAAGCGTAGCTGTGGGTAACTCTTCTGTACGAGTATGCCGAGCATGGTCCGCTCCAATAGCAACATAGCCATCGCGACTGCAAATTCTATCAACGCGACCAAACAGAGCATTTGTATTCACATCCCACGGAAGGCCGGCAAACTTATCAACTGTTGACAGAATAATAGTCGGGCACTTAGCATAAATTTCTTCATCTACCAGATAAACCGGGATTTTCATCTTATTGCTGGGTTTATACCTATAGAACATGCATTTATCATCCGAACAATAGATGCTAACCGATTTTGTAGGAATATCTATATAAAAATTTTCCTCTGTAAGTGGCTTCCCACAGAATGGACATGTAAGCAGCTGTTTGTAGATAGAGTTTTTCTTGCTTCTTGCTGTTCTTGTTTTAGCTGGATCCTCCGGATCTTCTTCCAATTCTTTAAAGGTGTTCGGAGTCACAGTACCACCAACCCAGAAACCAATACTGATGGGTTCTTTTCCGTATTTCGGATATTCTTTTTGCCGGATGAGTTCCGCGGCCAGAATCATCTTGGTGATACGGTCTCTCTGCTGTGTAGTGAGCAGGCGCAAAGTATATCGCAAAATTGCAGTTACACCGCCGTCACGATTGTATTCATCGTTCTCGTCAGCACGCAGCCTTCTATTTGCAATAACAAATGCCATAAGACCCAGATATGCCTCAGTTTTACCTCCACCAGTCGGAAAGTATAGAAGATCCACGACTTCACGGTTATCATGTTCCGGATCTACAATACCTTTCAGATTCATGAGAATAAAAGCAATCTGGAAAGGTCTCCATCCAAAATTATTGGAAGGATTACGAGGATCCACAAAATCCCTAAAGGCGCACTCAATACCGGCTCCATGCTTCTTAGAGAAATTCATAATATTTCTCTGAAGAATCATGGAACGATTCATAAAGCAAAAGGCATCAAACGAGATATCATCCTCTACAAGTAGCTGAATGCCCGCGCGGATTCTTCCAAGAGCTTCTATACATTTATTTATTATTGTGTCGCCAATTTCTTTCTTGAACTTAGCATCATCCATTTTTGAATCATGAACCAATTTTTTCTGAATCCAATTCTCATAGGAGTCCGCCAAGACATTCAGCCGGTTAATGATGTCATCTTTTTTCTTTGCAACAGAAAGAGTTCTCATAGAGAAGAAGAACGGGTCAAATCCTTCCAAAGCAGCACTAACACCTGGAAATTCGTACTCTGGAATAAATGTCGATACAATTTCAGAAGCACGCCCATTTTTATTGGCTTTCCAAGTTGCTGCGCAACCACGTCCCCTTCCTAAAATAGGTCGCTGGGCAAAGTAAAATTCATCGACAGCAAGGATTTTTCTGCATATGTGTTCTGCCACAAAGATATCCATTTTGTCCTGGGAATAGGCACGCAAGTTGACTTGGAACATCATTCCAGCAATATCACTCTCAGGATTTTTGCGCTTGTTGATAACATAAGCTGTTACCAAGGTATACCCCTGCTTGAGGCCGATTTTAGAAATATATAAAATAACATTTGAATCACAGACCAAAGGGTATTCTTTGTTCTTACTAAACTCTTGCAGATCAATAACAACTGTCTCTTTCTGTGGATGACGTGTATACGTGCTTACATCAACTTTTTTTCCCTCTTTGTTAGTGGTTTTATCAGAAGCTTTGGTGTAATCGCCCCAAGTCACATCCACATTGAAAGATTTTGTACTACTTTCTAGGTAAAAGCTGATGCCAATGGAAGACGGTGTTTTAAATCGGTTTGTAAAGACCGGCTCATTATCATCGTCTTCGCCCGCAGTATAATCTGCATCCCCTTCGAAAGAAGCATCTCCATCGACTTCCTGCTCATTCGAATCATTTTCACTGGTTTGTGGCGCAAGCATACCCACGATATATTCAAAGCGCGGGATTCAGTATTTCATTTTCACTACTCGGTCCCAACAAGTCTTTCTTTAACATTTCTATGACTTCTTGGCGAACCTCAGCAAACTTAAATCTATCTGCCATGTGGTGCCTCCTGTTAAAATTTAAGGACAATGTTAATCAGAAGCAATGGATTGATTTCCTGAGACTGATTAAATCGATCAATTTCAGCCTGCGCCTCGTCTTGAATCTCTTTTCTGCGCTTAGGCAGGTCGTTTTGCAGCTTATCCATTTTTTTCTTTGCTTCAGCCGCTTTTTTTCGGATATCCTTTTTTTCCAGCGTGTCGGTAGCCGCCATTTCAGCAAGTATGTACTCCTCAACTTCTTTTTGAGCATCAGTAAGCTGAACATGAAGCTGTTCTTGTTGGACATTGGCCCAGTTTTCAATCTTCTTCTTGTTATATGCGATAGTAGGGGCTACAGTTTTATCATGCCGATCCTGAACTTCTGAAATCAAGCGAGCATAAATCCGGTGAAAATAAGATTGTTCTTCTTCTGTCGGTTTAAAATAGCGAACATCCGAATCATTAGCCTCCTCCAATGCGGAGACAATCTCATCTTCAGTAAAATTGATATACTCACCATTTTCATCACAAAGTAGTAAAACTGGGAAGAGGAGTTTTGTATTGTCCATGAATGCTCCAAGAAACAAAACGCCATGTGAACCAAATATCTTTTCACCCCAGTTATCGATTTTCCAGTAATGTAGCTTGTGATCCACTTCTGGTTCTTCAAACTGGTTCCAATATTCAACATCACGTAGATATTTATCGATATCAGCCTTGGTCTTTTCCAACGCTTGCCCCTTCGCCTCTCTACTTTCTGTAAGCAGAATTGAGCGAAGTTCTGCTGCATGAGCATTCTTCCTTGCATCTAGCTGCCTGTTCAAAGCTGCAAATGCTTTCCTTACCGCCGTGATATTCTTACAATTCTGGTAAATATCCAGAATACGCTTTTCAAAACTCACACCAGATTCAAGTGCTCCTAGCGCAACATCCGATGCACCAAACACGCCCTCGAACAGTTCAAACTTCTTAGAAAGGATATCATATACTCTGCGATCTGCTTCATTGTCCGTATTCAACAGATTGATTGCTACCACATCGTGAGTTTGTCCATAGCGATGACAACGTCCAATTCTCTGCTCAATTTTCTGCGGATTCCAAGGCAAGTCATAGTTAATGATTGTGCTGCAAAATTGTAGATTTAGACCTTCTGAACCAGCATCTGTAACAATCAAAATCTTGGCATGACTCTTGAAATAATCGACAATCGCGTGCTTATATTCCACACTTCTGCCATAGTTTGTTTTACCAAAATTCTTGACCTGCCATGTTCGAAAGATTTCCTTCGTCATGGCATCATCAAAGTCACCATTAAAGAGAAGGATATCTTCCTCGCTATAGCCAGATCTTCTTAGTTCTGCGGCTATATATTTCTGTGTTCGCTTAGACTCTGTAAAGACGACAGCCTTCTGATTCAATTCCTCGGAAATCTGGTGGTCAAATGCAGATTTCAGTGCTTTCCTCAACGCGGCGATCTTTGCATTCGTCTTTATAGCCCTTGCCATTTCAAGAATATGTCTTACAATCTTGAGCTCAGCCTGAATAGCCTGTTTCTTCTCTGCTGTTTCTTCATCATCGTATTCATTGAAACCATCCTCATCGATTTCATCTTCTACAAACCCCCAGAATAAATCGAAGCCCTCCTGGGCATAAGCAGATTTAGTGCCTTCATAGAGTTTTTCAAGACGTTTTTCTAATACTTCAAAGGTCTCTATCAAAGCAAAGCTAGAAGATGCAAGCAACTTTCGAATAACAAGAATAATCAGCCCACGATTCGCATTCGGAATAGAATACAGCGGATCACGACGCAGAAAATCATTGGTCACATCATAGAGTTCTTTTTCTTCTGCGCTCAAATGGAAATCGACCGTAATACAGGTTCTCTTGCTGAAGGCCATGTATTTTCCGACATCGCGTCGAAGGGTGCGATATAACACCGGAAGAAGTTCCTGTTTTAATTCCTCATAATCACAGCCATCTACAAATCGACGGTTGAAAACCTTTTCTGATCCGAAAATGCGAGGATCGATAAAAGAAACCAGTCCATGAAGATCAGTAAGGGAATTCTGTAGCGGCGTAGCAGTTAAAAGAATTTTAGGAATTCCGTGTGTCAAATCATAAAGATTTTTTGCCCGCTTTGTGCCATGAAAAACATTCCGCAGATTATGAGCCTCATCAATAATCAGGAAGTCCCATTTGACATGGGGAAAACGCTTAATTAGTTTCGATGAATAATCATAAGAAGCAATGACAATACTAACCTCATCTGCGTTTCCAAGGTGAGTTTGCACATTGGCAAGGTCATGCTCAACCGTGTACCGATCCAGAATAACAGCTTGGCGTCCAAACTTCTCCAAAAGCTCTACTTCCCATTGTTTTCTCAAAGTAGCAGGAAGCGAAATCAGCACTTTTTTTGCTCCGTTGTCCAGAACATAATTAAGCACCAACCCAGCTTCGATTGTTTTTCCCAGACCAACCTCATCTGCCAGAATGATGCCGCCTGTCTTTAATGCTTGAATGGCCGCACAAAAGGCATTGACCTGATGGGGATTTGGCTCAATATCCGCATTCAGTAGACATTCAAATGGAGCCTTGGCCAATTGTTGCTTCTTATACCAGCTATATTGTTCAAGTAGGAGATTGCTTTTCATCGATACCCTCCTTACTTAATTCATTGGCGATTCCTTCTGCGATGCCTTTAGCCATTAACGTAGGAACGGCATTGCCTATCTGTACAAATTGAGCCGTTCTCGGGCCTTCAAAGAAATAATCATCCGGAAACGATTGGATGCGAGCGGCCTCCCGGACAGTAATCGAACGGTGTTGCTCAATATCCGGATGAATAAAGTAATGTCCATCTTTTGAGATATGAGCCAACATGGTGTGGCAGTACGCCTCGTCTCCCTCTACAACTTTAAATCGATCCAGAAACGATTTTCGGTTTTTGTGTGTCTTCAGTTCATCCGGCAAATCATTATAGTTCAGACGTTTGTGCCCATCATTCCAGAGTTCAATTGTACGCCGATAAATCTCAATATCCCTGTCTTTATTGGGTCTTGCGCAATGATGCGTCAGAATATCAGAATCCTTGCGGATTCCAGTGCTTCTTAAATAATCGCTGAAATCATCTGATCTGTATTCACCCGATCTTCCTCCTGGCTGCAACGCTGGCAGATCACTGAGAATATCGTTAACCGTAGCATCCGCTATTGTCTGCTCAAACTGCGGATAAGAAAGCCCGCTATTCTTCAGCCACCCGACAATGATCATTCTTCTTCGGTTTTGCAGCACACCAAAATTCTTTGAATTTTGCTCATGGCATTCAATCTCATAGCCAACGGAACGCAGCGCTTCCTGGACTTTCAGCCAGGTTGCACCACCGTTTGCTGACTTGATTCCCATAACATTCTCAAAAACGAACATCTTTGGCTGATATTTCTGAAGGAATCTCGCATACAGCTTATAGAGATCATTTCTAGGATCCGCTGACATCGGCGTTTCCATATGCTTGCTTTGCGCCCTTCCCACCAAAGAATATGCCTGGCAAGGCGGTCCACCAATAATGACATCTACTTGCTTGATGCCTCTTTGCGTAAGGATCCTATCTATATTTTCAAATAACCTTGGAAGAGTTTCATTTGACATCGTTTCGCAAAATACGGATTGTAGCTGCTCCTCGGGAATATGTTGCAGAAATTCGTCGCGGGTGATTTTTCCGCTAATATAATCCTTGTAGATATCAAGCTTCCCTTGTGCTTTGAGATAATAGTATCCCGTTCGTGTTTCCAATGTTTGAGCGGCATATGGGTTCATCTCCACATGCGCTACAGGTGAAAAGCCCGCTTGGATGAAGCCTTCGGACAATCCACCAGCTCCTGCAAATAAATCTATAAAATTGTAAGAGCCTGTTGTGGCGTTGATACATTCCATGATGAACCCCTATCTGTGTAATAAATTTAGTCTTCAAACACACCGTCTGTGTCAAAAATATGGTCTAACTCATCCGTATTGATTGCGGCAAGCACCTTATTGCGGATACTGCCTTTTGCAAGATCTAACCGCTTAAAGCGATTTTCTCCTGCTGCGTCTTTTCCAATACGTATCAGCTGCACTCTGCCAATTCTTGGTTCATTTGCAGCATAGTTTGCAAGTCCCTTAGCTTTGCCCAAGTTATCCTTGAAATCCGGATAAAGCTCCTTGCATTTCCCGTCCATTTCATAAGGCATCCGCAGTGACCAAGACTGTCGAGACGGATTCCGCAGCCAGCAAACATAATCCTCTCGTTTTTGCTCTTCTGCCAAAACAGCCTGTTCCCAGCCATTCAACTTAATTTTTGCTATTCCATCTGCATTGGCAAAAAGATGATCCGTGTACTTTATTCCATCTGCTTCAACCTTGGCACTGATTGTCTCCGGAAGAGTAAAGTTGTGCTTACTGATTTCATCGCCGTTAGCAACAATATCGCTATACTGCTTTTGACACTTCTCCGGTTTGGCCACAATATATTTACGATACTGGTCGTTCAATTCATGGAACTTCTTCTCAGCGTATTTATTTAATTCCGCAATACACTCGCTGTCGAATGCGAACAGAATGCAATCCACCTTAAAGGCGTTCGGATTGTCGAAGTCGATATATTTACGCCCATATGCCAAGTGGAAACCGCATCCACCCATTTTTGCGTCTGCTACTCTTAGCTGACGATCAATGTCAGACTCGGATGCAGTAAACATATCTATCTGGTTATCGCTTTGTATTTTCTCACCGAAAACATCGAATATCTGAACAGACAGTTTCATCTCCATGACTTGCTTTGTAAGCTCGTCATATTTTCCAGCCTCATGCAGACCGTTCACATAGTTGCGGATAAGTTCAGCAACATCGTTTTTCACATCCTCAGCCGCCGTAATACAGATATTGAACTGTGATAACAGCCCTGCCAAGCTCATCAACGACTTCAAATAGCTGTTGATTTTTATCGCACGGACGATATAAGTCAGATAGCCCTGTTCATTGATGAACTTTGTGATTCCTTCACGATCTATTGTTGGAAGCATCGACATCTGCGATACAGCCGGTGTCAGCACTGGCTGCTCTTTATTCGCAGATTGATTGCCTCCACCAGTTCTCTCAGTTTCTTGACCTGCATGTACATCGTTTCCAGACACTGTTTCCAGCGGAATCGTCTGGTGTTGTCCTTCTGCGGGAATTTCACCTTGATTCGCTGCCACAGCTCCAGAATTTGACATATCTCCAACTGCTGTGGAAGGTGCCGCAGCAGGCTCTTCTTGGAAGCCATTCGGGTAATCAAAGATACTCAGCTGACCAACCGTCTGTTTTTGCGCTTTCTTTCGCTGGTTGTGAACCGACCATGTATCATAGGTCTGATCTTCCAGAGATTCACCATCGACAACTGTCGGGATTTCTCCGCCTTCGGTTGCCTGCAATTCATCAATGACCTTTTGAACGGTATCCTGGTTGAAATATGGAAGGAACAGACGCACATCATTTAAGGAATCATCCACGAGAACATGACACTGAAGCGGTGTGCGAACCATACGTCCGAGCAGCTGCGCAATATAGGTTGCGTCTTCCGCACGCCGGAAGGACATCATAGTTTCTGCACGAGGGCAGTCCCAGCCAGTGGACAGATTCTCTTTGAAGAGAACCACACGAATCCGGCGATCTTCTGCAATTTCCGAAGGTTCAACATGCGGCACAGTCAATCCGTGAATCGACAATGTGCCCGTGGAACCGAAGGTGTGTACAACCTCGTTTTCCTTGAAGCTATCGCCCATACGTTCTTCGATTTTCGCAATCACATCATCCAAATCCGTATCCGATATTTTCTTGTCGGAACCTGCGCAAACCTGAATGACGAACACAGGGTTTACATTGGGATAATGCTGCTCATAAGTATACTGATACCAGTGCTTGCACTTATCCTGCCATTCGTCTGTTGCCGCCTGGAGTACGGCCATGTCACCGTGTTTGATTGGATCTTCCGGATAAGTGATTACAATACGATCTTTGAGCAATCCAGATTGGCGAACCTGGGCCGGAGAAATAACAACCTTATGCAATGTAGAGTTTGTTGTCTGCCCGACAAGGGAATTAAAACGCTCGGCAGTTGCACTCATTCCGATGACGACCGGAATGGGCGACAGATTCTGCTCGCTGCTTCCCTTGATAAAACGCTGCATGATGGTGGTTGCCGTTCCCGCCTGGCGTCCCTGCATACCGCGGTGTGCCTCATCAATAATGAAATACAGACGGTCAGCTTTTTCTCTTGCTGTATTTTCAATGGTCTCCCAAATCGTATACTGTCGCGTATCCGAATGACGGCTCAGATTACCGGCCTTGCCAAGCTTTTGCGTATTCAGAAAATAGATATGACCGTCCTCCAGAATCTCTCGGTCGAAAGATTCATCCGAAATCACTACGCACTGATCCATACGGACCTTATCTGCTTTCAGCTCGATCTTCTGCTTGGACTGTTCATTCAGCTGCGGAGAATCCGAAAGCCATACAAAAATGGCCTCCGGCTGTTCAGTAAACTGCTCAGAGCCGTAAAAGATATCTTCAATCAGGGCAGACATGATAATCGTTTTGCCAGAACCCGTTGGTGCCTGAAGCGAAACCACCTGAGGGATCTTCAGCATGCGATAGTTATTCAGCGCCATCGCCACGCGGAGGCGCATTTCATTGACCGCCTGTTTTTGAAATGGGAATAATTCACAAATCATTCTTAGTTTCTCCCTCTGTTCACACGGAAGTGATCCAAGTAATCCCGGTAAAGCTGATACGCATTTTCAACATT
>OHTE01000429.1_pt1 | contig 10304 bp, 7 predicted proteins | sample 1578881 | NCBI WGS metagenome assembly OHTE01 (sample SAMEA3879523, study PRJEB24766) | human gut metagenome | biome: human-associated habitat; feature: feces | place: USA | collected 1985/1987
CGCGCACCGACTCCACCGAGGCCGCCTCCACGATGTACTCCGGCTCAAGTGCCAGCAGTGCGTCCACGTCCTCACAGACGGCGCAGCCGACATTGGCGGCGGTCTTTTCAGCCGAGGCGCGGGTGCGGCTGGTCACGCCCACCAGCTCGTAGTCCGGCAGCAGACCCTTCTTCCACGCGTCAGCCACGATGATGCCCAGAAATCCGCAGCCCACAATACCCAATTTTGTTTTCATACCGTATCCTAAACTCCTTTTTTCTGCCTGTGGCAGCATATTCATAGCCAGTATACCATACCGGGTACAAAAAGGGAAATAATGTTTGCGGCAGCCCGGCGAGGCAGGACATAAAAAGTTAACAAAATAAATTACAAAAAAATTACAAAACCCTATTGCAAAATGGTTTCAAAAGAGTTACAATATGGTTACAGCAAGGGCAAAGCCCCAAGGCTGTGTGTGAAATCTTTTTCTTCTTGTTTTTGGGATACTGGGCGCGGGTCCTCCTCCTCCGGCTGTTCTCCTTCACAGCTATGATCCATGCGCCGCACAGGCAGTGTCCCGCTTCGTGTGCAAAAGGGCTCGTCCGGTGTTTCGGACGAGCTTTTTTGCATTCTGCAAGCCCTGTTTTGCCTGCAAAAGTGATACTTCAAAAATCAAAGTATGACCAATGCCCGAAAACGCTTGGCAATTTGTCTGTTTTTCCGCAAAGGACAATTATAAAGTTTGGCGCGGCAGGGGTTTGTATTCTTGCGGGCTTTGTGGTAAAGTATATACAATCAATTTATAAGCAGCAAACATGAATGATTTTGATGCTGATTTGTATCAGATACACCCTAAGAGAAAAGGAGTTTGATTATGGCTTATTTCTACGAAGAACCCTCCCGCACCTTTGGCGAGTACCTGCTGGTCCCCGGCTATTCCTCTGCGGAGAATGTGCCCACGGCGGTCAGCCTGAAGACCCCGCTGGTCAAGTACCGCAAGGGACAGGAGGAGTGCCCGCTGCAGATGAATATCCCCATGATCAGCGCCATCATGCAGTCGGTCTCCGGCGATAAGCTGGCCATTGCACTGGCTCGTCAGGGCGGCGTTTCCTTTATCTATGGCTCTCAGAGCATCGAGAACGAGGCTGCCATGGTGCGCCGCGTCAAGAGCTTCAAGGCCGGTTATGTGGTGTCCGATTCCAATCTGGCTCCCACTGCCACCCTGCATGATGTGCTGGAACTGAAGGCACGCACCGGCCACTCCACCATCGCCATCACTGCCGACGGCACTCCGGGCGGCAAGCTGCTGGGCATCGTGGCTTCCCGCGATTACCGTGTCAACCACACCCCGGACGATGCCTGCGTTACTACCTTTATGACCCCCGTTGAAAAGCTGGTCACCGCTCCGGCCAACACCTCCCTGCACGACTGCAACAACATCATCTGGGACAACAAGATCAACACCCTGCCGCTGGTGGATGCCGAGGGCAATCTGGTGTATATGGTATTCCGCAAGGACTACGATTCCCACAAGGCAAACGTCAACGAGCTGCTGGATAAGAACAAGAGCTACGTTGTAGGCGCCGGCATCAACACCCGCGACTACGCCCAGCGCGTGCCCGCACTGGTAGAGGCCGGTGTGGATGTGCTGTGCATCGACTCCTCTGAGGGCTACTCCGAGTGGCAGAGCCGCACCATCGGCTGGATCCGCGAGCACTACGGCGACACCGTCAAGGTGGGTGCCGGCAACGTGGTGGACGCCGAGGGCTTCCGCTTCCTCGCTGAGGCTGGCGCAGACTTCGTGAAGATCGGCATCGGCGGCGGCTCCATTTGCATCACCCGCGAGACCAAGGGCATCGGCCGCGGTCAGGCTACCGCTGTCATCGAGGTTGCCAAGGCTCGTGACGAGTACTACAAGGAGACCGGCATCTATGTGCCCATCTGCTCCGATGGCGGCATCGTCCACGACTACCACATCACCCTCGCGCTGGCTATGGGCGCAGACTTCGTGATGCTGGGCCGCTACTTTGCCCGCTTTGACGAGAGCCCCACGAACAAGGTGCGTATCAATGGCCAGTATATGAAGGAGTACTGGGGCGAAGGCTCCAACCGTGCCCGCAACTGGCAGCGCTACGACCTGGGCGGCTCCACCAAACTGAGCTTTGAGGAGGGCGTGGACAGCTATGTGCCTTACGCCGGTCCTCTGGCAGACGGCGTGCAGACCACCCTGTACAAGGTGAAGAGCACCATGTGCAACTGCGGCGCTCTGTCCATCCCCGAGCTGCAGCAGAAGGCCAAGCTGACCGTTGTTTCTTCCACCTCCATCGTGGAGGGCGGCAGCCACGACGTTGTGCTGAAGAACGCCACCCCCAGCATCATGAACGGCTAAGCCTGTTCTGAGCAAGCGATTACTTTAAACACAGAGACCGCTGCACAGCGTTTGTGCAGCGGTCTTTTTGCGCGAAAATACTTGCACCGGCAGGGAAATCGTGCTATCATGATAGAAACGCTCTGTCATGACAGGGCGGAGGATCCCCCTGCCGGGCAAGCGGCAGGCGGCGCGCAGTAGGGAAGAGCTGACGCCGGGTATAAATAGAGAGGAAAACATTCATGAACGAGATCAAGGTTGAGCCTTATATCCCCGATGAGGACTACGATAACCCCGCGATGGTGGTGGACTTTTATGAATTCACCATGGCAAACTGCCTGTTCCTGCATGGCTTTAAGAATACCACGCTGGTGTTTGATATGTTCTTCCGCAAAAACCCGGATAATCAGGGCTATTCCATCAGCGCAGGCCAGCGCAAACTGACCCGCTTTTTGCTGGACTATCACTTCAATGAGCAGGATATCCACTGGCTGCGCACCAAGGGCATGAGCGAGGAGTTCTGCGAGTATCTGCGCACCTACAAGTGGAAGGGTGATATGTACGCCCTGCCCGAGGGCACGGTCTGCTACCCTCATGTGCAGATGGTGCGCATTGAGTGCGATCTGGTAGGCGCGATCCTGATCGAGACCTACCTGCTGCAGACCATGAACTTCCATAGCCTGATCGCCACCAAGGCCACCCGCGTCACCGGCCTGAACACCCACACCCCCCGCAACGTCATGGAGTTCGGTACCCGCCGCGCACAGGGCGAGAGCGCCGGTAACGATGGCGCTTACGCAGCAGTGCTGGGTGGCTGTATCGGTACGGCCAACTGTCTGGCTGAGATGAAGTTCGGTGCAGAGGTCAAGGCCGTGGGCACCGTGGCACACAGCTTTATCGAGTTTTTCCCCACCGAGTTCGATGCCTTCAAGGCCTTTGCCGATACCTACCCGGATTCGGTCAGCCTGCTGCTGGATACCTATAACATTATGGAGAGCGGTCTGCCCAACCTGATCAAGCTGGACGATTATCTCATTGAGAAATACCCCAACGATCCCAACCGCCGCGTCAAGAGCGCCCGCATCGATTCCGGCGACCTTGCCCGCGGCTCCAAGCGGCTGCGCAAGGCACTGGATGCCGCCGGCAAGCCCTACATCAAGCTGGTGGCCTCCAACGGTCTGGACGAGAAGAAAATCGCCAACATGGAACTGTACGAGCACGCACACTTCGACTCCTACGGCGTGGGCGAGAACCTCATCACCTCCGCCTCGGACCCCGTCTTTGGCGGCGTGTACAAGCTGGTGGCAGTGAAGAAGCCGGACGGCAGCTACACCCCCAAGATGAAGTGCTCGGACTCCGCCAGCAAGGCTATCATCCCGGGCAAGAAGATGCCGTGGCGTCTGTACGACGAAAACGGTCAGGCACAGTGCGACCTGATTGCCATGGACGGCGAGGTCATCGAGGCCGGTAAGCCGGTCACTATGGTCAATCTGGACTCGGACGCCATCGAGCGCACCATCACCTTTACCCCCACCGCTGTGCGCCCGCTGCTGGTGCCGCATATTCTGGGCGGCGAGCTGGCCATTGAACTGCCCTCTATTGCAGAAAAGAAGGCCTATATTGCAAAGCAGCTCACCGAGGAGACTTGGGAGAGCGAGCTGCGTCTGGAGTGCCCCCACAAACACTACGTCAACATGACCCCCGCAGTGGCCGAGTGCCGCTCCCGGATGTACGCCGAGCTGCACGGAGGCAAGGTGTAAGCAGCACCGAATAAGCGGTTTTTCTTGACAAAACAGGGAAACTATTGTATCATAAAAGCCGCTGATTTAATAAAAATGTTAATACCACCAGATTGCGAATAGCAGTGTGGTTGTATTAATTTTTCCTCACACCTGTTATTCCCGGCTCCCTCTCAAGCCAGAGGGCAGCAGGACTTTGTAAGCCGGGGCTGCGCCGCTGTGGTGAAATTGGCAGACACGAGGGACTTAAAATCCCTTTCTGGAGACAGAGTACGGGTTCGACCCCCGTCGGCGGCATGCAGAAGCTCAGAATTGTTCGTTGATTCGAATGATTCTGGGCTTTTTCTTTTTGTTCCATTTTCTGGAAGTGCTGAGCGGGCGAGAGGGATTTCTCGCGAAAAAAGGAGGAGTCTCTCTCGTGCGTAACCGTGATTTAAAACCTGCTGCCAAGGCAAACCCCACCATCCAACAGGCCTTTGAAAGGTTCCAAAAGTACAACCGGCTCAAGAACCTCTCCCAAGGCTCACTCGACTTCTACGCCGCAAAGGGCAGAAGCTTCTTTCGGTTTCTGGGGGATACAGAGCAGCCTATTCATACCATTACTGAGGAAACGGTGGAGGACTATATCTTCTATATGAAGGACCAGCAGCTCCACGATACGACCATCAATACGAACCTCCGCATGGTGCGTGCGTTTTTGTACTGGTGCATGGAAAAGGGCTATCTGGAAAAGTATCCGATCAGACTGGTGCGTGCAGATGATCCGATCAAAGAACCCTACACCACCGATGAGCTGCAGAAGCTGCTGAAGGAACCGGACTGCAAAACCTGCTCCTTTGCTGAATACCGCAACTGGGTCATTGTCAACTTCCTGCTTGGTACCGGCTGCCGTGCGTCCACGCTGCTCAACCTGCAGATCGGAGATTTGGACCTTTCCGCCGGGACAGTGTTTTTCCGCCACATGAAGGCGCGTAATCAGCAGATCGTGCCGCTCTCTAAGGCACTGGTCAAGATCATGGAGGACTATCTGGAGCACCGCAGCGGTGACCCTACAGCCCCGTTGTTTGTCTCGGAGTATGGCAACCAGATGACCCTGAATTCGCTCGGGAATGCGATTTGGAATTATAATCATAACAGAGGCGTGGAGAAAACCTCTATGCACCTGTTCCGGCACACCTACGCCAAACTGTATATCCAAGCTGGCGGCGATCCGTTCCGTCTGCAAAAGCTTCTGGGACACGCTGACCTTACCATGACCCGGCGGTATGTGGCACTGTATGCGGACGACCTGAGAGCCAACTATGACGCCCTGAATCCCCTAGAGCAGCTGACCCGCAAAAATCGCCACGGAGATAAGATCAAGATGGGGAAGGGGGAGGGAAAGTAAAAATGGGTCAATATCCCTTGAGCAAAACGAAATGATATGGTATAGTGAAATTAAAAAAGGAGACGCGGATCAATATGAGTGATGAAGAGAAGCGCTGGCCGTTCGATGGTTTCTACCTGAAGCTGGCTGAGGCACAACGGGAGTATGAGCAGGAGCAGCACATTGACCCTGCCTCGTTGACGGAAGAAGAACGACAGCAAAAACTGCAGGAGATTCTGGATTGTATTAAGGCCGCTCGCAAAAAGAAAAAGGATACCGACGAACAGCTTGATCCCATTGTGCCGGAGGAAGAACCGAAAACCGCCGGGGCAACTCCACAGCCTGCAAAACAGTACATCACAGATCTTGTTGGCGAGGATTACAAGAACTGGCATGGGATCGTGGTGCTTGATGCGGGCACGAACTCCGGCAAGACCTATTTTATTCTGAAGACATTGCTGCCGTGGGCATATGAACGTCGTAAGCGTATCCTGATTCTGTGCAATCGCGAAGCTCTGCGCAACCAGATCGAGCGCGATGTGAACCGTTTGGGGAGTATAGAGGTATCCTACGAGGACTATGATCCCGCGCTTGGAGGAATTGTCAACAAACCCGCCATAGATAACAAGTATGAGCACACCATCCGTGTTGAAACATACCAGTGGCTGGAAACCTTCCTGCAAAGGAATGAAGATGCCGCTAAAACTTATCTGAGATCGTTTGATTATATCGTGTCAGACGAGTATCACTACATGGTAACAGATGCCAGCTTCAACGATCATGTGGATGCAAGCTATGAGGCGATTAAAGAGCTGTGGACAACGAAGACCTGCATCTTTATGAGCGCAACCGCCCGCCCCTTCTTTGATTATTGGAAGCTGCGGAAAATGATTCCAGAGGGGCAGCATTATCGTCTGCCGATGGATTATCGGTTTGTGTCAAGCGTGAAGTTCTTCTACCGTGACGATGACGAGCGGGATATCATCCGCCGGGTACAGCCGGGAGAAAAGATCCTCGTTTTTGTGAATACCATCGCCAAGCTGCGAAAACTGCGGGACAGTCTGAAGGCAGAAGGCATAGAGGATGTGGCGTGCCTGTGCTCCAAATACCGTCAGGAAGCGGAGGAATTTGACAAACTGGATGATGTGCTCAAGGGCAATGTTCTGCAGCATCAGGTCACACTGACCACAACGACCCTCTATAATGGTGTGGATATGAAAGACCGTGCGCTGAAATATATTGTCAGTGAACTGTGGAACCCGCTCGTTAATGCACAGATCCTTGGCCGCAAACGTCCCTTGGATGAGGGGGATACCTGCGCGGTGTATTTGCAGCATTACCCCAAAGAACGTCTGGAAGGGGAACTTAAAAAAATCGAGAAGTATCAGCTGGAACCGGTCGAGGCATATCGGAAATGGTTTGATGATAGGAAGGCATGGAAGACATACCTGCATCAGCCTGAAACAGTGGAAATACTGAAAAAAAGCCATACAGTCGTTCTGGATCCACGGGAAGGTGAATACTGCTGGCGGAAACGTGCGACCTTGCAGGCTCGTGTAGAACGTGTTTTCCTGCTGCAAATGCTCGAACAGGGGTATCAGACAGAGCTGCTGAAAAAAATCGATGAAAGCCTGCTTGCAAAAGTAGAGCGCCTTGACCCGCCGCTGCTGCTTGAGTATCTGGATGCCCATCTGAATGAGGAACGCTACTATCAAGACTGGCAGAAGATCTTCTTTGAGCTGGGGCACATCTACAACAAGGCAGATGGACACGCTGAAAAATCGTTGCCAAGCTATACCTGTGCACGTCAATGGCTACAGCACTATGGATATGATCTTGGAAGTAAGCAGAAGCGATTTGAAGCAGGACAAAAGAAAATGGTCTGGTGGGTGACAAAATCAGAAAATTGATGCCTACGAAATTCACTCTATTATACAGAAAAGTGAAAAATATAGGCGATGATGTCGCTCTGTATTCGACTTCTTTATTTGAATTTTTGCGTGGTTGTGTTAGCCGAGTGCTTCTTGAACGGCCGAAGCATGAGGACGGGACAGAAACACTCGGTTAACATGATCACGCCAACGGAAATCTTGACTAAGCGAACCTGTGAGCTTTTTCAAGATTGGAGTTGATCTAAATGGTATGAGCGCCAGCGAATACCTTCCTCTTTATCAATCCTTCACCAATAGGACGCATATCAGAAATGGGCGACGATTTGATCAGAGTGAAATATCTCAAATAGTTGAGAAAAACATCTGCTGCGGTGTGATTCTGTCTGGCTTTGATACAATTAAAAAGTTTACCTCGAACGGAATATATCGTGTTACCGTATAATACAAGGGCGCCTACACTGTGGACACCGTTTCGTGGCTGAATTTTAAGCTGCCAAAAGGGAGTGGCATTCTACGACCACCCTGCAATATGGCTCAATTTGAGCTAGGTTCAGAAGCTCAATGGACAAAGTGACTACCGAGATTTGTATTCTATCGATGATACGATCAATGAACATTATCCAAATCGGTAAAAGTTCAATAGCGTTCAGATAAAGGCGGTAGGTGGTCGCAGTAGCCCTCGATTTGAGGAGTGCACAAAATTCCGCATAGTACATGACGGCTTTCTATGATGCTACGCAAGTTATGATGGATAATTTTACGGTATTTCGCTTTTTTGCGATTAACTGTACCATCAACACCCGTCATTTTGTCCCTAGTTGAAACCAAATCAAGACGAAAAAACACCCCACTGCTCGACATAGAGTAGCGGGGTTCTTGTTGTTGAGGAGTGCTTATTTCAGAATAGAGAGATCGTCATAGCGGGCGACACCATTATAGAGCAGCTCGAGCATGGTCACGGCAGAGGGGCGACCATTCAGCGGATAGCCAGCCAGCTCCTGAACGCGATCAGGGCAGAGATCCCATGCGACCTTGGATGCCCGGCGGATCGTGCTCTGGACTGCTTTGGGCTCGTACAGCTTCTTGTCGGCAATAGGCGTGTAGATTTCTTTCTCTACAGCTCGCAGGCGGTCTTCGTCCTCGGCAATCAGCGTCAGAGCTTGTGATAGAATAATGTAGGCGTTCATGTTACGGGTGATCCCGACATAGCGCAGTACATCATTGATACGGGCGGATAAATCGGAAGTAACCATTTTGACATCATCCCTGTTACATATATTTGGACCAGTTTTATCCAGTTCGAAATAAATGTAACGTAAAATATGCCAAAACAGGCGAAAAGCGTCTAAATGCGTCATAAAGTGTCGAAATGTGTCGCAAATGTATGGCAGTGGCGTACACCAGCAGGGGATAGGAGTGCGACAGCAGGGAGCTTGGCTATGGATATATACAGTCTAAAAAAGGCATTGGCATTGGGAAGTGGGCGGCGGTAGATTTCCATGACACCATCGTCTGAATTCCAGAGGGGGTTTCAATTTGAAATCTCCTTGAGAGCGAATCAAGACGTGTGACCTCAACCCGTACCGTTTTGGTACGAGTTGAAAGAGGGGCAAGACGCATCTGCATGTGATTTCCGACCTCATTATCCAATTCGGATAACGAGTTTAATGGGTCAAGACGTGATTTGTTGGCGCTGATGGAATCGCCGTATGAGACCCTATAGATGGATGCCCAGAATGTCACCCGTGGCTCAAAGTGAGTGTGCGTGAAATTGCGCTCTGACCTCTATGTTCTCCAAAGGTCGCAAATCACGACCTTATACCGCTATCATGTTTCAGGGGGCATTTCCGGCTTTCCTTTTTCCCCTGTAATCTGGGGAAGGATGCCTTATTTTAGGGGATGCGTACTATAATTCCGTCGTATTTCACGACGCAAATGGATATGCTCAAAAGTGGTGAAAATAATAATCGAGTCGCAAATCCGTCGAGATGTGTGCTCAATCGGCAGATCTCCATGACACCCCTCAAGGTGTACACCACAAATTCTCGTGTATTCGTCCTGTTTTTTTCACCGACCCTCATTTTGAGGGTTGATGAAAGCGGATCAAGACGGTCTTTATTCCGCCGATAGAATCGCCATACACGACCATATACCAAACAGTACGCACCTGTCACGACATAAGTTTAGATGAGGTCGCTTAGACTGACTCCATTAAGAAAGGTGTGTCCAATTTTGGACAAATGCAGACGGTGCTCAAACATGTTCTCCGTGACCACAAGTGGATACGCTCAAAAATGAGCTGTCCTCTATGTTCTATAAAACCAATAACTTTTGCCCAAAAGTGGTCGAATGAAACTGTTCCCCCACAATTTCGGGGAGCCCCATAGTCGAATCGCAAATCCGCCGGGATGTGTGCTGTCTGATATTAAACGCGGCTTTTTAAGTTCACTTTCTGACTGAATACTGTATAAAATAGAAGGAGCCCTGCTACTCGTGCTGAGCGGCAGAGCTCTGTTGCTGTTATAGGAAATGATGGTTGGTGTTAGCGTTCAATGATCTTAGTGGTAACTTTCGTTTGACCCTTGCCAAAAAGTCCGGCATAGCCAACATCAGCCAAATCCTTGAGCTCCTGTGCTTTTTCTCGTGTTTCACGGTAATCTTCACGAAGCAGAGTGTCTCCGTTTTTATCATGGAATACCGTTTTGACAACGAATTTATTTTCAGCCATAAGCTTACCTCCTGCTGCTGAAAGAAATGGTGACGATGGGGCGCGATGTCTATTACCGCAGCTTTCTCATATATGCTTGGGACGTCCTTTTCTGGCTCTCGTAGAAGGTAACGCCGGTAACATCATCCACGACCAGATCATCATAAGGGATGCCTTTTTTGTTCAGGTGGTCAATGAACCAGCGCTTTTTCAGATAGCACCACGGGGTTCTGCTGAGGTCGCCGTAACTCGA
>OHTE01000434.1_pt1 | contig 10253 bp, 6 predicted proteins | sample 1578881 | NCBI WGS metagenome assembly OHTE01 (sample SAMEA3879523, study PRJEB24766) | human gut metagenome | biome: human-associated habitat; feature: feces | place: USA | collected 1985/1987
ATTTTGTATGGCCGGCGTTCTTCATCGCCATCATCCTGATTTACAGCAAGAAGCGCAAGATTATCGGCGACTTCATCTTCGGTATATCCTTTATGTTTCTCGGTTTGGGAACTTTACGCCAAACCGGTATCGACATGGATCTGGCTCATAATCAGCCGGTTCTTGAATTCTTTGCAAGTTTCGACCCTCACAGTTTCCAGACCACCATCACCTTTCTGATTATCGGTAGTATACTCACTATGTGCGTGCAGAGTTCGGCAGCCGTCATGGCGATTACGATGATACTCTGCTCTACCGGCGTATTGCCAATCTATCAGGGCATTGCGCTTGTGATGGGTGAGAATATCGGAACAACCGTAACCTCCAATGTGGCAGCGCTCACCGCCAATACCCAGGCCCGGAGAGCGGCGATGGCGCACATGGTATTCAACATCTTCGGTGTGCTTTGGATACTCTGCATATTCCACCCGTTCATCCATCTGGTTTGCGGCTGGGTAGGTTTCGACGATGCCATGGAGAAGACTGATCCTCATTTCGTAGCCAATGCAACCCAGCTATCCTTTGTGCTTGCCGCCTTCCATACCACCTTCAACCTCGCCAATACCTTTATCCTGGTATGGTTCATTCCACAGATAGAGAAGCTGGTATGCAAGATTATCCGTCCTAAGAAGAATACCGATGAGGACGACTTCCGCCTGCGCTTTATCCAGAGCGGTATCATGAAGACACCGGAAATCTCAGTCTTGGAGGCACAGAAGGAAATCCATTGTTTTGCAGAGCGCATCCAGCGCATGTTCGGCATGGTGAAGACGCTTCTTGGCGAGACCAATGAAGAAAAGTTTGTAAAACTCTATAGCCGCATCGAAAAATACGAAGGTATCTCTGACAACATGGAGATAGAGATTGCCAAGTATCTTGACCAGGTGAGCGATTCTCATCTTTCTGACGAGACCAAGGCAAAGATTCGTGCCATGCTCCGTGAGATTTCTGAAATCGAGAGTATCGGTGACAGCTGCTTCAACATCGCACGCACGCTGAACCGCCGTTTCAAGGGCAAGGAAGACTTCATCACTTCACAGTATGAGCACATGCACCAGATGATGGAACTTACCGACAATGCCCTTACCCAAATGAACATCACACTCGTAGGTCATAAGGGAGACAACGATGCCAACCTCTCTTTCAACATCGAGAACGAAATCAACAACTATCGCAATCAGTTGAAGAGCCAGAACATCAACGATGTGAACAACCATCTCTATACCTACGCCATCGGTACCATGTATATGGATATCATCCAGGAATGCGAGAAACTCGGCGACTATGTAGTAAACGTAGTAGAGGCCCGCATGGGTGTAAGACAGCATGAAGCATAACACCTCATTTTTTTTTATGTAAAATTCTTCTAATTAGTTGAAATGTGTATCTTTGCATTTGAAAGAATATCATCACCGTGTAACCTTTCTAGGGATAGATCCTTAGCAGAAGAAACGACAAGGGTCTATATGCCACGATGAACAGGTGGCGTATAGACCCTTGATTATATGGTGAAAGAACCGTACAGTTTATCCTTCAAGAACATTCCACTTGATGCCTCCATTCTGTCCTGCCACATAGTTGCAGGGAGGAATGCCGGGATGGGTCAGGTTGGAAAGATAAAGAGGCTCATCAGCCACAAACTGGTGGCAGGTAAACGTATCCCCGGCAGCCAGTTTGCTGTTCAGCGATTCCATCACCTTGAAATTGTCATTTCCCAGATACTTGATGGTAAGAATACGGCCGGGCTGCCAGGTCAGTCTAACCAGATCATTTACGACAAGAGCATCAGCAATCAGCTTGCTCTTGAAAAAGAATCGGCTGGAAGCAACAGCATCCTTACTCTCTACGAACGCATTCCAGCTGGGATATCCCACCATGCGGGAGAGCAATTCCAGATTGAACCTGCTCGGCTTGCAGGAACATGCCACATATCCCCACAGACGCTTCAGCGTGCTCACCGAAACCGTTTCCTGGGTATAACCCTCTATCTGTCGGGAAAGGAAATCAAAATCCCTTGGTGAAACGATCTTTCGTCCCACCAGCGTTTCGACCTCATTCTTGAGTCTATCAAAATCTTCTTTTTTATAATCTTCCATCATTATATATTCATCTATTTGCTTTTTACAGATTGCAAAGATAAGCAATATTTGCCGTTTTTCCCACAAAAAATGTACCTTTTATTGCAATAAGCTGAAATTAAACCGTTTTGAACCAATCTACTTTCGTTCTTTTTATGTATTTTTGCAGCCAGAAAGTAAAGATTGATTTGGGAGATAAAATAAAATCTGAAAGCGTATTTATAGTCATTTGAATCATTTTCTATGAACCCAGGATATTAGAGCAGGACAGATATAACATCCCTGCGGTCTGAGATTCTATATGAATCTCAAACCATATCCTTTTAACAAAGAAATGGCATCCCCTCAAAACCAGGGAGTGCCATTTTTAATTTTATCGTTGTCATTTCTCAAACTCCACAATATAAGTAAAGCGCCCCCACGGTGAACGGCAATAAGCATCTTTGCTACCCTTAGGAACATAGAGAACAATCTTCCCAAAACTAGGAGTCTCAAAGATATCATCCATCGTCACCCTCCAGATTGCATTGCCCAACATAGGTGGTGTCTTGCTACGGAAATATATACCCTCCAGATTAGGACTGCCAGCAAAGATATGTTTCATCACATGCAACTTGGGATTATCAGGCATCACGACCCGCTTCAAGAAAGGGTGAGCAGCAAAGGCACTATCCTCCAACTCATCTATACGATAATCCATACCCTTATATTTCACGGTAGCAGGTATCTCGATGACAGAATCCCGGTCATTGGCAGCACTTACAGTAACCAAACCACCACCCCAAGACTTATACACCAGGTTGCCTACAGTAAACTGAGCAACCACATCGTATAGTATCTCTGGCTTTACCACCTTATTATATAAAACAATACCTGATGTGCCCAAAACTAAAAAAGCGAGAAGACAGATTAAAGCTATTAGGCGACGATGAAGCGACTGAATATGCATCCTTAAAGCTAACACATTAGGATACCGATATTCTAAAGGAAGAAAACATCTCTTGACAGCCCAACGGCAAGACCATCCCAGCCGCATCTCCTTCAAGATGACTCCCAGGCTGTAGATATCATTGCGCACATCAGGCACACTCTCCTCCTGCTGCTCAGGCGAAACATACCCTTCGGTACCGGCAGGGCTCTTCAGAATGGTATAGCTATCGGCATCAGAGAGCCCGAAATCAATCAACTTGAGCGTACCTCCGTTACGGGCTATCATGATATTGGCAGGTTTCAGGTCGCGATGCACAATCTGCTGTTCGTGCACATACTCCATCACCAGCAAAAGCTGGCGGGCAATCTGCCGGCGCTCCAAACCGGAATGCTTCTGGGCAAGCCACTCATCAAGCGTCACGCCATCTATCCATTCCATCACGATACACCTGCCGTATCCCTCAACTTCTTCCAACCCCTCCACCTTCACAATACCGGGATGGTCAAGACGGGCAAGAATATCATATTCCTTCTGCTGAAGCTGCAGGAAGGTAGAATCATGACACACATCAGGCTTCAACGATTTCAATATCCACCACTGACCGTTGCGCTTGGCTTGGAGCAGGACATTGAAACCGCTGGAAGAAAGTTCGGATATTTCTGTGAATGTTTCCGAGACTTCAAACTCTGAGGACAATATAAAACCTGATACTTGCGTCATAAGTGCAAAGATAATACTTTTTGTGAAGAAACAGAAGAATTTAAAATAATTTTTGCATAACAATGTGGATAACTCATGAAAAAATAGTATCTTTGCAGCCAAAATTGCAATTTTATAAATAATTAATGAAGATTCTAGTAACGGGTGCGTCGGGCTTTATCGGCAGCTACATCGTGGAAGAGGCCTTAAGACAGGGCATGGAAACCTGGGCGGCAGTACGCCCTACCAGTTCCAGAAAGTATCTGCAAGACGAGCGCATCCATTTTATCAATCTCAATCTTTCTTCAGAGGAAGAGTTGGAGAAAGAACTCGCCCCGCACGAGTTCGACTATATAGTGCATGCAGCCGGCGCAACGAAGTGCCTGCATGCAGAGGACTTTTATAAGGTAAACACAGAGGGAACCAAGCATCTGGTGAACGTCCTTCTGCGCCTCCAGATGCCTATCAGGCGATTTGTCTTTGTCAGTTCGCTCAGCATCTTTGGAGCCATCCGCGAAGAGCAGCCTTATCAGGAAATCTCAGAACATGATACTCCTAAGCCAAATACTGCATACGGAAAGAGTAAGCTGGAGGCAGAACGCTATCTGGACAGCATCGGCAATAACTTCCCTTATATCATCCTCCGCCCTACAGGAGTTTATGGTCCTAGGGAGAAAGATTATTTTCTCATGGCGCAGAGCATCAAGCAACATGTTGACTTTGCTGTAGGATTCAAGCGTCAGGACATCACTTTTGTATATGTACAGGACGTGGTACAGGCTGTATTCCTGGCTCTGGATCATGGAATGAACGGCAGGAAATACTTCCTCAGCGATGGAGAAGTATATCAGTCTGCTGCCTTCAGCGACCTGATAAAAAAGGAGTTAGGCAATCCTTGGATGCTACGCATCAAGGCACCTGTCTGGGTGTTGCGCATCGTAACCTTCTTCGGAGAGTATCTCGGAAGGATGACGGGCAAGATGTCGGCCCTGAACAATGATAAGTACAACATTCTGAAACAGCGCAACTGGCGATGTGATATTGAGCCAGCCATGGATGAACTGGGCTATCATCCTCATTATCCACTGGAAAGAGGTGTGAAGCTCGCCATCAAGTGGTACAAGGATAACGGATGGCTGTAAACTAGTTAATAGTTAAAAGTTAATAGTTGATAGTTGATAACGGCTACACCGTATAGCGAGATTGCCCTATAAACTGTAAACTATAAATTATAAACTAATAAGAAGCGTGATAAAAGATTATTTCAAGATAGACAAGAACCCGAAGAAGGGACTGATGACACTGGAATGGGTCATGCTGGGATATATGGCAATCACCATTATCACCATGCTCTTTACCTATACCAAACTCGTAAACCCGGAAGCTATGCTTTGGGGACGACTGAGAGTGCTCGTCATGACCATCGCTCTTTGGGCAGTATACCGCATGATACCTTGCCGCATCACCAAGATGGTGCGCATCATTGCCCAGATGGCTTTGCTTGCCTGGTGGTATCCCGACACCTACGAAATCAACCGCATGTTCCCAAATCTCGACCATATCTTTGCAGGTTGGGAGCAGGATCTTTTCGGCTGTCAACCCGCCCTGCTCTTTGCCAAAGCCCTGCCTTGGGCTGTAGTAAGCGAACTGATGTCGATGGGCTACTTTATGTATTATCCGATGATTGCATTGGTTTCATTCTATTATTTCTTCTGCAGATATTATGAGGCTGAAAGAGCTGCATTCGTCATGCTCACCAGTTTCTTTATCTACTATCTCATCTACATCTATGTACCGGTAGCGGGTCCGACCTTCTACTTTGATGCAGTAGGGATATCAGAAATAACCAAAGGCATCTTCCCGGCTTTGGGCGATTACTTCAATACCCATACCAACTGCCTGCCGACACCGGGCTACACCGATGGAATCTTCTACCAGCTTGTAGAAGACGCCAAGAACGCCGGCGAGCGTCCTACAGCCGCTTTCCCAAGTTCGCATGTGGGCGTGAGCACCATCTGCATGCTCCTGGTCTGGCATGCCGGCAACAGAAAAATGCTATACGTGATGCTGCCATTCTACATCTTCCTGTGTCTGGCTACCGTATATATTCAGGCGCATTATCTCATCGATGCCATCGCCGGCCTCATCTCTGCCGTCGTCATCTATTTTGCATTGATGGCAGTATCGAAGGGAATGATAGAGCATCATACTCCTTCTTCGCGACTGAGATTCAGATAGTTACATATTTTAATTACAATAACATTATAAACGAATAGAATTCATCTAGAACAATGAAGAAACTATTTATTGAGACTTATGGCTGCCAGATGAACGTGGCAGACAGTGAGGTAGTTGCCTCTGTGATGCAGATGGCTGGCTACGAAATTTGTGAGAAAGAAGAAGAGGCTGATGCCATCTTCCTGAACACCTGCAGTATCCGCGAGAATGCAGAGAACAAGATTTATCATCGCCTCGACACCCTGCATGCAGAGCAGAAAAAGGGAAGAAAGGTGATTCTCGGCGTTTTGGGCTGTATGGCAGAGCGCGTGAAGGATGACCTCATCCAGAACCACTATGCCAATCTCGTTTGCGGACCAGACAGCTATCTCAACCTGCCGGATATGATTGCGCAGTGCGAGATGGGAACCAACGCCATCAACATCGAACTCTCTAAGACCGAGACTTACCGTGACATCGTACCTCAGCGCATCGGTGGCAACAGAGTGAGCGGTTTCGTAAGCATCATGCGTGGTTGCAACAACTTCTGCCACTACTGCATCGTGCCTTATACCCGTGGACGTGAGCGCAGCCGCGATGCTGAGAGCATCCTGCGTGAGGTTCGCGATTTGCAGCAGCGTGGCTTCAAGGAGGTTACCCTGCTGGGACAGAATGTAAACAGTTATGGTCTCTCGCCATCGGGCAAGCGCGAGGAAGGCAGTCTTTCCTTTGCCGAGCTCCTCCACATGGTAGCCCAGGCTGTACCGGATATGCGAGTGCGCTTCACCACCTCTAACCCAGAGGATATGACCGAGGACATCCTCCACGCCATTGCCGAAGAGCCAAACCTCTGCAAGCACATCCACTTCCCTGCACAGAGCGGAAGCAACAAGATTTTGAAGCTGATGAACCGCAAATACACCCGTGAGGAGTATCTGCAGCGCATCGCCGATATCAAGCGCATCATTCCAGGCTGCGGCATCACCACCGACATCTTCGTGGGTTATCACGACGAGACCGAGGAAGACCATCAGGAAACCCTCTCGCTGGTGAAGGAAGTAGGATTCGACAGCGCCTTCATGTTCAAGTATTCAGAGCGCCCGGGCACCTACGCAGCCAAGCACCTGCCAGACAACGTTTCTGAGGAAACCAAGATAGCCCGCCTCAACGAACTTATCAAGTTGCAAACCGAGGTGAGCGCCGAACAGAACAAGAAGGATGAGGGCAAGGTATTCACCATCCTCATCGAGAACTTCAGCAAGCGTAGCCGCGAGCAGATGATGGGTCGAACAGAACAGAACAAGGCGGTTGTCATCGATAAGGGCAACCACCACATCGGAGAGTTCGTGAAGGTTCGCATCACCGGTTCTACCTCTGCTACTCTCTTCGGAGAAGAAGTAAAGGAGTAAAACCAAACTCTTCAGAACAGCTTTTTCTGAATAAAAAGACTCTTCTGAAAGAAAAAACAGAATATAAACAAGAAAAACCGCCAAAAGTTTGGCGGTTTTCTTAAAAAGCACTATATTTGCACCTATGAAGGAATTCTTGCAAATTTTACGCCGATTCGTCCCTCCATACAAAAAGTATCTGGGACTGTCAATCCTGTTCAATATCCTGTCTGCGGTATTGAACATCTTTTCGTTTGCAGCCTTGATACCAATCCTGCAAATCCTGTTCAAAGTAGATGGTGGTATCCGTGTCAACGAGTATATGCACTGGAATGGAGATTGGGGTAGCATCAAGGAGGTTGCAACCAATAACCTGTATTATTATATTCAGGAGTTTATTGTTGTCCATAGTGCATCAACAGCCCTTTTGGTCATCGGCATATTCCTAGCCTTCATGACATTCCTCAAGACGGGAGCCTATTTCCTCTCGTCAGCCACCATCATACCTATTCGTACAGGTATCGTAAGAGACATCCGCAACCAGATTTACCAGAAGATAAACAGTCTCTCGCTCGGTTTCTTCAGCGAGGAGCGCAAGGGAGATATCATTGCCCGCATGAGCGGTGATGTGCAGGAAGTGGAGAACAGCATCATGTCGTCGCTCGACATGCTCTTCAAGAACCCTATCCTGATTCTCTTCTATTTCGTTACGCTGATCTGCATCAGTTGGCAGCTCACCCTCTTCACCATTCTCTTTGTACCACCTTTCGGCTGGTTCATGGGAGTAGTGGGCAAGAAACTGAAGGCACACAGTATCGAGGCACAGGCACTTTGGAGCGACACGATGAGTATGGTAGAAGAAACCCTGGGCGGCTTGCGCATCATCAAGGCGTTCTGTGCAGAAGAAAAGATGAACAAGCGTTTCAATCAGGTTAACAGCAGCTACCGCGACAACATCATGCGCGTAAATATCCGCCAGCAGATGGCACACCCGATGAGTGAGTTCCTGGGAACCATCCTCATCGTAGTGGTATTGTGGTTTGGCGGTATCCTGGTTCTGGATTACGGCAGAATCGACGGTCCTACCATCATCTTCTATCTCGTGATGCTCTACAGCATCATCAACCCACTGAAGGAATTCTCCAAGGCGAGTTACAATATCCCAAAGGGATTGGCAAGTATGGAGCGTATCGACAAGATTCTGCAGGCTGAGGTGGAAATCAAGGATAAGGAGAACCCTGAGCATATCAGCAGCTTCGAACATCAGATAGAGTTCCGCCATGTTTCCTTCGCCTATACCGACCGAAAGAGCGCAGAACTGGTATATGTATTAAAGGATATCAACCTCGTGATACCAAAAGGCAAGACCGTGGCTCTCGTTGGTCAGAGCGGTAGCGGTAAGAGTACGATGGTAGATTTGATTCCTCGTTACTATGATGTACAGGAAGGCGAAGTGCTGATTGGCGGCAAAAATGTCAAGGAACTTGACTACGATACCATTCTGAAAAATATAGCCATCGTGTTTCAAAAGACTTTCCTCACCCGTGACAGTGTGCTGGAAAATATCCGCATGGGTAGTAACGCTACTCTGGAAGAAGTGCGGGCTGCTGCAAAAGAGGCACAGATTGATGACTTTATCATGTCCCTGCCGGATGGATATGACACAAAAGTGGGCAGTTTCGGCTCCCGCTTTTCCGGCGGAGAAAAGCAGCGGGTTGCGATTGCCCGCGCAATTCTGAAAAATGCACCCATCTTGATTTTGGACGAGGCCACAAGTGCCTCTGACCCGGAAAATCAGATGGAGATTGATAAAGCCATTCAAAATCTATGCAAAGGCAAAACAGTTATTGTAGTAGCACATCGTTTGAGTGCTTTGAAAATGTGCAACCGGGTGGCTGTGGTGGAAAACCATACAATTACCAGCGTTGGTACCCATGAGGAAGTTCGGAAGAACAACGCCTACTATCGAAAAGCGTGGGATGACTACGAAACAGCCCGGAATATCACTTATCAGTTGGAGGGCGGTGAGCAGCATGAATGAGCATGATGTATTGAAAAAGAACCGCAATTTCTATATTGGTGTCGGCGGAACCGTTCTGGAAGGAATTCTCTCCGGCAGCCTGTTTATGCTGCTTTACTCTGTTATGCAGTTTTTGTGGTCGAGTCAATTTGATATGAACCGAGTTCTGACTCTGACTGGTATCATTGCAGTGATTTTTCTTCTCCGTATCCTGATTTACAGCTATGGTTATACCAAAGCGCAGATTGGCGGTGCAGAGGTCAGCAAGAATATTCGGCTTTTTATGGGTGACCATTTGAAGCGCATCCCACTGTCCCGGTTTACGCAGGGACAGACCGGCGATTATATCAACACTATCACAAGCGATGTAAACAACTATGAAAAAATTCTGACCCATAAGGTCGGAGATTTGGCAAAGAATTTTGCCTTGTCGTTCATGTTGATCGTTTTTGTTATGACGATTTATGTCCCGGCTGGAATTATTCTGTTGATTGCTGACCTTCTTTTAATCCCCGGCTTGTGGCTTTCTTTCCGCATGGTGCAGAAATACGGAAAAGAAAAGAACGATATTTGTGCGGAGAATGTCAGCAGCATTGTTGAATATGTTTCTGGCATTCAGACTTTCCGTGCTTATGGTGTAGGCGGTATGAAGAACAAAACCGTTATTAACGCCATGCGGGAGTTTAGCCGTATTAGCTTTGTATACGAGGCAAAAGTGCTGCCGATCGGTACAGGATTTGGCATTTTGAGCTGGCTATCCTGTCCGCTGGTTATCTGGCTGGCTTATACACCTTGGGCTGAGGGAACGCTGAACACGGTAGACTACCTTTTGATTTGTATGCTGCCCTTGTTCTGTGCAAAGCTGGCCAACTCGATTTTTG
>OHTE01000466.1_pt1 | contig 9823 bp, 9 predicted proteins | sample 1578881 | NCBI WGS metagenome assembly OHTE01 (sample SAMEA3879523, study PRJEB24766) | human gut metagenome | biome: human-associated habitat; feature: feces | place: USA | collected 1985/1987
ATCAAAGATAATTACACCATCTCCTATGCAGAAAACTCCAGAGAGACGTTTAGAAAACAAGCTATGCATCATTTCAGAACAGCTGCGTTTATCGAAGATAATGGTAAGGCCACAAATAGTCCTAACTATCGCTACCGCCTTACACCTGAGTTTCTTCGGGTTATTAAAAACATAAAAGAAATGCCAGATGGTTTTGTCTCTAATTTAGAGAACCCTGCAGCAACGCAGTTTCTTCGCGAGCACGAAACATTGAAGAGTATCTACGCTTCCAAGAAGACAGTGCAGAAAATGCCTGTAAAAATCAACAACAAAGAATATTCGTTTTCTCCAGGTAGCCACAATCAGCTTCAAAAAGCTATCATAGAAGAGTTTGCCCCTCGCTTTGCGCCAAATTCAGAATGTCTGTATGTTGGTGACACAACAAACAAGGATATGGTAAAAAATGAACAGAAACTGAAAGAATTAGGTTTCAGTATTACGTTACATGATAAGATGCCAGATGTTGTTTTGTACAGAAAAGATAAGGACTGGATATACTTTATAGAGGCAGTAGATTCTGTTGGCCCAATGGATCCGGAGCGAATTAAGGATATAGAAACAATGACAGAAAATGTCAAATCTGGTAAGATTTACATAACAGCCTTTCTATCATTTGCAAAATTCAAGAAGTTCTCCGAACAGCTTGCCTGGGAAACAGAGGTATGGATTGCAGATATGCCTGATCACATGATACACTTAAATGGCGATAAATTTATGGGACCAAGAATATAATGACATAAATATGTTTAAGATTCTTCATGCATCTGCAGACTATTTTCTGTGTTCCTTTGAGTTTGAGAACCTGGAGACCAGGGAACATATCTTTGCAGATTACTTCGATGATCCACTTTATGAGCTTCTTACTAAGTTCAACCTGGATTACGACCACGAACTGGTAGGGAAGGAGATTGAAGTCATCCCTTCCGACCTGTTTGTTAGACCAGAAGAGTGGGCTATGGAGAGAAGCAAACAGCCTTTTGAAGGTGCATGGCTTTATCCCTGGCTAAAACAAAAGGATTCTGCAACACAATCAAAAAAGCGCAAAGGATTTAAGGAATGATGAATTTTATACTACTTACGAAAGTATAGAAGAGGAACTTGCGCATTATTCTATCCATTTTCAGGGAAAAACAATTCTCTGTAATTGTGATGATTCGTTTGAATCCAACTTCTGTAAGTACTTTATTGCCAAAGATATAATTTATATGATATATATATAGATATCTTTCCCTCTGACTATCCATCCGTTCAGATAAACTGTCAAGATAATAAGTAAGAAGGCTCCATTGACAAGGAGAAGGTTACTAATTTTGTGATTGTTTGATATCGATAGAATAAATAACTAACACATCTTAAATATGAAGAAGATAATTTTGTTTCTTCTTGCTATCCTGTATGTGGGGATATGCAAGGCGCAGCTCTCGGCAGCAGACTGCAAGTATGTATTGGAAATATTCTGCAGAAACTACTATGGTTCCTGTTTCGATGGGAAGACGTATGTGCCCAACACCATCATCATTACAAGTGTGGGCATTGACCAGAATAGCGGTGGAACCTTTGTGTCCGGGCTACCAGGGACAGTATATTCCGTTCCGAGGACGGAAGACCCATACCAATGTACAGTTCAACGCTGTGATCGTCCGTCAGCCAAAGCGTGACTATGTGGTTTTCAACAAATGGTATGAACCGGACATGCTCAACCGAAAGGGTGGATGGGAGACCGGGCAGAGACTCGTTACCTACAAGTAAAAAATATAATTAAGTGAACTCAATTTAAAGATAAATGATATGTTTGAAAAGATAATCAAATTTGGTTGTGGCTTTATCGTCATCTTCTTTGTGGTGATGATATGTATTGCCATGTGTTCTGCTTATTTTGCCACAAACGAAGCAAGTAGCACACCGGAGATTACCATGATGGCTTCTCCTAAAACGCTTCATATCTCCAAATTCACGGTAGATGAAGTGTTGGAGAACGGCAGCGCAGTAGCACATGTGGAAGACCTTTCATCAGATATAAGCTTTGGGGGCGAAGTGCTGTTTCAGAATGATGGAACAGACAGTTACGTGAATGACCAGATTATCACGGCTCCTAAAGGCAAGGTGGAACAGATAGGAACCTGTAAGTATTCCGGCAATACCATTCCGGTAATCAGAATCATAAAATAGAAGAGGTATGCAGAATAAAAGTATAAACGAAATCACTCTGTTCCGCTATCTTTTCAATCTCGACAACAGAAATCTGCCTCAGAGCATTCTTTCATGGTTCGCTAAAGTTGGCAATGATACGGATTCAGACAGAGAACATGCGGTGAAGGAACTTGCTACATTAAAAGGGGAGTGCCGCAATCTGGTGGTATTCTCTAAAACTTTTGTGGATGCCATGGATAAGTCCTATATGAAGTTCACGCAGTTTCATATGGATATCCTTGCTGAGCTGGATAATGAGAATGGAATCGTGCGTAGCCCATATTTCATGAAGGGCTGCTATGTGGTTTACCGCATCAAAAACGGATGCCTCACGTTATGGGTATTCCACGACGGTATAGATAAGTATATTTCTATCCCTACCTACTATATCTGTGCTTCTCCAAAGGACAAGATAAAGGGAAAAGGACATCAGCTGGACTGCATGGTGCTGCCATTGCTCGACAAATGCATGGAGGTAAACCTTAGAGACTATATAGATATGGTTCTCGATTATCTGTGTCTCAGACAGTGGGCAGAAGTGGAACTGGGTAAGGTCTCCACTATTGCTAAAAAGGAGACTAAGAAGAAAAAAGCACATGAAGTGGCAAAGCCAGGTCTCGATTACTATACATTCGACAGCAAATGGTACACGGAAATCTCCAATGATGAATCTTTCAAGGTTAGCGGTCATTTTAGGCTCCAGCCTTATGGCGATGGAACCAAAAGGCTGATATGGATTAACGAATTTATCAAGAACGGCTATCACAGAAAAGCCACAATAGACAAAGTGAAGGATGGGGAGGTTTCCTTGTCATAAAAAGCCGTTCTCCGGCAGTAAGAACCCCTAAGAATAATAGAACTATCAGTTTACAACAGTATAACTATTGTTAAAGTTGCGAGGGAGGTGGCCGAGATTTCGACTACCTCTCGATTTTATTAATACTAGGATATCACAATCTGTGATTTCCAATATTTCCACCTTAACTGAACTGAAAACCTTCATAAAATGACAGTATCGGCGAATCGGTACCATCATAGCGCCCCAATTGGTACCAAAAAGATGTAAAGTTCTGCTCATGTATAATAATAACCACCTATCTTTGCAGAAAATTTTTTAAATCTGTATAGATATGGCACAAAGTAATGTAAACATGAGTAAATTAAAACGTTCATTTCAAATGCTAGCGGCAAAAATACCGCAACGCACCATTTGCGAGCAACTACACATGGGACGTGGCGTACTGAACCGTTACAAGACCTTGGCGGATTCCCAAGGTTTGTCCTATGGCGTGATAGGCCGCATGAGTGACGGGGAAATAGAATCTTTCCTCCAGTTGTCCAAACCCACAGCAGCCCCATCTTCCCAACGTCAGGTGCTGGACGGGCTGTTGCCTGAATATGTGTCAGACTTGTCGCATAACCGCTACCTCACCATTCAAGCCCTACACGAGTCATACAAGAAGGAGCATCCCGACGGATATGGATACACCCAGTTCAAGAAGTCAATCCGTGAGTATCAGTACTCACACAACCTCAGCTTCCATAACACCTATATTCCTGGGGAAGAGATGCAGATTGACTTCGCCGGCGATGCCCTGTGGCTTACCGACCCGAAGACAGGTGAGCTAACCAAGGTTGTCGTCTTGGTCTGTATCCTGCCATACAGCGGCTTGGGATTTGCCAAGGCTATGTACAACGCTTCCATGGAGAACTTCTTCGGCGGTATATCCGATGCCTTCTCTTACTTCGGCGGAACAACTCGCATAGCCAAGAGTGACAACATGAAGCAGTGGGTGAAGAAATACGACCGCTACGAGCCAGCGTTCAATGATGCAGCCGTGGAATGGGCCGCCTACTACGATACAACCCTCCAAACCTGCAGGGTTCGCACTCCCAGGGACAAAGGTCCAGTCGAGGGACTCGTCCAAAAGACCTACAATGCCGCCTACGCTCTGCTACATGACGAGGTGTTTTACAATCTACCGAGTATGAATGCCCGTATCTATGAGTTGATGGACGGCTTCAATGAAAAGCCGTCCAGAACGACAGGGAGAAGCAGACGTGACATCTTCGAGGCGGAAGAGCACCCTACGTTGGGCAAACTGCCCAAGACTCCATACCGCTTCAGATATCGCAAGGAGGTGAAACTGTCCGGTACCTATCACGTCATGGTTGACAAGCACAACTATAGCGTGCCATACCAGTATGTCGGGCAAAAGGTGAGCGTACTGTGGGACTTAGATACCGTGGAGGTTTACTCCGGGAGTTCTCGCATAGCCATCCATCAGCGTCGCCAAGGATCTGGATACAGCACGCTTGACGAGCATATGCCAGACAAACATCTTGCCTACAAGCACGGACAGGGATATAACGCCGCCTATTTTCTGGAGGAGGCAGCATTGGTTGGCAGCAACACCACTTCCGCAGTCCAATCCATCCTCAATCGCACGAAGCATGTCGAGCAGTCGTACAAGTCCTGCCAAGGAGTCCTGTCTCTCAAGCGCAAGTACGGCAAGGAGCGCCTGGAGAAGGCCTGCAAGCGTCTGGCAGGTTGTTCATCCATCACCTACACGACCATCCGCAACGTATTGGAGAAGAACCTTGACCAAGTTGACGGGGAAGAAACAGTCTCAAATGTGCCACAGAACGACTATGTGAGAGGCGCGGAGGCATTTATGAACATTTAAACATATATAGTAACATGAACTTACAAGAAACCATCATACAACTCAACGAGTTGAAACTCAGAGGTATGTCATCCTCCTTCGAGGCCATGACCAGCCTTCCTGTACAGAACCGCCCATCCCTGGAAGTCGCCATCTCCAAGATGGTGGATGCAGAGGTGCAGGACAGACGAGATCGAAAGACCGCCATGTATCTAAAAATCAGCAAGCTTAGATATACGGCACTCTTAGAGGATGTCATCTGTGGAACAGACCGCAACTTCACCAAGGATGACCTTGCCGCCATTGCCGACTGTGCCTTCATACGCAGACATGAGAACTTGCTCATACAAGGAAAGTGCGGCTGCGGAAAATCCTTCCTTGCCTGTGCCCTTGGAAGACAGGCTTGCATGCTAGGCTACAGAACTCTCTATCTCAATATGAACAGCTTTGTGGAGAAAGTTGCACTCAGCAAGCTGGATGGGTCGTACCTGAGGATGATAACCAATCTGGAAAAGTATGACTTGCTCATATGGGATGACTTCGGGTTGCAGCCAATGGATGACAAGACCAGACTCGCAATGCTTCAAATCCTAGAAGAGAGATACGAAAGAAAGTCCGTCATTATCGCCTCACAGCTTCCCATTGCCAAATGGTATGATTACATAGGTGATCCTACCTTGGCAGATGCCATTATGGACCGTTTGGTGGCAAATGCAAGTAAAATAGAGTTAAAAGGCGATTCTATGCGCCAGAAATTGAAAAAATAAATTACCTTTGCAAATTGAAAAGCAGAACTGAAATCTTGGTACCGCTTGCAGCGATACAAGCGGTACCGATTGCAGTGATAGCATGGTACCGATTACACCGCTACGCTTGGTACCGATACAGCGCTATCGTCACATAAAACCTCCACACATCACGTCTGTAGTCCAGTTTTACTTCATCATTCATACTCCATTAGTCAAACTACAAACCATATCGCCGATACATATTTAACCTGCAAATATATTGCAAGTTACAATCGGTGTAATTGTAACTACTCAGCACCCCCTATGGGCATGAGTAATCGTCTTACTGTTGTACTACAGCAAGAATTGCATTGAATTTCGAATTTCCGTTCTTCATAGCAGTTTCAGCGATGGAGTGCAGCTTGGCAAAATCATCGGCACCGCCGTCTGTTCGGAAGCAACCACTGACTTTCTGTTTTATCTTGATTTTCCTAACTCCCCGCTCACTGGCATTGTTCTCGTAAGGCACACTTGGATTGTAGAGAAGTCGGACTTCTCAAGCTTGCGCAGACGCTGGTTTATCTGGCGCAAAACAACATCTATGTCAGTACAGTCGTTTGCCATTTTTTCGTGCAAAGATAAGCATTTTTCTCCACATGGCAAAATCACGATTTACATCCCTTAACGCAGACTTTTGATTTGCGGAAAATGCAAAAACGTATCTCCTGGCTGATAATTTGTTGAAGGGCGATAATAGCCAAAGGAGACTTACAGGCAGCATTGCCGAGAAAGAACTCGCAAAATGAGCTGTTTTAAACAGCCTATGTCCTCATCGACTCAATCATTAAAGAGTTTGTAATGATGAAGAAAATAAGCAAAATCAAGTTTATGCTTTATTAACTAGAAGTTTTCTATAGGGGTACTGAGTAGTAACTGTCCACCATATCCTTTAGGACATCCTGGACAAGCCAACCGCTCTCCCTTTAGTCCCATGGCACCATCATCGATGCCGACAGGGGACAAGATTCCACAGCTTCAGCTATAGAATCTTGGGGCATAGAGGATGGCACACTTGTGAGGAGAATGGCTTAGCCATGTGGCTTGGAGAGAGGGGTAGCCTGGCTTTCAAAATAGGTGGAGATGGGAAGGAAGTCCATCTTCGCCAAAAACGGAAGCAAGCCTACCCTGAAAGAAAAGTCCTCCTCGCATGTATGCCATCCGCCAAGGGGTGTGGTGGCCAAAGCCCCACATGAAGGTTCGACCTATCTCCCTTGCTGCTCTATGGCATCATAGTGCAGTTTCTCAGGCTTTCAGGAGAACTCAGTGAAGCCGAGGATGGATGAAAGCCAGGAGAAAGGGAATAAAGCGAAGCCATAGACATAAGAAAAGCGCAAATGTTCCAAACAGCTACTATTTGGAACATTTGCCAAGGCTCCCATCGGCGATACCGCTTTACAGGCGAAGCTGAACGGTTCGCCTGTTGGCTGCGAGAGGGAGCAGCCGAAAAATTAAGAGGCAGCAATGCAACTTGCCACCTCTATAAACACTTAAAGTTCTTTCAACCATTTCTTACCAGCTCTTGTATTGCTCCACAGCAATATGCCAACAGCAATAATAGCCAATTCTGTCATTGTAAACGCTAATGATTTCTGGATTTACCTTACAAACTATCAATCCATTTTTTCCCCATTTTGGTGTTTACCCAAAAAGCAAGCCCTGCTGCTATTATTGCAACGCCTGTCATAAAAATCAACAATGAATCCATACTTTATCTTTTTAAAATTTTATTACCAACATATGAAAACCAACTGTTGCTATAAGACACCCTGCAAATAACCATATTGTTTTTTCTGTCATTGCAGCTTCTTTTATTCAGTTACATGCCAGTTACATGCGCCAAGCACTGTTTTAAAGGGGTTTTGCTCTGTTTTAGGGCTGTTTCGAGTCGCCCAGTTACATGCCAGTTATATGAGCTATGCACAAGTGACGACCTCAAATAGCCGAGAATGACCTCAAATAGCCAAATAACGACTTAAAACGACTTAGAACGACTTAAAACGACTTAAAACGACCGAATATGCCCATATTATGACTTGACAATCGCAATTATGTAACAAATTAATAATTCAATTCTTGTTCACCTTTTTCTGTAATAATCCATTGTTTTCCACTAATAGTTTTTGTAATAAATCCTTCTTTCGCTATTTTTCGAAGAAGATTTCCTATTTTTCTCAGTTTCTCGTCCTGAGTTAAACTTGATGGAAAAACATGTTGTAGTCCCTCATAAACGTCTTGACGTTTGAATCCCATACTTCCTGCATTATGAGCCAATTGCAACAATAACTTTTGGATACTATTTTCTGCAAGACCATTTTCTTTTGTATAGTGTCCTATCTGCTTAGTCATTTTGGCAACTTTTAGCGATATAGTATAGTGTGGTGCACGACCTTCTATCAAACCCTTTTCATGAAGATGTTTAGCAGCTTCCTTGGTGATAGGATGATGCTTCTGTACTGCGTCTAACCAAAGGCACTCTTTCAGTGACAAAGAGTTATTTGCTTTTAAGAGATTGGTATATTTCTCATCGATCATTTTGCCATAGATGGTTACCCCAACAGTACGATGCTCATTGTCTATTTCATAATCTGGCATAGGGAAGAAACGATTACGTTGTTCTGTATAAATCTTCTTGATACCACGTCCCACTGTATCAATCATGTTAAAGTTAACCATGCCACGACATAAACAATCGTTACGATAATGAAATTGAGGTCCTTTATGCTCCAGGGCATTTTCTATTGTTCCTGGAATGAAACTGCCACCATTGCCATAATATAAGGTACTAGGACCTTCTACAAAAACAATTCGCTGCTGTAAGGTGTAATCCTGATGTGCGATGGCGTTATGTAATGCCTCTCGTATGGTGTATTCATCATACTGTTTCATGGTGTCTGGGAACAGGGTTCCACCTGGCAACTCACGCATAGTCTTGTTACGTATTTTGCTCAACACCTTATCTACGGTCAAGATGAAAGGTATTGTAAAATGCTCATAATCTTGTACGATGCCTTCTTCATCTTCCCATGTCCAAGTGATTTGTGCTACGGCAGGATGAATCTTTTGAATAGAAAGGGGTTTGCCCAATAGTAGAATGGCTGCACGAGTGATCTTCCCTTCTCGCATCATCATACTATTAGCCAAGAACTCTTCTGTACTCCACGCATTTATTTCTTCGGCAGGAATACTTGACGAACGAACTTTTTTGAACATGACTTTAGCTGTAGCTACGGCTAATTCATCCAAGTCATTGATCGTGGCATTTGGTACGAGCTGAGCAGTCCAATCGGGTATTGGTGGCTGTTGGCGGATAGTATCTTGTTTTGCCTGGTTCAGTGGTTTCAGACTTTCGCCATCACGACCATAAGCCACACCTTTCCAGTGCATTACTATATTGCGTGGTGATGCTGGTATCTGGAATAATAAAACTCGTTTGCCTTCGATATCTAAAGGTACAATATCTCTAAAGATAAGGTTGTCGGTGGTATGTTGAGACATATCTTGCTTCAAACGGTTGAGTGCAACTTCACCATCCTTGAATGTTGTACCGATAATCTGATGTTTTTTGTCCCAAACGCCAAATACAATCCAAGCAAACTCATGGTCACGTAAGTTTGCTTCATTGCTAAGAGCGGAGAAGTATTTGCCCAACTCATCGATATCAAAGTTGGTCTCTGCTTTCTTAAACTCGACAACCTCATTCTCTGAGTGTTCCCAAAGCTTGTTGAATATCTCTATATATTTTTCCATTGTTTCCTTCTTTATTGTTCCTAAATGAGCCTACTTAAAAAGTAAGGCATTGTCTTAGGACACATTTATATTAAACAGCTACAAAGATAGCATTTTTCTTTGGAAATAGGGTATATATTCAGGAGGAAAATGTATTTTCTTTGTGATTTTTTCAGTTTTGGGCGAAAAACTCTATGTATGGGGATAAACTAAAGTGGTGTGTGTAATCGCAAGAAATAGTGTGAAAGTATGTGAAATGATACCTTGCTTTTGGCTGTTACTATAGATTAGCATTGAAATATGTTGTCAAAATGTTGGCAATTTCTAGAAACAAAAAATCCTAACCGCTTATTATCAAGCAGTTAGGGTTTTCTTTGGTGCGCCTGATAGGACTCGAACCTACACGGCCTGAAC
>OHTE01000470.1_pt1 | contig 9776 bp, 7 predicted proteins | sample 1578881 | NCBI WGS metagenome assembly OHTE01 (sample SAMEA3879523, study PRJEB24766) | human gut metagenome | biome: human-associated habitat; feature: feces | place: USA | collected 1985/1987
CATCGGTCCTTATTCGCTGGCCGGACGTTTGTATGATATGTCGGAAATCATGATGCTGATTTATATCAATCCCGAAGCAGCCAATACGTTGTTAAGAAAATGCAATGATTTCATCACCCGCTATTGTATGGCATTGAAAGCAACCGGTGTGAACGGTGTAATCATGGCTGAACCTGCTGCGGGATTGTTATCCAACGAAGATTGCCTGCAATATTCTTCTTTATTTGTGAAAGAAATAGTAGAGAAGGTACAGGATGATCACTTTGCCGTAGTACTTCATAATTGCGGAAACACAGGGAATTGCACACAAGCGATGGTTTATACCGGTGCAGCCGCTTATCATTTCGGGAATAAAATCAAAATGGAGGAAGCGTTGAAAGAGGTTCCGACCGATGCACTGGCAATGGGAAATCTGGACCCGGTGAGCCTTTTCAAGATGGCAGGTCCGGAGACTATGAAGGAAGCGACTTTGCAACTATTGGAGGCTACCCGTGCATATCCGAATTTCGTATTGTCAAGTGGTTGTGATATTCCGCCACATACGTCTTCTATTAATATAGACGCATTTTATACTGCATTGGAAGAATTCAATAAAACACAAGTTTAATTCTGTGTCCGCAGGATTACAACAACCTATATATTTCAATGCATCCACCAATGGTTGAACAGGAGCTTACTTATCAAAAACTGCAAATCCCATCATCTGATATTTACGAAGCGATGGGATATAAAGATTCTATGCCGGATGGAATGGTCATAGAAGAAATAAATACGTTACTTGACCGTATCACTCCCCTCCTCCGTCCCTGTTTTTTCTTTTTCCTCACTGACGGACTGCTTGACACTGAAAAAGCAACACTGACTGTAAAAGATACGGTTCTCTCAATCGGTAAAACCATTGCCCGCCAACTACGGGGTTCGGAAGCCTTTGCCTTTTTTACTGCAACTGCCGGAGTTGAATTTGAGAAGTTTCAACATCTGCTTCAGCAAGAGGACGACATGGTGAAAGTATATATAGCAGACTCATTGGGGAGCATCATTGCAGAAAAGGCTGCTGATTGCATGGAAGAGGAGTTGGCTGCATTTATCGAAAAGAGAGGTTGGAAGCACACTAACAGATACAGCCCCGGCTATTGCGGATGGCACGTATCGGAACAACAAAAACTATTCTCCTTATTTCCGGTCGCTTCGCCCTGTGGTATTCAGTTGACAGATTCCAGCCTGATGATTCCCATCAAATCTGTAAGTGGTATTATCGGAGTGGGTTCTCATGTCCGTAAGCTGGAATATACTTGCGGGCTGTGTACGTACGAAAATTGTTTTCGCAGAAAATAGTTTCACCACAGAAGACGCAGAGGACACAGAGTCTTTTATTATTAGATAATAATCTCTGCGTCCTCTGTGGTGAATAAAAATCTGTGTTAATCCGTGTAATCTGTGGTGAAAAGTCATTATCTTTGCACATTACAAAGTTGAAAACAACAAAAATCACACTATATAATGGAAAAGAAATTCAAAAGAACCACCGTCACATCGGCACTGCCGTATGCGAACGGTCCTGTCCATATCGGTCACTTGGCTGGTGTATACGTACCGGCAGATATTTATGTGCGTTATCTGCGTCTGAAAAAAGAAGATGTATTATTCATCGGAGGTTCGGACGAACACGGGGTACCTATCACGATTCGTGCCAAGAAAGAAGGAATTACTCCGCAGGATGTAGTAGACCGTTATCATTCGCTGATAAAAAAATCATTCGAAGAATTCGGTATCTCATTCGACGTGTATAGCCGCACCACTTCGCCGACGCATCACCAATTGGCTTCGGATTTCTTCAAAACATTGTACGATAAAGGCGAATTCATCGAGAAAACGTCTGAACAATATTACGACGAGGAAGCAAAAACATTCCTTGCCGACCGTTATATCACCGGAGAATGTCCCCACTGCCATTCCGAAGGCGCTTACGGCGACCAATGCGAAAAATGCGGAACCTCACTTTCTCCTACGGATCTTATCAACCCGAAAAGTGCTATCAGCGGCAGCAAACCGGTGATGAAAGAAACCAAACACTGGTATCTTCCTCTCGACAAGCACGAAGGATGGCTGCGCAAATGGATTCTGGAAGATCACAAAGAATGGCGTCCCAACGTGTACGGACAGTGCAAGAGCTGGCTGGACATGGGATTGCAACCGCGTGCCGTAAGCCGTGATTTGGATTGGGGTATTCCGGTGCCGTTGCTCAATGATGTGCCGTTCTCCGCTTCCGGGCTGGCGCTGGGCGGTTTCATGGCCATCGGCTGGCTGGTCACTGTGTTCGCCCCACAGTCGATGATGATTCGGCTGGGGGGCGGCGTACTGCGCGGGCTCAAACACAGTCGCCCGGCGGGCGCGCCATCCACCGAAGTGGGTGGGGCTCCACCTGCTCCAGTGGCGCCGGCGCCCAAGGGCGGCGGGCGCGGCACCGTGCTGTTCACCATATGGGCCATCATCACCGTGGCCTTGTGCGCGATGCCGATTCTGGGCATGCCGATCAACTGGATGCCGTTCGCCTAGAGCGGGGCGGAATCTCACACATCAGCCATCCGCACACATGGCCGTTGTGTATCCGATACGTTCGTTCCGTCACACTTTTACAGGGAATTCACCTCAGATCAGCTCTGGGCGCAGTCCTCCTCAGGCCCGGTCATTATGATGGGGCCCAAACATTGAAGCGATTGCAAGGGGATAGCTATGTCAGATCCGAAGCGTCAGGCCAAGCGTGCCACACGCGCTGAGCGCCGAGCGGCCGAGGAGGCCGCACAACAGGCACGGGCCGAGCAGGCAGCCAAGGAGCGTAAGCAGCAGACCATCATCGGCTGCATTGTGGTGGCCATTATTGTGGTGCTGGTGGCCATCGCTGGATTCGCCGTATACAAGGCTATGCGGCCGTCCAACACCAGCAGCAGTAGCCAGCAAAGCAACATGACCGTGGACGAGGCCTATAGCAAGCTCAAGAAAGTCAGTACCCAGCCGGCTAACGCCGACGACAAGGCCGGCTTCGTAATCTCCAACAAAGGGTATGGCCAGAAAGCCGAGGGGGCTCCCACCGTATCCATCTACATGGAACCGCTGTGCCCCGGCTGCGCCTCGGTGAACCGCCAACTCGACCCGACGCTCGTCAAGCTGATGAACGCAGGCCAGCTCAACATCGATTTGCACTTCCTCAATTTCCAGAACAACAAGAGCTCCGACAACTACTCCAACCGCGTGTTCAACGGTGCCATCTACATTGCCGAGCATGATGACGATCCCGACCACCTCATGAGCTACCTCTCCAACATCTACGCTGAGGATTTCCAGCCGGGCGAATTGTCCAATTACGAGCCGGTAAACAACGCCAAGCTGGAGAAGCAGGCCGTCAAGGCCGGCGTGAGCGAGGATGTGGCCGCCGCGGCGTTCAGCGGCAAGAACGAATACCTCGACTGGCTCACCGCCTCCAACAACTACACGATCCTGCGCCCCGAACTGTTCAACAGCTCCGGCGCCTTCTCCTCCCCCACACTCACCATCAACGGCGAATACTGGGATCTGAAGCAGCTCACGCTGGCGGACACGAATATGGTGGACGGCTTCCTCAAGTCCATTGGGCTGGATGCTGACCAGGTAGGCGTGGAAGGCAAAATGCCATCCATCGGTGCCAGCGGAAAGCCGATTTCGGTCGCCTCCTGATGCTGCGTGGCCGAATAAGTTGACGCCGCGACATATGCAATACCGCCTGCGGCTCGGCTTAAATTGACCACTCGGGAAGTACCGGTATACTAGTCATTTGTTCGCAACGATTTACGCGTTAAGAACAATCGCCTCTTTAGCTCAGATGGCCAGAGCGGCCGCCTTGTAAGCGGCAGGTCGTCGGTTCGATCCCGACAAGAGGCTCGACGCGTAGAAAAGTGGCGTATTATATGATACGTAGACTTTTCTACGCATATAATTCTTACCTTGGGTAAGTACTCCAGGAGCCTTCCCCCAACTATGGGCTTCCTGGAATGAGGGCGGAGCGTCCCCCAACCAGCTCCGCGCCTTCAAGGGGGCGGGAACATCCCCTTCTCTCCCGCCCCCCTTTTCTTTTCTTTTTTTGAGCTCAGAACAATCTGACGAGCAGGAATGGTGACGGTGGCCGGTGAAACCGCAGTACGGGCCGGAACAACCGTTACGATGGGTGGCGTAATCGTTCACCCAGCAGGAAGAGTATGGCAATGGCACGGCGTTGGACCCCGCAGCGGTTTGTTACACTGCGTCGCATCCGCGTAATCGCCTGTATCGCGGCGACCAGTATCGCGCTGGCTGGATCATTCGCGTTCACCGCGCGTAAATCCGTGGCCCTGAACATCAACGGGCAAACCACCCAAGTCACCACATATGCGATGACGGCCACCCGTCTTCTGGAGGAACAAGGGGTGGATATCAAGACCCACGATATCGTCACTACCTCGTCCGGCGACCAGCTCGCCAATCATGCCGTGGTCACCGTACAGTCCGCCTACCAGACCACTATCAACATCGACGGCACGTCCGTTCCCTTCTGGACCGTGGCCACCAGTGCCGACCAGCTACTGGGATTTTTCGAGGAAAACCAGAACAACGCCGCGAAGATCACCGTCGACATCAAGAACGTGTACAACCAGCTCACCGGCGGCCTGGTGATCAACCAGTCCGGGCCGGTCACCGTCATCGCCGACGGCAAAAGCTCGGTGGCCCCCAATGGCAAGCTGCCGGCCGCCTCCATCCTCGATTCCAAGGGCATCGTGCTCAACAAGGAGGATCGCGTCAACGTTGAGAAAGACGGCGACGAGACCATTCTGCGCGTACGCCGCGTGACCCACGGCGAGGAGACGCGCACGTCCGTGATTCCGTTCTCCACCCAGACCATCATCGACCCGAATCTGGCTGAAGGGCAAGCCGATGTGCGCCAGCAGGGCGTCAACGGCGAGAAGACGCAGGTGTACGACGTCACCTATGTGGATGGCGTGGCCGAATCGGAGACGCTGAAATCGGAGACCGTCACCTCGATGGCCATCGACCAGATCATCGCCGTAGGCGCCGCCAAGTCTGATACCGATAAAGGTTCCGATAAGAAATCCGACTCCGCCGATAACGGCAAGGCCGATTCCGGTTCCAACAATCAGCACGAGTCGTCCGGTAACAATGCCAACAACACAGGCGACAAGAACAACAGCAGCTCTGGCAACAACACGAACACCGATACCAACAACAATGCCGGCAACACCGGCGGCAACAACTCCGGCAACACCGGCAACACCGGCGGCGGTACGAACAACAATTCCGGCTCTTCCGGCTCCGATTCAGGAACAACCCCCACGCCCTCCGGCCGACTCTGGCACGCCACCGTAGCCCAGGCTCAGGCCTATGCCGCCGGTGCCGCCGCGCAGCGCGGGTGGACAGGCAACGACTGGGATTGCCTGGTCAAACTATGGAACCGCGAGTCCAGATGGCTGTGGTATGCCGAAAACGCGAGCTCCGGTGCCTACGGCATTCCTCAGTCGCTACCAGCAGACAAAATGGCTGCGTTCGGCGCCAATTACCGTGACGATGCCGCCGTACAGATCGATTGGGGTCTGTGGTACATCGCACAAGCCTACGGCAGCCCGTCCAAGGCATGGCAAAATTCCGAACAAATCGGTTGGTACTGATCGGTTACGAAGCCCACAAGGAACACACGCTTATGAACGACACCATTCCCGCCACCGGTCACCTGTTAGGCGCCGCCGATATCCGTCGTATCGCGGCCGATGCCGGCATCAGCCCCACCAAGAAATTCGGGCAGAACTTCGTCATCGACCCCGGCACGGTCCGTCGTATCGTACGAGAGGCGGGAGTGACCGCTGCCGATCATGTCATGGAAGTCGGCCCCGGCCTGGGATCGTTGACATTGGCGATTCTGGAAACCGGCGCCACCATGACCGCAGTCGAAATCGATCCGCCGTTGGCCGAACGACTGCCGGGCACAGTCGCCGAATTCATGCCCGAAGCCACGTCACGACTCACCGTCGTCAATCGGGATGCCTTAACCGTCACCCCGGAGAACGTGCCTGATTTCAGCGATGACGCATCGTTTACGCTGGTCGCCAATCTGCCGTACAACGTGGCCACGCCGATTCTGCTCACGCTGTTGGAGCGTTTCGACAACCTCGGCTCGTTCTTGGTGATGGTGCAAAAAGAGGTGGCCGACAGACTCGCCGCCAAGCCCGGTTCCAAGATCTACGGCACGCCGAGCGTGAAGCTCGCCTGGTATGGCACCGCCGAACGGGTGGGCACCATCGGCCGCAATGTGTTCTGGCCGGCTCCCAATGTGGATTCCGCGCTCGTCAGATTCACCCGGTATCAGGCCGATGACCCGGCCGCCCCGGGAGCCTCGAACAGCACGGCCGACGGCGGCGCACAACGGGAACTCGTATTTCGTCTGATCGATGCGGCGTTCGGTCAGCGTCGCAAGACCCTGCACGCGGCATTGAAGACCATTGCGCCCTCCGAGGCATTCTCCATCGCCGGCATCGATCCGACCCGTCGAGGAGAGACGCTCACCATCGCCGAATTCACCGCTCTGGCCAAGGCCATCGAATCGTGTGGAGATGGAGATGAGGCACAATGAGTCCGGTAACCTCACATCCACGCCCAGCCGCTGCCCGACATCAGTTCGATGAGCTCTCCCCCATCACCATTACGGTGGATTGCCCGGCGAAAACCAATCTCACCTTGGAAGTGGGACCTGCTCACGACGAATGGGGCGGACGCCACGAACTGGACACCACCTACTGTGCAATCGGCGTATACGACACCGTCACCGCAACCGCCAAGCAACCCGGAGCGGGATTCTCTCTGGAGCTCGAAGGCGCTTATTTGGGCGACTTGGCCTCCTCACGCAGCGACATGCGCCGCAACCATGCGGTACTGGCCCTCTTCGCCATGGCCCAGGCGGCCGAGCGCGAGCCGGATGTGGCGTTGACCATCACCAAGCGCATTCCCGTGGGTGCCGGACTAGGCGGCGGTTCAGCCGACGCCGCGGCGACCATGCTGGCGGTCAATCGTCTCTGGGAGCTGAACTGGCCTATAGAGCGTCTGCGCACCATTGCCGCCACGTTGGGCGCGGATATGCCGTTCTGCCTGACCGGTGGCCTTGCATACGGCACCGGTTTCGGCGAACGCATCACGGATATCGCCCCCGGCAGCCGCGATGAGCTGGCGCTGATAGAACAGGGATTCAGCGGCGAAGTATTGGTCGGCGCGTACCAGTCGCAACTCAGCACTCCTGAGGTCTACCACACCTTTGACCTCGTGGGAGCCGCAGAAGGCGACCGCAATCATCTGCAGGCTGCGGCAATCAGCCTGCATCCCCGCAGCGGGCAGGCCATCGACGCCGCCACGCAGGCGGGTGCCAGCCATGCATTCGTCTCCGGATCCGGCCCCTCAGTGGTCGCTTTCGCCGCCGACGAGGCAGCGGCACAACGCATTATCGATGTGTGGCGCGATACGGCTGTGGTCGATCGCATTATTCGAGCCAAATCTCCCGCACACCCCAATATCGGCGTCAGACAGTGACGCTAAGGTAGCAACCAGCCACCCGACCCATGAAAGAAGTCCACCGATGACGTATCAGGTTGATGAACGTGAAGCCCGCAAGGCGTACGTGCGCCACCGCCAGACCATCGTCTTTTCCATCAGCGGCGCGGTATTGGCAGTAGTGCTGGTCATAGCCCTACTGTTCAATTTCCACGTTTTCGGCCTCGGCGAAGTGGAGACTCCGGCCCGCCAGCCGAATTACGGCAACGCGGCACCGTGCGCGGTCAAGGACAGCAGCGGCAAAGCGCAATACGTGTCCAACGCTTCGGTCGGCATCCGCGTGATGAACGGCACCTCTCACGGCCAATTCGCCAAGGCCGTGGGTGAGGCTTTGGCCAATCGTGGATTCAGCGTGCAGAAAATCGATAACTATTCCAGCACCGGCGTTGAACGCACCACCATCTACTTCGGCAAGAACGCCATTAATCAGGCGTATACGCTGATCGGCAATTTCACCGACGCCACCATGATCATGACGGCTCGCGAGGATCAGCTCATCGATGTGGTCATCGGCGCCACGTTCAACGATCTGCAGGACACCAAATCCTCCCCGCAATCCGGTAAGACCATCACCAATATCGAGGGTTGCAAGGCCGCCGATAGCATGACCAAGCTGCCCGCCGACACCAAACACGACGCATACACGGCGAAGTAAGGCGCATACAGCTTCATCTTCGCGAAAAACCGTACGCTGACACGTATTCAGCGTACGGTTTTTTGGTATCGGGCTAGTATCGGACTACTGAATCTCGGCGTACCAGCGCTTGAGTTCTTCGACGGCCACATCGTGGTCCACCGGACCGTTATCCAGGCGGTATTCCAGCATGTGCTTGTAGGCGCGGCCGATCATCGGGCCAGGCTCCAGGCCCAGCAACTCCATAATCTCGTTGCCGTCCAGATCCGGGCGAATCGCGTCGAAGTCCTCTTTCTTCTTGAGTTCGCGGACGCGCTCCTCCATCTCATCCATGGCCTGGGAGAAGATCATCGCCTTGCGCTTGTTTTGTGTGGTGGCATCCGCGCGCGTGAGCCTGTTCAGCCGCTCGTAGAGGTGCCCGGCATCCTTGACATACCGGCGTACGGCCGAATCGGTCCACGGCTCGTCCACATAGCCGTGGAAGCGCAGGTGCATATTCACCAGTTCCGAGATGTCCTCGACCAGATGGTGGTCAAAACGCAGTGCCTTCAAGCGCTTGCGGGTCATTTTGGCACCCACCGCGTCATGGTGGTGGAAGCTCACCTTGCCGCCCGGCTCGAACCGGCGGGTCTTCGGCTTGCCGATATCGTGCATCACGGCGGCCAAGCGCAACGTCAGGTCGGGGGCGGGCACCGGGCCGTCCGGTCCGGTTTCCAGGGCGATAGCACGTTCGAGCACAATCATCGTGTGCTCGAAGACGTCCTTGTGGCGGTGGTGTTCGTCGATCTGCAATTGCAGGGCCGGAATCTCCGGGAAGACGATGTCCGCAAGACCGGATTCGACCAACGCCTCAAGGCCGGCGCGCGGACGGTCGGAGAGCAGCAGCTTGGTCAGTTCGTCGCGCACGCGCTCGGCGGATACGATGTCGATGCGGTCGCGCATCGAGGTGATCGCCTCGGCCGCGTCCGGCGCGATACGGAAGCCCAGCTGGGCCACGAATCGCACGGCGCGCATCATACGCAACGGATCGTCGTCAAAGGACTGTCGCGGATCCACCGGCGTGCGCAACACGCCCTTGGACAGATCACTGGCACCACCGAACGGGTCCACGAATTGCAGGTCGGGCACGCGCAGAGCCATCGCGTTGACGGTGAAGTCGCGGCGGGACAGGTCGCCCTCAAGCGTGTCGCCATAATTGACCTCGGGCTTACGCGAGTCCGGATCGTACGTGTCAGAGCGATAGGTGGTGACCTCCACCTTGACCTCGGTGCCGTCCGGGCGGCGGCGCATGGCACCCAGCGTGCCGAACTTGCGCCCCATGTCCCAGAAGCCGTCATGCCCCCACCGGCGCAGTATCGGCTCGAACTGCTCAGGCCGTGCGGATGAGCAGAAGTCCAAATCGTGGCTCTTTCTATGGAGCAGCAAATCCCTGACCGGGCCGCCGACCAATGCCAGCTCGTAACCCTGTTCGGCGAACAGTCGACCAAGTTCGATGGCTTCAGGCCATACTTCGAAATCCAATGGG
>OHTE01000482.1_pt1 | contig 9606 bp, 9 predicted proteins | sample 1578881 | NCBI WGS metagenome assembly OHTE01 (sample SAMEA3879523, study PRJEB24766) | human gut metagenome | biome: human-associated habitat; feature: feces | place: USA | collected 1985/1987
TATGAGGGAGATGGCCGAGTGCATGCAGGTGATCAGTATCACTCATCTGCCGCAGGTCGCTTCTTTGGGACAGACGCATTATCGGGTTTATAAAAGTGATACGGAAACATCGACAGCTACTCATTTGATTAAGTTATCGGAAAAAGAGAGGATCGAGGAAATCGCTCGTATGCTGAGTGGTTCCTCTTTGACAGCTGCGGCTTTGGATAATGCTCGTGAATTATTGAAACGTAATGACTTGAAAGATGGAAAAAAATGAAATGATTTTTGGCATCCGAGCTGTAATAGAAGCAGTGGAAGCCGGAAAGGAAATAGATAAGATTCTGATAAAGAAAGACCTTCAAGGCGATTTGGCGAAAGAACTTTTCGATTTGATAAAAGGTCGTGGATTTTTCGTCCAGCGTGTACCGGTCGAACGATTGAACCGGATTACCCGCAAAAATCATCAAGGAGTGATCGCTTTTATCTCGGCGGTGTCGTATCAGCGGTTGGGAGATATAATCCCTTCTTTGTTCGAGGAGGGTAAGGTTCCATTCATTGTTCTTCTCGATGGAGTTACCGATGTACGTAATTTTGGAGCGATTGCTCGAACGTGTGAATGTACAGGTGTAGATGCCATTGTGTTACCCGAACGGGGAAGTGTCAGTGTGAATGCCGATGCGGTAAAAACTTCGGCGGGAGCTTTGTTGCATATCCCTGTTTGTCGAGAGCGCTCGATACATAGTGCTATTCGTTATTTGAAAGATAGCGGGATTAAAGTGGTCGCTGCTTCTGAGAAGGCTGTTATGAATTACACACGGGTGGATTATACGGTCCCCGTAGCAGTGGTTATGGGCGCTGAGGATACAGGGGTCGATGCCGATAATTTACGTTTGTGCGACGAGATGGTGGCTATCCCTCAGGTTGGGAACATCGGTTCGCTCAATGTTTCTGTGGCAGCGGGCGTCATGATGTATGAAGTGGTTAGACAAAGATTTAGCGGTGATTCAGTTTTTTGATTTATAGAGAAGAAGGAATAAAGTTTTACAAATAATAAACTTCATTCCTTCTTCTCTATAAGCCTAAAACATCGTATTTTACTTTTTATTCTTAACGGTTTTTAATCTGTAATGCTCTGGTTTAGCAGGGGTATTCATTTGGTCGTCAAGAATAACGACCGTTGTATCGCTTTCTACCCACAAATTGACGGTTTGATTCGAGCCGCTGTCGGGGACTAGCTTGTAAACTTTGGCTGCTTTATCTTTTTTAGTCCCTTTATGTGATAGCTTTTTCCCTTTACTGTTTATTTTTTTTCCGCTTTTCCCATCGGCTGTTATATAGGTTGTTGTCATTTGGTATACGCCATTGACACTGTCTATCTTTTGGGTAATGATTACCAAGTAGTCCATACTGTCTTTTTTCCCGGAAGCTGTCGGTACTGTACCTTCATAAGCGAATACATCTACCAGCCCGGTCGAGTCGGTTCCTACGATTTCTACGGCTTCGCCTTCGCCGGTCATCTGATTTTGTTTATTGTTTGACTGGCAAGCGATAAGAGCTGCCACGGCGAATAATGTAAAAACAAATTTTTTCATATCGTTATATATTGGTTTTTCCCTATAACATGTCGAAGCAATAAAAAGTTTACCTGAGTTGATAAAATCGCTTCAAAATTGTTTGAATAGATTCTGCGTGCCAACGGGCTATTTCTTCTCGTCCGCATTCCGATAGAAGTATTTTGCAATCTGCGTAGTTATCCATAAAAAGGTTTTCGGTGAGAAGCGCGGGGCAAACAGATTCTCTTAATATACAGAAATTCTCTTCTTTACAACCTCGAAAACGAAGTTCGGGAAAATGATTTTTCCAAAGGTCTTGAAATATTTCGGCGTATGATTTGCTTTTGTGACTACCTAAATAGGTAAACACTTCTCCACCGCTTCCTCCACCAGCATTCGCATGGATAGAGATAAGTAAACAATCACTTTGTTTGGCGATCGTATTGGCCCGTTTGCAGCGTTCCGATAAAGAAATATCTTCTTTTTCGGGTACTAGTCGGACACAAGAGATACCGGCCTTTTTCAATAGAATTTCTATTCGGGATACGATGTCGCGGTTAAACTCCCATTCGAATAGTTGACTACCGTCGGGCCATATAGGAGACCTCTTTCCTGGTGTGTCGTATCCGTGCCCGTTGTCTAAAAGAATTTTTACCATAGTTCGATTTTATTTGGGTGGACAAATTTAGGGGGTTAGATGTTTATATTTATGGCATAATGATATACAGTAACAACAATTAGGTATGGCAAAGCACTTATTTCACCTAAAAAGGGGATTGTATAACTCTTGGGAATGCTGTTCCTTTGTCATGTCGAAACAATGATATTTCGCTATATTTGTAGAATATAGGATGCGGTTCGGTAGAGTCAAATCGGAAATGAGGTTTCCGTTTGCCTTTGCGCTCACCTTTGGTTATATTTGTATTTCAATGATACAAAAAAGTAAAAGAAAAAAAGATGTATAAACTCGGAGCATATAATCAGAATAACCGAATGAGCGATTTGGTTTGTGACAATTACCCTGTGTTGTTAGTCATGAGCCGTTTCGGCATCGTGTTGGGTTTCGGCGATAAAAGTATCGGGGAGGTTTGTCGGGAAAATGGCGTACATACCGAAACATTTTTGGCCGTAGTTAATTTATTGTTAGACGAAGGTGATGTCGATGACTATAAAAATGTTATATCTGCCGGGGCTTTATTGGAGTATTTACATAATTCTCACGACTATTTTCTGAATTTCAGATTACCGGCTATTCGTTGTAATCTACTGAATGCGATAGATGGAGGAGAGAAAGATATTTCTATTGCAATTCTTCGGTTTTTCGACGAGTATGTAGCCGAGGTTCAGAAACACATGCGGTATGAAGAGAGTACTGTTTTTCCTTATGTAAACTCTTTATTGGCAGGTGTAAAGCCCGATATGTACAGTATTGCGATATTTCGAAAACGACACGATCAGGTTGAAGCGAAATTGACCGAACTGAAAAATATATTGATAAAATATTATCCGGCATCGAGTAGTAATGAGCTGAATAGCGTGTTGTTCGATATATTTACATGCGAACAGGATTTAGCTTCGCATAATTATATAGAGGATTATCTTTTTATTCCGGTCATTCAAAAGCTGGAATATAATATAGAAAGAAAAAAATGAAGCCTGTATTAAAAGTCGTCATAGCAGAACCTTCATTGATTATCCGTAAGGGATTATTGACTGTGTTGAAAAAACTGTCGACTCTCAATATCGAAGCGGCCGAAGTTGCCGATGTGCAGCAGCTCCCAGCATTATTGTCGTGGCGTAGGCCAGATATATTGATTATAGATCCGGGATTGGCAGGTATATCGTCTATTATACAATTTAAGAAGAGCCTTGAAGGTCTCTCATTGAAATGCATTGCTTTACAGCATTCTTTGGCAGATGCTTCGGTCTTAAAAATGTATGATGGAGTCATCTCGGTGTACGATTCGGCAGAGCAGATTAAGGAAACGTTTGAATCGATGGTGCAGACTTCTTCTGAGAAAGAAGAACGACAAGAACCGCTCACCGAGAGAGAAAAAGAGATTATTATAGGCGTTGTGAAAGGAATGACCAACAAGCAGATCGCTGAAAAATTGTGTTTGTCTGCCCATACGGTCATAACCCATAGGAGAAACATCGCAGGGAAATTGCAAATACATAGTCCGGCTGGATTGACGATCTATGCCATAGTGAATAAATTTGTGGATATCAATGATATAAAAGATTCCATTTATAGTCGTGAGGAGTGATTACTTCGTTATATAAGTTATTTGATGTTGTTTTTGGGAAAATCCGCCTATTGGTTAGGCGGATTTTTTCATGGTGATAAATGGTAGGAAGTTGGTATGATGTAAATTTGTTTCGACTATCTTTGCATTATAAAAAAGAAAGAATGATTAAAGCCCTGTTTTTCGATATTGACGGTACACTTGTGAGTTTTCATACTCATCGTATTCCTCGTTCTACGGTAGAATCGTTGGAGAAAGCCAAAAAGAAAGGATTGAAAATCTTTATCTCTACGGGACGACCTTTGACTTATATCAATAATCTCGATGATATCAAAAGCCTTATTGATGGATATATTACTACGAATGGTGCTTATATATTGGTCGGAGATAAGGTAATCGCTTGCCATGCAATTCCCAAAGAAGATGTTTGTGCAATGATGAAATTTTCCGATGAGCGGAAATTCCCGTGTATATTGGTGGGAGAATCGGAAGCTCTGGTCTATAATACGACTCGGGAAATCGAAGAATTTTTCCATCGGTTTCTCGATTTGAACGATATCTCCGGTAATATCTCTTTGAGTACTCTTTTACAACAACGTATTATACAGATGACACCGATTATTACAGCCGAGGAAGAGGCAGAGATTATGCCTTGTTTATCTTCTTGTGAGTCCAGTCGGTGGTATCCTGCTTTTGCCGATGTAACCGCTAAGGGAGTAGATAAAGGAGAAGGTGTGAAATCGGTTGCGAAATATTGTGGTTTTTCCATAAGCGAAGTAATGGCGTTTGGCGATGGAGGAAACGATACCAATATGTTGAAAGTTGTGGGTATTGGTGTCGCCATGGGCAATGCCGGAGATTCGTTAAAAAAGGTAGCCGATTATGTGACAACTACTGTCGATGACGATGGTATAAGACGAGCTTTGGAGCATTTTCATGTAATATAAAAACCGCCCGATTTTATATTATCGGGCGGTTTTCTATATATGATCGGTTGTTTTTGTTTTTACGGTATTACCACACTAAACTCAGCGATAGAGGTCTTTTGGTTTCCGTTTATCTCTTCGATGGGTTCTAATTTCAAGTATCTTGTTTCCAAGACTTTCCCGAACGTGACGAATTGAGGAATAGGATTGTTCTTTATGTTGCTGAATTCACCGTTAAGTATAATGCCTTTCCATTCTTTTCCGTCGTTACTTTGATACAAATTATAGTGGAAAATAGTCCCATCGGTATTCCCTTCTTGTACCGGTGTGTAACAGAAACCTTTTATGCTTCGTATTTTTCCGAGATCGATGAGGATAGGAGAAAGACCGTCGCTGTAAATAGCAGTCTCGATTTTTTTGTCAATAGCTTCTACTGCTTCTTTATCTCCGATAAGACACTCTTGGGGAGTGAAAACCGAATTTTGTGCTTCTTCTGATTTTTCTATAATAGGGTTTGCATAGAATATTCCGGTTCGTAATATGGAGAAATCGGCTCTTGTCCGATTAATAGTCACTCTTAATTTGTCGGCGATAACATCGTCGAATCTCACCAGACGTTTATATCCTATTGTTGTGCCTTCGGAGATTTTTTTCCATACTCCGTTTATCGAAGCCTCTACGGTAAATGCTTCAATTCGTTGTCCGTTCTGTATATCCTCTTGCAGTAAGAGTGTATTCACGGGAGTCGTAGCCGTTATATTTATCTCGAAGGAATCGCCCTCTTTCCCGGTAATTTTTTCGTGAGAAGTTTTTCCATAATCGGTTGCAAATGTATGGCTTATGTATTGAGCCAGTTCTTGAAGCCGTTTGGCGTCGTTTTCATGAATCAACCCCCTTGTGTCGGGAGGAATATTAAGCAGTAAAACAGAATTGTATCCTACCGATTTGAAATAGATGTCCACCAATGTAGAAAGCGATTTTACCTTATCGTCTTCTTCCCGATGATAGAACCAGCCCGGACGAATCGATACATCGACTTCCGACGGATACCAAAATAATTCGGTCGCTTGTTCTAAAAGGGCTCGACTGCCGAGGTCTTCCGATTTGTTTTTTAATCCTAATACGGTGTTAATACTGTCTGAACGGGAATATATACCGGGAACAAGAGCTGTTGCGCTCCATTCGGTTTCCCGCCCATATCCTTTTTCGTTTCCTACCCATCTTACGTCGTCTCCCATGATAGCCATGACAGCGTTGGGTTGTAACTTTTGTATGGTTTTATAGAATTGATCCCAGTCATATTCTTGTTTTTTACCATTAGGACCTTCACCGCAAGCACCGTCGAACCAAACTTCGTGTATCTCTCCGTAATTTGAGAGCAACTCAGTAAGTTGTTCGATGAAAAATTCATTGTATTCGGGCGAGTTTCCGTAGCAAGATGCATTTCTGTCCCACGGAGATAGGTAAACACCGAATTTGAGACCATATTTGTCGCAAGCCTCTTTCATCTCTTTGACTACATCGCCTTTTCCATCTTTCCAAGGTGATGAAGCGACCGAGTGGCTGGTTGTAGCAGTGGGCCATAAACAAAAACCGTCGTGATGTTTGGCTGTGAGAATCGCCATTTTAAATCCGGCATCTTTCAGCGTTTTTACCCATTGTTCGGCATCTAACTGAGTGGGGTTAAAAAGTTTGGGATCTTCCTTCCCATCTCCCCATTCCCGATTGGTAAAGGTGTTTATACCGAAGTGTAGAAATGCGGTCAGTTCCAACTGTTGCCATGCTAGTTGTTGAGGTGTAGGTGTCAGGTGTGCTGCCATTTCGACTTTTTGTTCGATTGTCGAGCCTTCGGGAAAAACGAGATGTTTTTCGTAATATTGTTTTTTGTTCGACTGACAACCTGCGAATAGAGCACAAATAGTGAGAAAAACGCATGTATTTTTCATTGGGTATAAATAATTAGTTTCCATACAAAGATAATGATTCTATACAAAAAATAAAATACCTGTAAAATGTATGCTTTTGTTATAAAAAAGATAATGAGCGTTTAATAGGTGCATATCAGATTTTATTCGCTTATTCCATAGTAGTTTCCGTTTCCTCGTTCCGTATTTTATCTTATATTCTTATGGGTTTGGAAAAATATGCCCGGAATTTCGAGAGATAAGTGTGTCATATATGTGATTAGCGTAAAGTCTTCCTATGGGGAGAAATATTTCTTTCCCGATAAGTTTTATTTTTTTCTTGGAAAACATTTCGATTTTTTCGATAGGTACGATATATGAACGGTGAATGCGGAGAAAATTTTCTTCGGGCAAAATTTCTTGAATCTTTCTTGAATCGTTTTCATGTTCGTTCGGGACAGTATGTATCCCCCGTTTTCCCGGAAAATTTTAGTATAGTTTTCCATCGCTTCGATATATAGAATGTCATTAATGGGAATTGTTACGTTGGCATATTCTTGTTTGATAACGATATTCTCGGGGACTTTTTCTGTTTCTATTCTGCGAATGGCTTTCTCGACAGCTTTTTTAAATCTTTCGTAAGCAAACGGCTTGTGTAGGAAATCTACGGCATCGAGGTCGAATCCGTTGAGTGCGTATTGAGCGTGTGCAGTGGTGAATATAAAGCAACACTCTCTGGGTAGAGCGTGAGCGATATCCAGTCCGTTGATACTATTCATTTCTATATCGAGGAAAACCAAATCGGGTTTGTGTCGTTTGATCTCTTCCAACCCAATACGAGGTTCGCTGAATGTCGAAAGATCCAAATTTCCAAACCGCTCACAAAATTGAGTGATGACAAGTAAAGCAAGGGGCTCGTCGTCAATAGCTATACAAGAAAATTTTTTCATTGTAGTCGAATAGTTAGTCTGATTTTATATTGTCGGTTTTCTTGGACAGTCGTTAAATTAAAGCGACCCGGATAGAGCAATTCTAATCGCTTGCGGCAATTTTCGATGCCGATAGCAGGGGTCTTTTCCTTTTTTTCTTTCATGACCGTATTTTCTGTTTCGAAAAGGAGTTGTCCGTTTTTCACTATAATTCTGATGAGTACAGTGCAATCTATATCGGAAGATGTACCGTATTTAAAAGCGTTTTCCACGAATGTAATAAGAATCATAGGAGGAATTGGAGCTTGGTCATCGTCGGTTTGCGTTTTGAAAGAAATGTGGGTATGTTTATTTAGTCTGAGAGCTTGTAAATCGACATATTGGCGAATATAATCTATCTCGTTACAAACGGGAATGGTTTCTGATGTAGTTTGTGCATACATATATTTGAGAATGTTGGAGAATTGAATGAATGCCGATTCTGTTTTATCGGATTTGGTCAATACCAAACCATATAATGCATTGAGTGTATTGAATAGAAAATGAGGATTGATTTGTGCCTTGTAAAGAGCCAATTCCGCTTTATTCTTTTCTGCTTCGATTTCTTGTTTGGACAGAATTTGGCGAAATAGTTCGAATGTCAGTTCTATGGCGAGACTGAATCCGGTGACGATGAGAAAGAAAAACCATACGGTTTGTGTTCGCATGTGCTGTCGTATACCCAAGTCCAGAGAAGAAGTGGAAAACTTGTCTTTTGGAATAGGTATCTGGCTGAGTCCCCATGTGATTATCAATAGAGCCGCTATAAGAAAAAAAACTTGTCCGAATTTATGTCTTAAAAAAAGTGAGGGTATGTTGGCTTTGCGGTAAGTAAAATAAAGGGCATATAAGTAAACGATCAATGTTAACATGAAATAGGTGTGGTGTATGATCCATTTTTCCACAGGAGCTAACATGATAATCACTGGTAGTATAACCAAACAAAAAAGTAAATCTATGTATGTACTGATACGAGTCTGCCTCATATTTTCATTTATGTGTCGGTTTATATTGAAGGGAGAGTAGTCGTTGAAAAATTTCTTTTATGACAAAGGTAGAGCTTTCTTGTGAATTTGTCAATTGTCATCATTTGCTGTTCGGCATCACTTTTTAGTCGTTTATCAATACATGTTTATCTGGTAGCAATATAATTTATAAATTTGAGAATTACTTTTCGGGGTAACGAAGATTAATCGCAAATTAAATAATCATCACATAAAACAGTAAAAATGAAACAATTTATTATTGCTATGGCTGTATTGTCTATGCTCTCGGCATGTAAAGAATCCCAACGAAGAGAAGGCACAGCAATGTACAAAACAATTACCGTAGAACCGACAAATAGGACTTTAAAGTCGGGATATACGGCGACACTGCGTGGACGCCAATTTGTAGAAGTACGTCCGCAAGTAAGCGGAATTATTACCGAAATAAAGATAAACGAAGGTGATGCCGTTCATAAGGGACAAACACTTTTTATCATAGATCAAGTGCCTTATAAAGCAGCTCTTGAAACTGCTGTGGCTAATGTGAAAAGTGCCGAAGCCAAGTTGGCTACGGCTCGACTTTCTGCTGAAAGCAAGGCCGAACTTTTTAAAGAACAGGTCGTTTCTGAATTTGATCTTCAAACGGCAAAAAATGAATTAGCCGAAGCAGAAGCGGCTTTGGCCCAAGCGAAAGCACAAGAAACAAATGCTCGTAACGATCTTTCATATACAGAGGTTAAAAGTCCGGTAGACGGTGTTGCTAGTATGATTCCTTATCGGGTGGGGGCTTTGGTGAGTAGTACTATTTCCGAACCTTTGGTATCGGTGTCTGACGATCAAGAAGTGTATGCCTATTTTTCCATGTCGGAGAATCAAATTCTCGACTTGCTTCAACAATATGGTTCTCTGCAAAAGGCGATGTCGCAAATGCCTGACGTAGAACTTACATTGAGCAATGGTAAGGCTTATGTACAACAGGGTAAGATTGATGCCATTAGTGGAACCGTCGATGAAAGTACCGGAGCAATCAGTTTGCGAGCC